>OIXL01000629.1_pt1 | contig 16564 bp, 15 predicted proteins | sample 1587761 | NCBI WGS metagenome assembly OIXL01 (sample SAMN03283246) | human gut metagenome | biome: human-associated habitat; material: feces | host: Homo sapiens | place: Peru | collected 2012 | reverse complement strand
GTCCGACAGAAGCGGCGACGAAAAGGAACGCTTCGTAAAAAGGCTCATTGAGCTGGACAACAACGGCTATGCTGTGAAAAAACAGGTGTATGATACAATATTTTCCGAATTTTCCCCATCGGGAACGGCTGATGATATGAAGCGTGAATGGAATGTCAGCGCCGAGCTTTTCAGCAGGACCGAGGACGGTGCCGAGGATATCTTAAAATATCTCAATGGAAAGTATATACTTGCACTTCTGACAAACGGCTATACTTCGACCCAGAACATAAAGCTGGACGGCACGGGGCTCAGAGGATATTTTTCCGAAGTGATGATATCCGAGGAAACAGGCACTGCCAAGCCCGACAAAGAGATATATCTTATGATGTGCCGCAGGATAGGCGTTTCGCCCAGTGAAGCGCTGTACGTCGGAGATCATATGGAAAACGATGTGAAAGGTCCGCTTTCCGCAGGACTGGACGCAGTTTTATACGATAAAACGGGATATTACGGCGGAGCATACCCCAAGACGATAGCTTCGCTTTCGGAACTGAAAAGATATTTATAAATGTGTGTTTTTTGAAAGGAACAATAAAGGTTGAAAAGCTTTCTTGAAAAGCTGCGTGCCTATTTTCTGGCTGTACTGACTGCGGCGGCATTCTGTCTCGGGTCATACAGACTGATGAAGATACAGATAGTAAACGGCAGCAGCTACCTTGAAAAATCAATTACGACTTCAACGGGAACGCAGGTAATAGAAGCTCCTAGAGGTGAGATAGTCGATTCGGACGGCGAGCCGCTGGTGAGCAATAAATCCTGCTTCAACGTAATTGTGGACAAGGCGTTTTTTCCGTCGGACGATAAGGATATTAACAGTGTTATTCTGAAAACAGCCGCCGTGCTGGAGGAAGAGGGCATCAAGTGGAACGATATCCTGCCGATGTCGGAGGAACGTCCTTTTGTGCTTGATGATACCGCAGAGGGAAAAGTAACGGAAATGCGTAAGCATATCGGCGTGCAGATCTATGCAACGCCCGATCAGTGTCTTGACGCAATGTGCGATAACTACGGCATATCCGATGAATATACTCCCGAGGAAAAGCGCCGTATCGCAGGTGTAAGATATACAATGGATATGCGGAGCTTTTCCGTTTCCAACACCTATACCTTTGCCGAGGACGTTTCCATGGATACCGTTATAAAGCTGAAGGAGCTTTCCCTTGAGCTGGAGGGGATAGATGTTTCCGAGGACGCAGTGCGCACCTACGGTGAGGGAGATGTTGTTCCGCACCTTATCGGCACAACGGGAGCTATCAGCGCCGAGGAATATGCCGAGCTGAAAAGCAGGGGCTATGCCCTTAATGATACTGTGGGAAAAAGCGGCATCGAGCTTGCCATGGAAAGCACTCTGAGAGGGACAAAAGGCACACGAACCATTGAAATGCAGGACGGGACCGTTGTATATGACGCTGTTACCGAGGAAGCTGTTCCGGGAAATACCGTGAAGCTCACTATCGACAGCGACTATCAGCGGAACGTCCAGACTATACTGGAAAATCACATCATCTGGCTGAACAATCAGAAGCTGCCCGATGCTGCGGGAACAGAGGCGGACGCAGGTGCGCTGGTGGTGCTGGACGTGAAAACAGGCGCTCTGCTGGCGGCGGCTACCGCACCAACATATAATTTGAATGATTATATCAATGATTATCAGTCCGTGGCTTCGGGAGAAAATTCTCCTCTTACAAACAGGGCTGTGAACGGACTTTACCGTCCCGGCTCCACATTCAAGACAGTTACCGCCACTGCGGCGCTGAACGAGAATGTTATATCGCCCTACACCGAGATAACCTGCAACGGCGTATATAATTACTGGGAGGACTACAAGCCCAAATGTACGGGCTTCCACGGCAAAATAAACGTTGTTACCGCACTTAAAGAGTCCTGCAACATATTTTTCTATGATACGGGACGCATCACGGGAATAGATACCATAAGAAGCTACGCCGAGATGTTCGGTCTGGGCGGAGAAGCGGGACTTGAAACAGGCAGGGGCATCGACAGAGGATATATTTCGGGCCCCGAGACTTATGATATGCTGGGGCTGGACTGGCAGGCGGGAAATATCGTTCAGGCGGCTATCGGACAGTCCGAAACGGCGGTAACTCCGCTGCAAATGGCGGCGCAGGCAATGACTATCGCCAACAAGGGCGTAAGATATCAGACCTATATGGTGGACAGCATCTACACATATAATATGGAATCGCTTGTGAAAAAGACCTCTCCCGTTGTGGCGCAGGTGATACCCGACAAGACGGGCTATACCTTTGATACGGTCATAGAGGGAATGAAGCAGGCGGCGGCATTCGGCGAGTATAATTATCCCAAGCCCAAGGAATCGGATTATTATACGGGAGAGTATCTGCTTACGGATCTGCCCTATCAGGCGGCAATAAAGACAGGTACGCCCCAGATGACCTCCGCCGAGGACACAGGCTCCGCATTCATCGGATTTTATCCTGCGGACGATCCGCAGATAGCCTTTGCTGGATTTATCGAGCACGGCGAATATTCGAGGTTCATGGTGAGACAGCTCATCGAAGCATATTTTGATGAGGATTATTCGATAGTGAAGCTTGCTCCCGACGGCAGTGTTATTGCCGATGATGAGGATATCTCCGCAGACGAAGAAAACGCAGAGGACGGCGAAGAGCTTTCGGAGAATGAAAATGCGGAAAATCAGGACGTATATAATGATAATGAGGATTATCGTGAGGAATATCCCGCAGTGACCGAGCCTGATGTTACCGACAGCACCGAAGAGATCACTTCGGAGGAGCAGGTGCCCGAAACGGAAGCTCCCGAAACGGTGACAACAGTAACGACGGTCGCGGAGGAGATCACAGCATCGGAGACGGAAGCGTCAACCGAAGCATCGGCTGCCGAAACGACTGCCGATGCAACGGCTGCTCCCGTGACGGAGCCTGTTACGGAGCCGCAGACAATGCCGCCCGAACCGACGGAGGAGACTGCTGTTCCCGTGACCGAGCCGCCCCCGCAGACTGCGGCTGAAATTACCGAAAACATTACAGTTGACAATTCTGAGGAAACTTTGGAATGACAATTATGTATCGGTCTGTAAATTGTATATTATAACCAAAAAAATATTTTGAAATAATGCTAAAATAACGAAAATGTGCAGGAATGTTAAAAATACTTTGACTTTTTTGCTTTTTGTGGTAAAATAGTAAGTAACCGATAATGTACCATGGGGCGATAAGCCTACTCACAGGGAGCCGCAGATCCCATGAGAAAAAAGGGTGCGTTTACTATTCCTGCAGTCTGCGGAGAAATGGAGCTGCTATGTCGAAAATTATTGCTGTTACTTCCGGTAAGGGCGGTACGGGTAAATCATCTATCTGTTCCGAGCTGGGCTTTGCGCTTGCAAAGCAGGGTCACAGAACACTTATCATCGAGCTGGATTTCGGTCTTAGATGTCTTGATATCATGCTGGGTGTAAAGGACGATATCAAGTACGATCTGGGTTCCGTTCTCAAGGGCGAATGCGATATTTATAAGGCAACAACACAGGTAAAGCTTGCTTCAAATCTGAGCATCGTCTGTGCTCCCGAGGATCCTTTTGCAAAGGTAGATGCAGAAACTATCAAGAACATCTGCCAGGAAATGAGAAAATATTATGAATACATCATCGTTGATACCTCCGCAGGTACGAACGAGAGCGTATTCGATGTTGTTGAACAGTCCGATCTTATCCTTATCAATACAACTCCCGACCCTATCTGCGTAAGAGACGCAAGAACAATGTCGGACGAGTTCTATAAGAGAGGAAACAAGAAGCAGCGTCTTATTATCAATAAGGTAAATCCCGATATCTTCAAGGCAGACCTTATCGTTGACCTTGACGAGATCATTGATACAGTCGGCGTTCAGCTTATCGGCGTTATCCCCGATGATGATGCAGTCGTTATCGCAACAGGAAAGGGTCAGCCCCTGCCTTCAAACTCACTGGCATTCAAGGCATTCGACGCTATCTCCAAGAGAATAAAGGGCGAGGATGTTCCTCTGAGCTTCAAGATGCTCCTCCAGTAATTGCGGTCTTTATCACGTTGAAATTGTCGGAGCGGGGACGGTCCGCTCCGATAAAAATAAAGTTTTGCGGTCTTATTAATAGTGAAAGGGATGAATTATACCAATGAACATTGCTTTGATAGCACACGATTCAAAAAAAGAACTGCTGGTACAGTTTTGCATTGCCTACTGTGGTATTCTTTCAAGACACAATCTCTGTGCAACCGGCACAACCGGAAAAATGGTCGCACAGGCGACAGGACTGAATATACAGAGGTATCTGAGCGGTTCGCAGGGGGGCGACCAGCAGATCGGAGCACGTATCTCATGCAATGAGATCGACCTGCTTCTGTTTTTCAGAGATCCGCTTTCACCGAAGCCGCACGAGCCGAACGACATGAATCTTCTCCGTTTATGCGACGTTCACAATATCCCTGTTGCGACAAATATCGCAACGGCAGAGGCGCTTATCCACGCCCTTGAAAGAGGAGATCTTGACTGGCGTCAGATCGTTAATCCCAACGAGAGATAATTTTTTGAGGGCTGTATTTTTCGTCATGAAAATACAGCCCTTTTTCAATTCAATTGATACGACAAATGGCGGTGTTTTCAAATGGACGATTTCAGAGATCAGCTTATTGAACGGAACAGAAATGAAATGCAGAGGATAAACAGAATATTCACTGCGGCATTCTTTATAACGGCAGTACCCTCGGTGATTGCGGTACTCGGAAGCCTTATGGATCTTCTTGTTGCCATAATGACGGTTGGAATTTCCAAATGGACTGTGGGCAGCATGATATCCCTGCTGCTGGGAGTTGTGCTTATCATTGCGGCGCTTCAGGCGCATCAGAAGCAGAAGCACGATATCGTGATAACAATGGTGCTGCTTATCGCCATGTTTTTTGCAAAGCTGCTGTTCGGCGGAGAGGTCTATACCGAGCTTGTTGCCATGCTGGCAGGCTGCGGTGCGCAGATATTTACCCTTGCTCAGTTTAAGGCGCTGGAACGTCTCAGCAGGCAGGACGGCTATCCCGATTTCAACCCCATATATTATCACCATGACCCTCTCCCCGATGAAAAAATACTGCGTCCCTCACGGCTTGCAGCCGAAAACGCAGAAAAGACGGACAAGCTCCCCGAGGACAATGATATGCAGGATATAAGCGAGCTTCCCGAAACGGACGGCGATTACTCCGATTATGCGGAGCAGGAAAAAAGACGAAGGGAATTATGATGCGGTAATATCCCGAAAGGAAAACGAATTTTATATGAACTACAAAAACAGAAAAAATTTATTCAATGACGGCTGGGAGTTTGCTCTGACAGCCCCCGATACAACATATGAAGAGGCCCATGCCGCAAAGCTTGACTATAAGCCTGTGGATATCCCTCATGACTGGCTCATTTACGATTCCGATGAGCTTTATAAGTCGGGCTGCGGATTTTACAGAAAATATATTGATATCACGGACATTAACACTGCGGACTATATCCTTTATTTTGACGGCGTTTATATGGACAGCACCCTTTATGTCAACGGGAAAAATGTCTGCTCATGGACTTACGGCTATTCCTCATTTCAGGCGGATATCTCCGCTTATCTTGAAGAGGGCAGAAACTGCATCGAGCTGCGTGTGAATTATGTTTCACCCAATTCACGCTGGTATTCGGGAGCGGGAATTTACAGGAATGTTTATCTTTACAAGCTCTCTGCGGTGCATCTTAATATTGACGGGATATATATTTCCGCAGATGCGGAAAGCGGAGACGTTTATGTAAATACGGAGACTTCCGGCTACGGCGGAAATATGCCCGATCTGGAAATAGTGCATACCGTTATCGGTCCCGACGGAAACACTGCCGCACAGTGCAGGACTGACCTTAAATGGAGCTGTGTGGAGACCACTCTTCATGCGGACAATATAAAGCTCTGGAGCCTTGAAGAGAGAAACCTCTACACTCTGCGGACAGAGCTTATCGTTAAAATGGACGGCACGGTTCTGGACAGCAGCAATGATATTTTCGGATTCAGAAGCGCTGTATTTGACCCCGATGAGGGATTTATCCTCAACGGAAAGCATATCAAGCTGAAAGGAGTGTGCCTGCATCATGACCTTGGCTGCCTGGGAAGTGCGGTGAATTATTCCGCCTTGGAAAGACAGCTTTTGCTGATGAAGGAAATGGGCGCAAATTCCGTGCGCACATCGCACAATATGCCTGCTCCCGAGCTTATTGAGATATGCGACAGGATAGGTCTGCTGGTGAACTGCGAAAGCTTTGATATGTGGGAGCTGCCGAAAACGGACTTCGACAATGCGAGATTTTTCCGTGAGACTGCCCACAGGGACGTTATGAGCTGGGTGAAGCGTGACCGCAACCACCCCAGCGTTATCCTCTGGAGCATAGGCAATGAGATATACGATACTCACGTGAACGAGCACGGCTATGAGATAGCCGAGATGCTGAAAAATTACGTCCGTGAGTTTGATTATAAGTGCAATGCAGGCGTTACTATCGGCTCAAACTTCATCGAGTGGGAAAATTCCCAGAAGATCGGCGAGATGCTGGGGATATCGGGCTATAATTATACCGAGCGCTGCTATGACGCACATCATAAGAAGTACCCCAACACCGTGATATACGGCAGTGAGACTTCCTCTGCGGTAAGGAGCCGAGGAATATATCATTTCCCCGCAGATGTGCCGCAGCTTACTCATGACGATCATCAGTGCAGCTCACTTGCAAACAGCACCGTGGGCTGGGGCAAGCCTGCGGAAACTGCATGGATAGAGGACCGTGACAGAAAATTCTGCGCAGGACAGTATGTCTGGACGGGAATAGACTACATCGGCGAGCCTACTCCGTACAGCACCAGAAACAGCTACTTCGGAATGGCTGACACCTGCTGTCTGCCCAAGGATATATATTATTTCTATCAGTCCGTGTGGACGGACTTCAAGGAAAAGCCCATGGTGCATCTGCTGCCCTACTGGGATTTCAACGAGGGTCAGCCTATTGATGTTATTGCATATACCAATGCGCCTGCGGTTGAGCTTTTCGTCAACGGCAGATCGCAGGGAATACAGCATATCGACCATGAGCATGGAAATGTGCTTCACGGACAATGGCTTGTTCCTTATGAAGAGGGCTGCATTTGCGCAAAGGCATACGATGAAAACGGAAACGCAGTTGCGGAAGCCGAAAGGCACAGCTTTACAGATCCCGTAAGAGTTTGCGCACAGGCGGAAAGACCTGTTATAAAGGCGGACGGCAGGGATATATCCTTTGTTGTGATATCTGTCTGCGACAAGGACGGCTATCCCGTTGAAAATGCAAGAAACCGTGTCAATGTGACGGTAAGCGGCAATGGCGTGCTTATGGGCATGGACAACGGCGATTCCACCGACAAGGATCAGTATAAGACAAATTCCCGCAGACTTTTTGGCGGCAAGGCGGTATGCGCCGTAAGAAGCAGTACCGAAAGCGGAGATATCGTTGTCAGGGTTGCTTCGGAGGGTCTGGAAAGCACGGAAATCGTCATAAAAACCGAAAAGTGTGATATTCCCGAGGGCATTTCCTGCTCCGATCATGTTGATTGCACGGAAAATATCACGGGAGATATCCCTGTCCGTGCGATAAAATGCAGCTGCGAGAATACAAAGCTTGATAAGGAAGATCCCGAAAGCGAGATCGTGCTGAAAATTCTTCCCGAAAATGCTTCGTACAGCGATATCACCTGCACTGCGGTAAAGGACGGCGGCGCTCCCGCACCCAACGGCAGAGCGGAATATCAGGACGGAAAAATAAAGGTAAAGGGACTGGGCGACGGAAAATTCACCGTAAGGGTATACTGCAATAACGGCAGCGAATTTCCGCAGGTCATTTCCGAAACTAACTTTGAGTGCAGCGGAATGGGTCAGGCTGTACGTGATCCTTACAGCTTTATATGCGCAAACACCTTTGCTTTGAGCAGAAATTCGGTAAATCTTATCGAGAACAATTCGCTGGGCGGATTTTCCGCAGGCTCTATGGCTGTGTATACCGGCGTCGATTTCGGCAGGGCAGGCAGTGATTCGGTGACAATATATATCGGAAACTGCAATAACCGTGATATTCCCGTGAAGCTGTATGACGGTGCTCCCGACGAAGCAAGGCTTATCGACACGCTGATGTTCCCCCACAACAACGGCTGGGATCATGCGGAGCCGATAACATATAAGCTGCCAGAAACGCTGAGAGGCGTTCATACGGTCACAATCGGCATTGACGACGGCTGCATCTTCGGCGGCTTTGAATTCACCAAGACCGAGGAAGCCTATGCGGAGCTTCTTCCCGTATATAATGACGAGATGTACGGCGATGATTATACAATAAGCGGCGAGAGGATAATCGGCATCGGAAACAATGTTGTTATCGGCTTCAAGGACATGGATTTTGCTCACGGCGCAGGACATATCATCATAAAGGGCCGCACCGCAAACAAGGTGAACACTATCCAGCTCCGAACGGTAAAGGACGGCGTTCAGAAGACCCAGCTCCTTGAATTTGCAGGCTGTGAGGATTATCGGGAGCAGAGATTTGCCGTTGAACGGCTTGAGGGAGTCAATGACGTAAGCTTTGTATTCCTGCCCGGCAGCAGCTTTGATTTTGAAAGCTTCCGCTTTGAAGAATAAACAGACAGCCGACTGTCGGGCAGCAGTCCCGATACAGAGGAGACTATCACGATGAATGAAAGATCAGGCAGAGCCAACAATAAAAGATTCAGGGGAGCGGCTATCGTTTTTGCGCTGCTGGCGGCGGCTTCCACCACGATTTTCGTGCTGACCAAGGATAAGTCCCCCGATGCTTCGCTGGAAAACGATATTTCTGCGGAAAGCGCTGTTTCGGAAGAGAGCGAAACAGCCGCTTCCGAAACAACTGCGCCAGTAACGGAGACTGCTCCTGCGCATATCGTCACGGCTTCTCCCGATGATATTATCTCGGGGACGCTTCCTCCGTCGGAGGAGACGGAAGCCGATGAGGAAAATGCCGACGGCGGAGAATTTTATGACGAAAGCGGCGGCACGGAGGCTCCGCAGCAGACAAGGACCGTCATAACCAGCCGTGACCGCCGTGAATATACGGGACGTGCGGTGTATATAGATATGAAAAATATCCTCCAGAATCCCGAGCTTCCCGTGGGCTGTGAGATAACGGCGCTCACCATACTGCTGAATTACTGGGGCTTTGATGCAGATAAGGTTGATATGGCGAAAAATTATCTGCCCGTTTCGTCGGGACGGTATAAATATGAGGACGGCAAGACCTACAAGGACAGCTTCTACGATTATTTTATCGGAGATCCTTTTTCCAGAGGGTACGGCTGCTTTTCAAATGCTATCGTCAAGGCGGCGAATAAATACATAAGCTCAAACGGCGGCGGATATTCCGTTGTGAATATCTCGGGCTGCGGCCCCGACACGCTGTATGATTATGTTTCCCGTGATGTGCCTGTTCTCGTATGGGCAACCGACGGAATGATCGAGCCTGAATACTACGAAACATGGTATGATATCGACACGGGAGAGCAGCTGGACTGGTATCTCAACGAGCACTGCATGGTGCTGTCGGGCTTTGATATCGACGCAGGCATTGTTACGGTCAATGACCCCATGAAAGGCATAATCGACTATAACATCGACCGCTTTGAGACGAGGTTTTCCCAGATGCACAGTCAGGCGGTGGTGATACTTCCCGATGCTTCGGAACCCGAGGAAACGGAAGCGGAGGTTACCGAAACGGCTGCCCCCGAGACGGAAGAAACAACTGCGGAAACGACTGCCGCCGAAACGGAAGCCGAAACACAGACCGAAGCCCCCGAGGAAGAGGAATATACCGACACTTTGGAAGAATGGGGCGACGATGCGGCTGTTTATGACGGCGATGAGGAGTAAGTATGGAAAAAATATGCGATATAACCGATGTTGACGAGCCCGAATTCGGCTGCGAGGGCAGACCCGAGGGCGTCGTTTATGCACATATAAAGGTCATGGCGGGGGATATTGAATATGATGTCCCGCTGGCGGAAAATGTGCTTTACCGCAGCAGGTGCGACGAGGGAATGAGCCTTGTGCGCCGTGACGGCGGATATTATCTTATAAAAAAGGACGGCAGCGAGCTTGCGGCGGACAGTGAGCTTACCGAAGCGGTATTGTCTGCTTTGGCATGACCGCACGGTCTGTCTATTGAACTGAAAGGAAAAAATTAAAATGAGCGAAAAAATAATTCTTGCTTCGGCTTCTCCCAGAAGAAAGGAGCTTATGGCCCTTATCGCCGAGGATTTTGAGGTGATACCCTCCAATGCGGAGGAGAATGTTCCCGAGGATATCCCCGCAGCCGAAGCCGCACGTTATCTTGCCTGCATGAAGGCGGAGTTTGTTGCGGCGAAAAATCCGGGAAAGGCAGTTATCGGCTGCGATACCGTTGTTATTCTTGACGGAAAGGTAATGGGCAAGCCCTCCGATCCCTATGATGCGGACGCAATGCTCCATGCGCTTTCGGGAAAGACCCACAAGGTCGTTACGGGAGTGTGCCTTGATTATTACTTCTCCGACGGCGGCAAAATGACCGATTCCTTTTCGCAGGAAACGCTGGTAGAGTTTTATGAGCTTTCCGATGATGAGATAAGCGAATATGTAAGATCGGGCGAGCCTATGGACAAGGCAGGAGCTTACGGCATTCAGGGTATGGGCGGACTTATGGTGAAGAAAATAAACGGCGACTACAACAATGTTGTGGGTCTGCCTGCGGCTATGCTGAAACGCAGACTGGACAGCTTTTTGGTCAGAGTCAATAAAATGAATTCGCTGTAATGGCTTGAATGTTGTTAAAACGCTGAAATTTTTCGGGATAACGCAAAATCGGGTTTTCCCCTTGACAGAACGGGAAAATAAGTGTATAATGTGTAAAGTGATTTGACTTTACAAAGTAAAATGCTTTACACTGTATGGAGATTGTTATGAACGAGGTTGAAAAGAATCTGCAGATCTCAAGGCTGCTGGATTATTACGGCGATATGCTTACCGAAAAGCAGAGAGGTTTCATCGACCTTTATTATAACGAGGATTTTTCGCTGGCGGAGATCGCCGAGCATGAAAATATCACAAGACAGGGCGTGCGTGACAGCATCAAGCACGGAGAACAGATACTCTGTGAGCTGGAGAGCAAGCTTCATCTTGCGGAAAGATCCGAAACATATTACGCACTTGTCAGAAAGATCGGCACTCTTGCCGAAGAGATACACCGTTCCTGCGGCGGCTCCGCTTCGGGAGCAAAGGCTGCCGAGATAGAAAAGCTTGTGAATACTTATAAGGAGCTTTTCTGAGGCATACATTTGATATATGACTGAAAGGAAGTGCTTTTATGGCTTTTGAAGGATTATCCGAAAAGCTCAATAATGTTTTCAGACGTCTTAAAGGACGGGGAACTCTTAACGAGAACGATGTCCGTGAGGCTATGAGAGAGGTCAGAATGGCACTTCTCGAGGCTGACGTCAATTATAAGGTCGTCAAGGATTTTGTGGGAAAGGTGACGGAGCGTGCCGTCGGCGCTGATGTGCTTGCAAGCCTTACCCCCGGTCAGATGGTCATAAAGATAGTTAATGAAGAGCTTATTGCTCTTATGGGCAATGAGAATTCAAAGATAAATTTCCCCAACAAGCCCCCCTGCGTCATTATGATGTGCGGTCTGCAAGGTTCGGGTAAAACAACTCATGCGGCTAAGCTTGCAAAGCATTTCAAGGAAAACGGCAAGCGTCCTCTGCTGGTTGCCTGCGACGTTTACCGTCCCGCAGCTATCAATCAGCTCCAGGTAGTCGGTGAAAAAGCTGGCGTGAAGGTCTTTGAAATGGGTCAGATAAATCCTGTCACCATTGCAAAGGAAGCCGTTAAGCACGCAAAGGATCACGGAAACGACGTGGTTATCCTCGATACGGCAGGCCGTCTGCACATTGATGAGCAGCTTATGGACGAGTTGAAAAACATCAAGGCAGAGACTTCACCCAACGAGATAATGCTGGTAGTCGATGCAATGACAGGTCAGGACGCAGTTAATGTTGCCAAGGCTTTTGATGAGGCTTTGGGAATCGACAGCGTGCTTATGTCAAAGCTTGATTCCGATACACGAGGCGGTGCCGCTCTGTCGGTGCTGGCTGTAACAGGCAAGCCTATCAAGTATGTGGGTACAGGCGAAAAGCTTGATGATTTCGAGCCTTTCCACCCCGAAAGAATGGCTTCCCGTATACTGGGCATGGGCGATATGCTTACGCTTATCGAGCGTGCCGAAACTTCCATTGATGAAAAGGACGCAAAGAAGCTGGCTGAACGTCTGAAAGAGAATTCCTTCGATATGAACGATCTTCTCGAGCAGATGAAGCAGGTCCGCAAGCTTGGTCCCTTAAAGCAGATCATGGGTATGCTTCCCGGTGTGGGCGACAAGCTGAAGGACATCGATATCGATGACCGTCAGATGTTCCGCATTGAAGCTATGATAACTTCAATGACTCCCGCCGAACGTGCAAAGCCCTCTATCATCAATCCCAGCCGCAAGAAGCGCATCGCCGCAGGAAGCGGAAATACCGTTGCGGACGTCAACAGACTGCTCAAACAGTTTGATGATATGCAGAAGATGATGAAGCGCCTCGGCGTTATGGGCAAAAATCAGAAGGGCAAGAAGAACAAGCTCAGGGTGCCCGGAAGATTTATGTAAGCTTTTAATGCATACAATGCGTTAAATATATATCAATTATAATTTTTATGAGGTGAAAAAAATGGCAGTTAAAATCAGACTGAAGAGAATGGGCGCTAAGAAGGCTCCTTTCTATCGTATTGTTGTTGCTGACTCCAGATATCCCAGAGACGGCAGATTCATCGAGGAGATCGGTTACTACGATCCTACAAAGGAACCCTCCGTTATCAAGGTTGATACAGAGAAGGCTAAGAAGTGGATGGCTAACGGCGCACAGCCCACAGACACTGTTAAGAAGCTTCTTGACGTTGCTGAAAAGTAATTTTTCGGCGAATTTAACTGAATAAGTATATTCGGAGACTGCCGTAAGGGCGGTGCTCCGATCGCTTATTTGCCGCTCCTGTTCCGTCATCCGAAAGCGGCAGTATCATCAGACGGAGTGATATATCGGCATTAGCCGAAGAAACGAGGATATTATGAAAGAACTTCTCAAAGTCATCGCATCGGGACTGGTCGAGGACAAGTCGGCAGTCAGCGTGGACGAGGACGCTCCCAACGAAGAGGGAGTTATCGTATATCATCTTCATGTAGCCCCCGACGATATGGGCCGTGTTATCGGCAAGCAGGGAAAGATCGCAAAGGCGATAAGAACTGTTATGCGTGCAGGCGCAGGAAGAGTAAATCAGAAAATAATGGTCGAGATCGACTGATCTTGGCGAACAAATACATAGGGAGGCGTGGCTTGTGCAGCTGACCCTTCTGACGCACCTTTCATCGTTAAAGGTGCTGCTTGCGGTCGGCATAACATTTATTGTTTTGCCGATCATTTTTTATATTATCAGGAAAAAGGCAAAGCTGAATCCCATGCAGAGCATAAACAATGCGGTGGGATTTATGCTGTTTCTCGGCATTGTTATGATACTGCCGTCATTTTATTATGTTTATCTTGACAGAAAATTCGATATCGGCGATTATTCAAAGGCGGACATACTTTATGTTGCGGCGCAGAATGACGAGCTTGGTGCGGTGAAGCGTATGCTGAAACAGGGAGCAAATCCCTCGGAGCCTACTCGCTTCGGCGAGTGTTCCTTTTACAGTGCCGCCGACAGGGGCGATGTGGAAATGGCACAGCTGATGCTGGATCACGGAGCCGATGTGAATTTTGCCGAAGGGGACAAGACGCCTCTCGGTGCGGCGTGCAGAAGAGGATATACCGAGACGGCAAGATTCCTACTTGAAAACGGAGCAGACCCCGATTATATGCCCGAAAAATACATTTCGGCGCTGAACTGTGCGGCTTCGGGAGACGAGGGGTATGATTACCGTCTTATCGAGCTTCTGTGCAGCTATGGTGCGGACCCTGCGTCGGTGTGTATTGATTCGGACGGAAGAAAAATGCTGCCGTTCAAGTTTTACTTTGACAAAAGCTGGGACAAGACCCTCACCAATGACGAGCAGGAGGCTTATGACAGGATAGCCGCTCTGCTGGAAAGACCCTATGTTGAATGGGTCATGAAGAATGCGGACTTCCTTATAGAAAAGTCAAAAGAACAGTGATGTTTCGGGTGCGAAAGCAGTATCAGATGCTTTTGTGCCCGATTTTTATTAGTATAAAATGCAGGAATTGACTATATGTCATGCAAATTCGCTTGATATATATGTTTGAAATGCTTACTTGCGGAAAATGACGGAAAATGTGACGATAAAATCATTTCAGTATCGACAGATATGTGGATAATGTGCATAATATGTACTGCTGTATGCTGTTTATATAAAACAGCACATGATTTATATGTGCAGGAATGTATGTATAGAATTGCATTATTGAAATTACGCTTATTAATGCTTAAATTAACGATTTATCACGCTAATGCGCAGTATATTTGGATAAAGATGTTTGAAATAATTTTGGAACAAAATTAATATTTGCAATTATGAATTATATAACTTGCAAATGGTGCATACTTTTATCCGACATAAAGTCAAAAATCGTTAACATATGTTGTGCAGTTTTTACTATTCTGCTTTTTGCAGGAAATGATATTATGATTATTCAAACGAAAATGATTTTTTTGAGAAAAAACACTTGAAATTCCCGGAACACTGTGCTATACTTGTAACCAAGATAAGGAATACAAAAAACAAAATGAATAATAAAAAGACAATGGCGTCATTTTTATCTGCTGCAATGGAGCGGCGGTATGAATGGCGCTTCTTTTATTTATTTGTATTTTATCTTGAAAAAATCAATGAGAAAAATTAAGGAGTGGTCAAGTATGAAAACGAACATGAAAAAGGTAATGGCAGCGATCGCAGCAAGCTGTATGTGCATGGGATTGTTTGCAGGCTGCGGCGACAGCGCCGACACAGCGGAAACATCTGCGGCAGGTGAGAGTTCACAGGATACTTCAGCCGCTTCCGACAATACATCAGCCGAAAGCACAGCTTCCGAGGGCGGAGTCCTGAGAGTCGGTATGGAATGTGCATACGCTCCCTTCAACTGGACACAGTCCGAGGCTTCCTGCCCCGACGGCGGAACGGCAGAGCCTATTTACGGTCAGAACACTTACGCTTACGGCTACGATGTTATGGTAGCACAGAAGATCGCAGCGGAGCTTGGAATGTCGCTTGAAATTCACAAGGTCGAATGGGATTCCATCGGACTCAGCATGGATTCTGGCGAATATGACTGCATCATCGCAGGCATGGGCAGAACAGCGGAACGTGAAAAGTCCTATTCGTTCACAGAGCCTTATTATTACAGAGACAACTGCATAGTTGTAAAGACAGATTCCGAACTTGCGGATATCACAGGTCTTTCGCAGCTGGCAGGCAAGAATGTTACGGTAACAACACAGCTCGGAACAGGCTGGGTTCCTCTTCTGGATCAGATCCCCGATGCAACACTTGGTGCCAACTACGAAACAACAGCAGAGGTATTCATGGCAGTTTCAAACGGAGTTGCCGATCTTGCGGTAATTGATGCTCCAACAGCCGAATCCGCACTGCTTACTAACAAGGATCTGAAGCTTATCAGACTTGATGAAAGCGATACATTTACAGGAGATCAGGAAATGACAAATGTCTGCATCGCAACAAGAAAGGACGATACAGAGCTCAGAGATAAGATCCAGGGCGCAATGGACAGCATCGGCTGGAACGATAAGGCTGCAATGGACGAGCTTATGGAAACAGCGATCGCTTCTCAGCCTGCGGCTAACTGATAATTAAGAAATCAGTGATCAAATAATTTGGTCGGAGCGGCTGTTTCGGCAGCTGCTTCGCAAAATTATTAACAGGTTTACGAGCCTATCGCAGATCTGTTAATATGGAGATGCTTTAAGAAGTGAGTAATTTATCGGAGGTTTCTTCGATCTGATAACGTTTAAAAGGAAGTGCAAAGGGTATGAATTTCACGGATCCAAGCAATATGTTTGAATGGATAGTTTTCCTTGCGGTCAAATACAAGGATATGTTTGTACAGGGACTGCTGATAACACTGTATATCGCAGTTGTCGGTACGATAATCGGATTTATTCTGGGATATCTGGTGGGTATCGTTCAGGATATGAAGATCAACAAAGAGGACAACATCGTGAAGCGTGTGCTTATGAAGCTCCTCAAAGCAATATGCGTTGTATATGTTGAGATATTCAGAGGCACGCCAATGATCGTTCAGGGCATGATCGTTTATTACGGCTTGCTTCAGGCGGACGTTAAGATAACGCCTATCGCCGCAGGTATTCTTGTAACGGTGCTGAACACA
>OIXL01000628.1_pt1 | contig 16581 bp, 12 predicted proteins | sample 1587761 | NCBI WGS metagenome assembly OIXL01 (sample SAMN03283246) | human gut metagenome | biome: human-associated habitat; material: feces | host: Homo sapiens | place: Peru | collected 2012 | reverse complement strand
CGACGGGTTATATTGTGCCTTTTCCAGACGCATGATTGTTTCGCGGCGCACTCCAACTATTTCTGCCAACTGTTCTTGTGTCAATCCCTTTATCTGCCTATACTGCTTTAATTTACATTCAAAATCTGGCATAGTTAGTCCTCACCTTCATCAATCGGATCGTCGTGGTCATAGTGATAAAGCAAGAACTCGCTAAGGAATACTTCAAGCGCGATAGCAAGAGAAACCATAATTATATACGCCATAAGTTTGCCCTGTCCCAAAATCAGTGTTACAAGAAAAATAATTGTAAGAGCTGTTTTATTGGCTACGGAATGAGCGTGCATTTTGTTTTCTTGGTATCGCTCGTCCATAAAAGTATTTGACAATTTTCCTTCATAGAAGAAACCAAAGAAACCAAAAAACACAAAAAAAACAAAGGGGAAAATAGTTTTGTCGATGTTGTATGTCCAGAACCCCAAAAAGCCTAAGAAGCCCAACTTAGGATTAAGATTTCGGGTTATAGTTGCATTGTTGCCTTTCCTTTTATTGACGGCTATAACCTGTATCAGCAGAACGACAAGGTACAGCACATAAAAGGTAATTAAGATGCCCGAAATAATCATAGGCAGGTCTTTAAGACGGAAAGTATAGGTCGAAATATCCATTGGGACAATAAATCTGGCTTCATTAAAAGTAATCGTATACCATGAAGAAACAGCGACAAGCAAAATACATATTGCTCCTAAAATAACAAGCAGTTTTGTTTTATTTTTTTTCATTTTTACAGCCTCCAAAATGTGATGTATTTGTCACCTAACGAGATAAATATATCACTTCGGATTGTTTTTGTCAATGGGCAAGATACAAATATATCTCTTTTGGTAAAGAGCGCCGGACGCAGAGGCATACAGCCCCCGCGCCCGGCGCTTTGCGATGCTTAGATCACTCTTACACTTTATATTTCATATTGTATTGCTCTAAAACCACATTGATGATATACTAAGAAAAGAATATCAAGTGTGTATCTACAAGTTAAAAGAAAGGGAAAAATATACTATGCTCAAATCAATTATAACATTGATAGTTACCCTTATTGTAGGAGTTGTATTCATGGCAATAGGAAATGATTTCCTTAATGGATCTACTGATCTCGGTGTGATTGTAGCCGTTGCCGTAGCGGGGGCCTTGGTTGTGTTTTTTAATGGACAGAAAGGAAAATGAAAGGTACGATTACAAAATAGGATTTTTGATGTGGAGAGCTGATTATGGAGAATATATTTGATAAGTTCAAGAAATTAAATTTAGACACCTCGCCCATAGGTCTATCAATCGAATTGAGAGAACCATTTTTTTGTACGCCGATTGGAGCCCAAATTATTGGGTGGGATAATGGAATACATTATTGCTTTCCCATGCTGATTCGCACATCCCTTCAGGACGCTGCCAGCCGTTTGCAATAAATACCTGTCCTTCCTGAATATCACAGGCGTGCTGAATGGGATTTTCGTATTTTTGCTGCAAATCCTTGTAGTCTGCTTTACGGATTGCGGTGATTTTTATTTTGTGCATTGTTTATTCTGCTCCCAGGTACTTATCTAATTGTGCTTTTATTTTGACTTCTTCTCCAGACCCTTTTGTACTTAATCTTAAAAGCGGTAAGCCAATTTGCTCAAAGATAGCATTCTTCTTTGAGTCGCGCTCAGCTTGTCTAGTTCCCTTTTTATGGTAGTTATATCCGTCAACTTCTATTCCAAAGAGAATCTCTTTTGTTACCCGATTGAAAACTGTAAAGTCTACATGAGCCCAGCTCCGGTTTGCAAAAGTTGAAAGTTCTTCTGAAAGTTCTCCAATATAATTTTTATTTACCACATCTTTCAAAGGCATTTCAAACACAAAACTGAACTTTGAATATTTAGGTTCTTCAAAGATGTTTGTGAGCAACGTATTCATTGCATTTTCAGAATCATATTTTGATATTTTATTGGCAGCCTTAAGATACTTAAATTTAGCTTCTGTATCTTTCGTGTAGAAGAAATCAAAAATCGAATTAACCTTACTATCTTCAATGGTAAAATTGTTGTACTGAATATATTTTAATAAAGCGACAAGATTAGAGTTTTCCGGCTGTTCATTTCCAGAAATAACAATTGCAAGTTTTTTCTTTGCTCGTGAAATTGCAACATTTAACATATTAGCATCATCAGCAAAACTTGTAATTTCGTTGTCTACTGTGGAAATAATAATATTGTCTTTTTCCCGTCCCTGATATTTATGAACGGTAGCTGCATCAATACCTGGGATTTGAGAACGTATCGCATCAGTCTGATTATTATATGGTGCAATAATTCCAAGATTTGCAATTTCTTCTTCAGTGTATTTAGGAAGAATCTCTTCTTTGATTACATCAATTTGACGCTGATTATAATAGTCTTTACAGAAGTTACCTGGAATCGTTTTAATTGCTTCAAGAACATCAATTTCCCCTTTATCGTTCGTCATTATTAAAAGCTTGCCGCCATAAAACTGCTGATTACAGAAATTAATGATTTTTGGATGACAGCGGTAATGCTCGCGAAGTAAAGTTTGAGGTGTATCAGGAAAAACTGTTCAAGAGAAGCAAGAAAACTATTAATATAATTATATCCTGCAGGTAGTTTAGTTTGTTCAAAAAGTTCCTGTACAACTTGTTTTTTTTGTTCCTCAATAACATTTGGAAGCTGCATTTTATCGCCAACTATTACAGCATTCTTTGCACAAGATAAAGCTAAAGCTCCGGTAACAACATCAACCTGAGAAGCCTCATCCATAATTACATAGTCAAACAAAAACTCTGTCCCCTGCCCGATTGTTCCTCTGGAAGAAAATGTCGTACTAAGAATTACAGGATATTCGCTAGCGAAACTTGCAGGATTAAAATATATTTCTTTACCATCTTTGAACTGTATACGCTCAGCTTTCTTGGAATATTTCTTTGCAACTTCACTTCTTAAAGTTGTTAAACATTTTTCATAAACATCGTTTGGATTAAAATCTTTTACAATACTTTCTTTTTCATTTAATTCATCCTCAAGCTCTTTCTTTTTAAGAGGATAATAAGTAGCTTTAATTGTTTCTATTGCTTTGTCAGGATTAACATTCCAGTTACCTTTTTCTCCAAGACCAAAGGAAAGCTTAAGTTTTAGATTCATAAAGAATCCGAACTTTTCTTTCTCTTCATAAGTAAATTGAATTTTCTGGAGTAAGTCCATTAGAGCATCAGAAGATTTTTTCAGAAGTTTTTTATTATTGTAAACATCTGTAATTGAGTTATCAAAATATTTAGATTCAATTTCAAGTGCAGCTAATTCTGATTTGATTGTAGAAATACGTTCATTCGCTTCAAAGTATTTTCCAAGATGTTTGATATCTTCATCCAAGTGCGGAGACAAAATCGGCAAATTGTTCTTCCAGTCTTTAAGATATTCTGGATAGAACTGCTGCTGATTTTTCAAAAAGTTCTCTATGTTTTCTCTCTTCCCATGGAAAGCACATATAAAACCAAGTCCATATTTATCAGAAGCAAGTTTTTCATAAACATTTCTGGTTGCATCATTGTTATTTGATACAATCAAAACTGTTTTATCATGCATTAACAGATTTGCAATGATGTTCAAAATAGTTTGAGTTTTACCGGTTCCAGGTGGTCCTTGAATTATACTTATTTGATTATTCAAAGCTGTATTTACAGCCTTAAACTGGCTGTTATTGCAGCCAAATGGAAATATCAACGAATGTATTTTTGATTTTTCTTCTTTACCTTTTTTAGGATTTAGGTATCTTGCTAAAACTGAATATTCATTTACAAACTTAGACTTTTCAAGATTCTTTACAAGAAGATTCTGGCCTTCATCATTTTTAATGTCACTGAACTGAGCCATCTGCAATAGGTAATCAAATACAATAGCAGACTGTTTATCTTTAAGACAGTTTTTGACTATTTGAAGATCTGCGCTTCTACATGGATATGTTTTTCCATCCTTGTATGTGATGTAATACACATCTTTACGAGAATCGTATTGAAGTTTTTCTATATCACCTGTTTTGTTTCGTCTGCCGTATTTGTCGGTTACGAAGATGATATCGTGAAGGTCAGTTTCTTTATTCATTTCACTTCAAATATTTATCAATAATCTTCTTTATTTCCGAAGAATCAAATCCCTTGCCATATTCTTTCGTAACAATAAGATTCTTTCCTTCAATGATTCCGTTTGCAGCATAGAGTTTTTCCTTAGCATTCCAGCGTTTCTCGTAATTCTCATCATTCATCATTCCGCAATGTTCCCAATACCAGACATCGCCACTTTCTTCATCTTCAATTGTAAAGTCAGGAATCTTCTTATATCCACCTACATCTAATTCTTTCTCATAAGTGTATGGAATATGATTTTCATAAAGCATATTTGCAATTATTACTTCAGATTTTGATCTAACCATTTCGCCTCGCTCTGTTTTATAAACAAGGTTTTCTGCATAATAACGGTCATCAACTTTTACAATACTTGGTACATGAAAAAGTCTTGTAAATCGCTTTGCAATTTCAGAATATTTAGAATTCGAATAATCTCTAAGATTGCTAGCATCTTTGTTATAAAGAATAACAAGTTTATTAACTTGTCGAGTAATTGCTGTATAAAGCAATTCTTTTGAAAGTAATATACATGGATCATTTAATACCAGAATAACAGTTCCAAATTCAGAACCTTGAGCTTTATGTACAGTTAAAGCATATGCAAGTTCCAATATTGCTTCAGCTTCCTCTCCAAAATCACGTTTTGAATATCCGTAAGTTATTCCAGGTTGCGAAGCATACTCAATATTTAAGAATTGAGTTTTTTTCCAATTTGCCATTGCAATTCCTATTTCTCCGTTGGCAACCATGTTCAAGTTATCTTCATTTTTTGGATAGGCATCACGTTTTTCATTTTTAATACAAATAACTTTATCCCCATATACAATACTTTCTGGACCCATTCTTTTAGGAATAAAGTAAGTATTATTTGCAAGATCTAAATAATCTTTTCTGTATTTTTGCTGAATAATATGATTTAGATTTATTACACCATGAGGCATATTTCTAACTGGAGCAAGCAGCTGCCAGTCTTCAGCTTTGACAGCACATCCTTTATTAAAATATTGATATCCTTTGATTTTTTCTGTAGAACCCAATGAAAGATTAAAATGCTCAATATCATCAATATTATCAGGCAGGACTCCTGTTATAGATTCAAAAACAAGTTTTTCTAACTCTTCATTAGTCGTCCATTGCTTAAAAGTTACATGGCCATTTGTATCATTTATCTTAAGTCTTGTGAAAATATCTTCGTCTAGTTCTACATTGTCGGACTTATACCAGTTAGATAGTTCAACATCAAATCTAACTTCACCTTTAATTCCTCGCTGTCTACGCGTTGTTTGTAAATGACCAAAACCTTTACCAACTCTTGGGAAAATATAGTTAGGAATATTCTCGCTTAGCTTCTTTACTAAATCAACAAAAGGTCTTCCTGTTCCAATAGGTGGCAATTGATTTGGGTCACCAACAAAAATAATTCTCTTTGCTTTTGCAAGAGCTTCCATAAGAGCTGCAAACATTTCTTCAGTAAGCATTGAACTTTCATCAATAATTACATTATCAGCGACTTTATCAGCTTCTTGTCCTGTAAGTCTATATTCACCTGTTGTGAAAATATAATGATGCGATGTCAGTAAAAATCCAGCAACAGTTTTAGCTGTAGCAGTAATTCCCATATTTTTCATGGCTTGCATCATTTTTACACGAGCTTTACCAGTTGGTGCTAGTAATAGAACACTTTCATTCTTTATTTGTTCTGCACTACAAAGCAAAGATAGCAATGTTGTCTTACCTGTGCCAGCTCCACCAATTAAAACAGAAAGTCTTGATTTTGCAAGTTCTTTTAATATGGCAATTTTTTCTTCTCGAGCTCTTGCTTCATCTTTCTCATTAGGATCAAGTTCTCCAAAAGCCTTTGTAAGTATAGCTTGCCAATCTGCATTTACTTCATGTGGATTTTTAGATTCCAGACGTTTTGTAATTTTACTTTCTATTAATTCATCAGCTTCATAAAGTCTTTTCAACTGAAATGCTTTTTGTTCGCTTTCAGGATTGTTCTTCTTTGCCATTTCAACGAATTTTATTTGAGCTTCAAGAAACTCTTTACAGCCAAATATAATATCACCGGTAACATCACAAGAAGGTTCAATCGGCAATTCAGTAATGGCATTTATAGTCATCCAGATTGGATATAATGAGTGACCATTTCCTGATTGATTTTCCAGATAATCAACAATTAAAGCCCTTATTCGCCTTTTATCTGTTCCATTTTCCAATTTAGAAGGAGCTGCCAAAGGATACTTTTCTTGTATTACTTCATTTGGGAAAATTGCCATATCGACAAAACGAACAGGGACTCTTAATTCAGGTATAAGATATCTAGTTCTTTCATAAATTGTATAAGGATTTTCAAGAATATCTTTATCTGTCCATGTTTTATTACATTTATTGCGTTTTTCAGTATTAAAAAGATAATCGTATCTGTTATATTTTGGATTTAGTTCAGATAAACTAAATCTGCTTAATAATTCAAACAATGCTTTTCGCTCTGTAGATAAAGCGTTCCAAGCATCAACAATTTCTGGTGTAATTGAATTAGTTAATTCTTCAGGCAAATATGAAGCTTTCTTTGCAAACAAATCTTCCACACAAGAAAAAACTGTTACACTGTTTTCCTTTGCATAATCCTTAATTTTTTCAGAAATAGGAAGCCCCTTCTTTACACCAAAAGCATAAAGCATTTCACCCAATCCAGGATAACCACCTCTTTCTTCCCAGACTTTCTTTAATCTGTTTTTACACCAGTTAATATATTTTTGAGTAGGAATTTCGATATCATCAAATTGGGCAATATATTCAAATGCCTTTATAATTCTAAGAAGTGTATCAATAGTTCCGTCATGGCTCAAATGTTCAGTCGCATAAGAAAATTCATAATGGTAATCTTCAGAAGCATAAACTGTTGCTAATCTAATATCAAAATCTGAATGGTCTTTTGCATATTCCATTAATTTATAATATGGCATCAAAAACCCGTTATCACCATTTTCCCTAATAGAATGACGAATCATTGTTTCCCATGTATAGGAACGCAATGTTCCGGTATCAGTATGATTATGTTCAACAGAAGGAATTACTTCTTCAACAAGTCCAACCGCTATAATTATACGACGTGGGTCATCAACAAAAGGTACTTGTTTTGCATAGGCAAAAACCAAAGATTCATTAGGAATTATATTTTCATAAAAGCGTTTAAATATTGCCTGGTGATTTCTTGCGTCCTGAACCCAGGCATTTTCAAAATCCAATTCAGGTTCTCTGCTTGCTTGATAATCAATATCATACTTTTCAAAATCTTTACCACTCTTCATGGTCCACAAGAAAGGTCTAGCAGGTAAAGAATAAGGAACAAAATGTTCATCTGTATCTAAGAAGTGTCCATGCGTTTTGGGGTTGTTTGCCTTATACGGATGAATTACAGTTCTTATTAATTCATCTGGAGACATAAAAGCAACACCTTCGGCAATACAAGGGACCTGTTTTTCAATTCCTTTTAATGGCTTTCCAGCGATTTTTTCCTCTTCAACTTCATTTTTATTTTCATAAATATTTTTTAATCGGAGACAATCTGTATTTCCACATGGATGATTACAAACTTTTCCACACCAGCCATTATCTGTCCAGGGTACACGAATAGTAATATTTTGAATCATGATTTCCTCCACATATTTATTACTTTTTTTCCAAATAACAGAAAACTACTTCATCACAATTTCCATCAATCTCTTATAACTATCAACAACATCATATTTGATATTATCAGAGCTTAATGCAGCAAAATGTTTTCTAGCACACTGTATTTTAGCATCCTCAATTCCACGAAGCTGCAATGAAGACATAGAACCTTTTGTTTCAGCAATAAAGTAAATATGTTTAACTTTTCCTTCATAGAAAGCAATTGCCCAGTCAGGATTATAATGTCCCATTGGTGTAGCAATAAAGAATCCATCAGGAAGTTTTACATAAACTGCAACTTCATCACTGGTATCCAATTCTTCTGCAAACTTTCTTTCGTTTGAAGAATCATATACAACATGGTCATACAAGTGTTTCTTTGTCTTTATAGCATTAACATCAAGCTTTCCTTTGATTTGAGCATCCGCAAAGATTTCTTTCATGTCGTATGTTTCATCAAGAACATTATATGTAATGTGTTCAATTACAGCTGTAGCTTTCTGTTCATTAATCAAGTTGCCAGCTTTAATGATAAATTCTTCAGGGTTATCCTTAAACTGGTCGAATGTTGCAGAAAGTATACCTTTAAGAATTCCTACAATTGTTTTTCTTGTAAGATTTGTTTCTTCAACAAGTTTTCCAATCAAATCATATTTCACAGAATTATTAATACTTACCTGCGCATTTTCAGTAGAATGACTATCCATTACAAAAGATGAACCATCAGCAAGTTTTTCTTTAGATTGGATTTCTTCCATACTTCCACTTTTTACTGTATAAGTAACTTTTGCAACTTTCAGATGTGTATCAAGTGCTACAATACACTTTTTGATTAACTCATCTGTATCAAAATCAACTGCATAAACTGTCTTATGGTTAATTCTTGACCATAATTCTTTAAACTCTTTGGAAGCTGCCTGTTTATTATTTAGAGAAAGAGTAACGTTATTCTTTCTTGTATCTTCTGGAGCAAGCAAAGATGGATTATAAACAGAATCCAAAATATTAATTATAGAATTTGCATAGTCTTTAACTTCCTCTGCAACTTCAACATTTCCATTTGCTTTGTCATCATAATATTTATCTGTAAGTAATCCTTTTTTGTCTATGTATTGATTCATAACAAGATCATAGAAAACGGCATCAGCCATGTCTTTATCTATAACTTTCTTATTACCATCTTTATCAAGAAGTTCTCTTCCTTTGAATAATTCCGCAGTAACTTTTACAGGTCTATCACCAATACTTTCTGCAAATTCTGTCTGAAGTTCTTTTGCAAATTTTTCATAACTTTCACTGGCAATAACTGTAAGACAATTAATATTATGAACATCATTTCCAAGAAGGCTTTCATCCATTCGCTCACCGTTTTCATTAATACACAGACGAAGACCTCGGCCTACTTCCTGGCGTTTACGAACATCACTTCCGCTTTGTTTCAAAGTACAAATCTGGAAAACATTTGGATTGTCCCAGCCTTCTCTTAATGCTGAATGACTGAAAATAAATCGGACAGGAGATTTTTTTGGATCTCGGTCAAGAAGAAGCTCCTTATCTTTCATAATAAGGTCATAAGCATCAACGTCGTCTGAAGTTTTTTCTTTTTTGTCACTTAGTTTTGATTCTGTAAAGTGACCTTTTTTGTCCTGGCTAAAATAACCTGCATGAGTTTTCTTTGTTTCAATTGAATCAAGATAAGCCAAGTATTCAGGATACAAATCTAATTCTTTCTTTGTTTCTTCAACAACTTCATCATATATGGTTTCAAACATGTCAGCATATTTACCATTTATGTAATCATTTCCTTTACCATATACACGATAATTTGCAACTTCATCAATAAAGAACAATGAAAGAACTTTTATGCCTTTGTAGAATAGTTGTCGTTCTCTTTCCAGATGTGCCTTAATAGTTTCTCTAATCTGGATAGCACGAATATTATCTTCATTCTCTTTACCAGTAACTTCACCAGCAAAAAGTTTAATACCATTCATAAACTCTAATGAGTTGTCGCGACCATCAATTCTAGTAATAATAAAATTATTTTTGTATTCTTCACGACCATTAGAGTTATCATAAAGATTATAACCTTCGTTTACAGTACGAGTAATCTTCTTAGTTCCTGTTGCAGTATTGAAATTGAATTCAATAGTTGCTGTTGGATTTCCAGAACTCAGATTAATTCCAATAAAGTAAATGTAACTGTCTGTAGAAGATGTTCCGTTCTGAGTAATACCAGTAACTCGAATTTTCTTTACCAATCGTTTGTTATATGCTTCCATAGCATCCAGACGATAAATCATATTGTAATTTTCACGATGAGTTGCTGAATAGCGTAATGTCATTAAAGGATTAAACTCTTTAAGGCGGAGTTTTGTTTTTTCACCTTCAACAGATTGGGGTTCATCAATTATGACAATTGGATTTGTTTTAGCAATAACATCTATTGGTCTTCTGCTACGGAATTCATCAAGTTTCATATAAATACGACGAGCATCTTTCCCAGTAGCATTGAATGCCTGACTATTAATAATCATAACATTAATAGAGCTGTCTGAAGCAAAGTGTTCTATATCAGTAAGTCTTGTAGAATTATAAATAAAGAAACGTATCTTCTTTTGATATTTTAAAGCAAAATATTCCTCTGTTGTCTGGAAGGTTTTATAAACACCTTCTCGAATAGCAATAGAAGGAACTACAATAATAAACTTACACCAACCGTATGCCTGATTAAGTTCATACATAGTTTTGATGTAAGTAAAAGTTTTACCAACACCAGTTTCCATTTTAATAGTAAGATTATATCTACCAAATAAATGATCATCTGGCTTGAGCTGGTTTTTACGCTGAATTTCATTTATCTTATACAGAATCTTTGGATCTGTTAGATCCTGAATTACAGGATTGTTGTTCCATCCTGTAAATTCAAGTCCCTTCATTACATTTCCGGCATCCATAATATAAGAGTTGGTAGCATAAGGCTGTCCTTCAAAAACATCTACAACCGCTTTAGCTGCGTCTGTCTGGAAAGTTTGGTCTTTATATTGAATCTTCATATTTATTCCTTTTCTGCAATATCTTTTATAATCCAATGACCTGATTTCGTACTACCCGAATATGCAATCAAGCCTTTATCTTTTAAGATTGAAAAATGTGTTTTTATTGTCCTTGAAGAAACACCTAATATTTTGGCAAGAGTTTCTGCAGTTGCTCTCGGGTTTTTCTTTATTTCTTCAAAAGTATTCAATACAGAATCCGAAAGATTTTCGGTGAAGTACTGGTGAAGTACTGGTGAAGTTTCGGTGAAGTTCTGGTGAAGTTCCACTGATTTTTTAGGGACATTTAGGGACATTTCTGCTGTCGTTTTAGGAACATTCATGTCAAACAAATCTTTTCTAGTTCTTCTTATAATCGCAGTAAAACTTTCATCATCAGAAGAATATTCAACTTCGCCCAAACCATGCTCATGGCATAAATCTGCAATGCGTTTTATTCCTGTTCCCCATTTTTCCACAATTCCCATGCGTAAAAATGTATCTGCGATCAATTCGTTTCGAATGCTGGAACTTCCCTTTAGCATTTTTTCAATAGTAAGCCCTCCGTACAATCCACCAGGGCTTGTAATTTCTAACCTGTCGTCAAAAATACATACTTGAATGTATGAATGAGAAAGATAGTTCCTGTGCATGACTGCATTTACAATAAGTTCACGAATTGCTTCAGCAGGAATTTCTGGAATATCTTTCCGGTACAAACCTTCAATTTTTGCTCCAATGTTAATATGCTGCATAACAAAATTGTAGGCGTTTTCAATCTGTTCATAAATTGGACCAGAATATTCCTTTCGGTCAATAAAAAAAACTTTGTCTGTCCCACGAAACACTCCACACTGAACTTGTGCAAAATGAATATCACTGGTTTCCAAAAGTCTGAATGCTATTGAAGGAAGAAGTTTTCCGTTTTCACCTTTAATAAGTCCCCAGCTTTTTATGTTTTCCAGTGTAACAGGATTTTTACCGTTCAATTTTTCTATTGCTTTGCACAAGTGTAAGGCGGACTCTTCTGTGACAGGCTCGTGATTCTCAAAAATCTTATCATAAGACTTACCCTCACCCCAAAGCATTAGTTCTTTTACTTTTTCACGCTCAGCTTTTCTTATAGTTGCCGCCACACGGATATAAACACCATCATTCATTCCTTCTGCTTTTAGAAAATATGGCTGATTCTGCCCAGCAACAATCTGAACAACAACGACAGTTTTATCTTCTATGGTCTCAAAAGTAATGCGTGGTATCACTTGAGGCTCAACAGTCTCGCTTATCATATCCGCAAGAGAATCCATAAACTTAAATACATTTTCGTTTTCAATACCTACAATCTCATGTGTTTCATCATCAACACCAAAAAGAATACGACCGCCATGACAATTAGAAAAAGCAACAACCGTTTTCATAAGTTTTGAGTCTTTTGAAGGAATTTCACGCTTGAATTCTAGAGTTTCTGTTTCTCCATTTTGGATTTCTTCTAAAAGTGTCATGTGGTTGCCTCCTGGTTTTAGTTGTTTCTAGTAATTATAAGTTCTGCCATAAGATTATTCACTCCTATCTGATTCTAATTTCAGATCTTTTTATCTTTACATTTTCAAGTTTATTCGCACGTAAGAATTCTTTTAATCCAATTTCAGCCAATTCAGATTTGTTGTACGGACTAATCATTATTTCTTCAACAATTTTATCGAACGGGAAATTCTGAAATTCCATATATGGATATATCGTTCCATTCTTATTCATAAATACCTTTTTGGCATTTACACTATTTATTTGAGAATTATCCATTTTATCCACAAAACAAAATCCTAATCTATATTCACTCTCACTACGAAAAGCTTCATCTTTAACAAAAGCATAAAGACGAAAAATAAAACCAGGTTGATTGATAGATGGATTCTCCATTTGAAACTCAGTTAATAATACTTCTTTAAAAAATTTCTTTACATCATCTCCATAATGAACTGACATTCTGTGCTCGAACGAAAAAAAAATACCTTTTTTTAGATAACTATCACGAATATTATAAAAATATTTCATTAATTTATTTCCATTGATTTTAAGCCTGTATCCCGGATTATTACCAGAATACATATTCCACATATCTTTATTATCACTTAATGTTGTTAATGAAAGTATATAATAGTGAAAATTCTCGCTTTCACATAAGACGCAATTAACTGCTCCATTACCAGCAGATGATACAGGCTTTAAGTATTTTATTTTTCCTTCATCAATATTTTTTAATTCTCCTTCCCACTGCGAAATATATTTTAAATATTCTGGAGTTTCATTTTTTAATTCATCAAGAACTTGTCTAAAAACTTTTTTCCCATATTCAAGTTCATCAATATCATTTAAAAAACGATAATCACTGAAACGTATTGTCTTATTTTCTATAATACTTTTTAATCCATCTGTTGAGGTGTAATGATATAAAGTTTCAAAATCATCCATTCCATAATCTTGTATTTCTGTCATAATTAATCTCCTTATAAAATTTAAACTGTTAATGCAAGAATCTTATTCTTTATATCGAAAAAAATAGAATCATCATTAATTTCATCCCACGTATCGTCTGATTTTTCGACTGCATTATCGAGTAAACAATTAAGTTCTGAAATTATCGAATCTTTTTCTGCTGTTTCTAGGGAAGAAAGCATATTTTCAACAGAGTTAATGTTTGCTAATTTCTCCCGTATTCGTTTTCTTTCATTTATAAAGCATTCAAAAACTATGCCTTTTTTTACACTTAAGGGATATTTCTTTCCTAATTCCTCATTACAAATTTCTGTTAAAAAATCATTAATTGCAAAAGCTGCTGTAGATGCTTGTAATATATTTCGTCCTAAGTCAATTTGTAAGTCTGTGTTGCATAATGATAATGTTTCATAAAAATGATTCGATTCTAATACATTATAAACTGGATTCTGTACATCCCAATTATGTGATTTCAATTTTTCAATTATTATTTTTATGGTTAATACAGCAGAAAAATTCTCCAATGCATTCGTATTTTTAGTAGAAATATAAGATTTGAGTTCATTAATATTTGCATCTGAAAGAAGATTTTCGTTATAAAGTTTGTTTAATCTTTTATTTTTTTCCTGTTCAATAAGAATTCGAAAAATAATATCTTGTAATCGTTTATTTAATATTCTGAATACTTCACAATCACTTAAAAATAATACTGTTGCTGTTTTATGTTGATAGATAAAGTTTTCTATATCTGTGTCATCCTTGAAAATACTATTGAATCCAAAGTTTTTTAGCAAACTTTTACAAATTTGTTTTTGTCGTAAGTAACAAATAGATTTATGTTCTTCAACAGGTATATTTTCAATTGATTGAATCATTTTATCCCAAAAATATGGAAAACAAGTGGGATCTACTCTTATGAATAATTCTTTAACAAAATTATCAATTTCACAATTATCATTTCTTATATAACTCTCTTCATCAGTTATTCTTTTTATAATTGATGACAAAACTCCTGTTCGAATTAATAATGGTTTAGATAAAATAATCTCGTAAATTGAATTAATGATATGTTGACAATCTAAATAACTTGGATTTTGTTCATAAGGATGAGAATATACAGACCTCATTCCCCAAAAATATTCTAATTTTGATTTCTCGATGTCATCAATAAGCATTAATTCTTTAGCTTGTGTGATTACATATTTTTCAATAGATTCATGTCGTTCTTCTTTATTTCTTATTTCTGTATTAATCCTTCCAATAGTCGAATCTTTTTTTCCTAATTCTATAAACCTGCGTTTTAATGATTCAATACATGCTAAAAAACTCATAATATAAGAGGCTCTTAAAAATCCTGAATCGGCGAGTTTTATAGCATCTGTAATAAGAATTTTATCTTCTTCATTTTGGATTTTATTTAAATCTATCATTTTATATTACCTTCACACTTGTTTCTGGACTAATCATTTTGAAAATCTCAAAAACATTGATTTTACTTGCGCTGTTGCTGAATGAACTGTCACGGAATACCGCACGAAGTGGCTTCTTGCGTGCAATTTCTTTTACAACTTCTTCTGAAACATCTTCATTAAAACAAGCAACCAAATCACCATCGTTATATGTGTGAACAGTAAACTTTCCCATTGTTTCAGAAGTATACGGTAATGATAGTGGAAGCCCCCAATCCAAAAGACAGCCGAATAGAAGATCCAAATCATTTCTGTCTTCTTTTATATTGCTTTCAAACATGTCGAGATTACTTTGGTCGTATTCAGAAGCAGAATAGTAAACATCTTTCATGTTACTGTCATCGACTTTTAGAACTCGGAAGCCGATGTCAGAGTTTAGAACTGAGAGTTTAGAGCTTAGAAGTTCTAAATTCTCTGTGTTAGGATCTTCATCAGGGAAGAGAGCATCTTGCTTATTTCTTCCAGCAGTCCCAAAGTTGATTCTATATCCGAAGTTGTTAAGTATTTCAAGCGTACACAAATCAACAATTGTGTTTCCAGCTCTGCCCGTGAGCCCTTTGCTATTTTCAAAAACTGGATAAATTCCTTGTTCCCTCGAGACTGTCCTTCCGCTATGTTTGACGGAATGGATACGGCCGCCCGTCTCATCTGATCTGACAGAGCATAAAGCTCTTCCTTTGGAAGTTTCTTGACTAGCAGATACACTTGTTCCACCACATCCATAGACTTCTTCCAAACTTCTAATTTCTGATAATTCTCTTGCATATTTTTCGATAACTCCTTCCTTCTCTAAGTTCTCCAATCTAAGCTCTAAAATCTGTTTTCCTGCTCTGCGAATTCGTTCTTTTCCGATTTCGCAGATGTTTTTGTAACCTGCTTTATAAGCCTCAGATTTTTCATCACAAAGTTCTGGAAGTTGTACCATTATGAATTTGCGTTTGCTATTATTATCAATATTAAATTGCATAACAGCATGACCTGTTGAGCCTGAACCAGAGAAAAAATCAAGGACTATAGAATCTTCTTTCAAATTTGCAAGAGTCAAAAGACGTTTCATCAAACGTTGAGGTTTTGGCCCGCTAAAAAATCCACCATCAAGGATTTTTGCAACTTCTTGAGCTCCCTCTTGACTATGTCCAACATCCTTAAAAAACATGATTGAAGTTGGAGCCATACCTTCATGTTTTAAATCTGTTAAGAATCTTTTTATTCTTGGGGTTCCATCCCCATCTGGTCCAAACCAAATTCTATTGTCTTGGAGTCTCTCAGCGAAGGCTTTCGCTGAGAGACTCCAGCAGCGACCTGCTGGAGGCTCTACCACTCGCCCCGAAGGGGTCGTAATTGGATAATCATTTTCTGCATTATAAGTCTTTACAGAAATATCGCTAGACATCCAAACCCCACGTGGATCATTATCAGGATTTGAATATCGAGCATTGGCTTCTTCTGTTCGTGGCAATCTACCGATTACAAAATTATCTATTGATTTTGCAATCATCAAAACATAATCATGGCTATTTGAAATAAATCTTGCATCATTTTTTGGTGAAAATGCCCTTTCCCAAATCAACTGCGCCACAAAATTACTTTCTCCAAATACTTCGCCGCAAATCTTCTTCAAGTTATCAACTTCATTATCATCAATAGAAATGAAAATTACCCCATCATCAGAGAGTAAGTGAGTTATAATCAAAAGTTGTGGACGAGTTAATTAAAAAATAGAAAAAGAGACTGAGATTTGTTAAAGTTTAATGAC
>OIXL01000627.1_pt1 | contig 16618 bp, 17 predicted proteins | sample 1587761 | NCBI WGS metagenome assembly OIXL01 (sample SAMN03283246) | human gut metagenome | biome: human-associated habitat; material: feces | host: Homo sapiens | place: Peru | collected 2012 | reverse complement strand
GCGGAAACATAGGCTTGCGATGCTTATACTCCAGATAAGTAGCATCCGATCCGATACCCACATACAGGTCACCATACCGTGATGCCTGCTGGAAAAACTCCACATGACCGGAATGCAGCAGGTCGTAACACCCGCTCACAAAAACTTTTTTTGCCATAACTTATTAATCACTAATCAATAATCACTACTCACTAATCACTAATCACTACTCACTAATCACTATTCATTGAGTCTCCGAAATCAGAATAGGGGAGAGGTGAATGAGGAGTTTCCTCTAAGTGGTCTATTCTTTCTTTTCTTTTTTCCATTAGCAATAGTTTGTGTTGTAAATGTGTGATATGTTTATCTTATTTGTGTCGTAATCTCCAGAAGAAATGCCAAGTTCTAAACAAAGGCTCGCATAGAGCCTCAGCAGGATAATACCTCACAAAATGCATATTCCTCCATATCTTAAGGAAATACTTCTTCCACATGCTCTGATGCGTAAACCCACCATACTTGGTGAAATGCCTACCGAAGTTACCACCCTCAAGTATCTCCGCCAGCAACAACTTTCCTCGCTTTTCATTCATCGGAGCTATCATCTTCTCCTCAGGCATCCCCAGCACCTCCTTCATCACATACATCACCGCCCCTGCGAACTTCCACAATCCCAAATGCTTCAAATCACTCTGCACCACATCTAAAGCAGTTGAGGCTGAAGAATCAGTAGTGGAAGCAGAACTGGCAGAAGCATCAGAAGCCATATCCTCACTACCATCCAGGCGGTCCCAGCCCGCACAACCTGGCGAGACCTTTGATGGTCCGCCAACCTTAGAGCGAAGCGGTTCTGAGCACCGGAGGGCGGTTACATCCCTCTCTTCTGAGGAGAGAGGGCTTGGGTGAGAGGTGGAGCTCCCTTTGGAAAGGGAGACGGAGAGATTCGAAAAATTATTATCCAAAAATATATTTTTTGAGAAATCATTGACTACAAGAAAATAGTCAATGATTTGCCTCATTCCAATCCCCTCATCAAAAAAATGGTGGTATAGATGTGTCAACTGATAAATCACATTGAAAGCTGTCGTAGGCACAGCAATATCCCCTGCCCCATCGGGCAGCCCCACAACATTTGAGCATTGTAGATCCGCATTCTTTCGAAACCATTTCTGCAACCTGGCATGATAAAGAGGATTATTCATAGAGCAAGGAAAGAAATGTAATTCTACTGGTACCCCATCCATAGAAGTTTCTATATGATGATACCTTATATCATCACCTATCTCAAAATGCTTTTTTGCATATTCAGTAATCTGAGAGCGAGAAGCATTCACCCAAACGTCAATATCCCCTGGATTACGAGAATACACATTCGGATACATCAGCGCATTCCCTTGTCCTTTCAGGATGCAGCAACGCAAACCATCTTCTCTAAGCATAGAATAGAGCTTGCTCGCCACGATATTCACCTTCGTGTTTTGTCGACGAATCTGTTGCGCCTTTCCCATCCAAGTCATCAGCAAATCCCTTTCTATCGGATTCTTCTTTAACTCTTCAGAATATTCATTCCCCAGTCTCTCGATACCATCAAAACAAAATCCGATAATTGCTTGATTAGATACAAAGGTATATAGTTGTCGCCAATCCATTTTGGCGATAACCTTACCCATATCTATATTATATCCGAGGCAGTATTTCAAGAATTTAAAAAACGCATTCATAATAGGAACTATTTTTCATATCTCTTCCGCTTCCTTGGGATGACGAAAATGAAAATCAAGACGTGGCAGGAGCATCTGGAGATAACGCTCCACACCTCCTGCACACTCTGCAATCTGCAAAATTCGAATATTCATATAATTTGTATTATATCAATCCTCGAAAGCCGCATCACGCAATCTTCGCTTCACTCGCTCCAGTTCTATGGGGTCGAAGATAAACTCTTCAAAGGTGTTGACGACTTTCTTGAAAAAAATCAATTTCAAATCGCCACCTTTTTAACTCCGCTGAAGTTGTCATGCTTAATGGGACAACTTAACATAAACTCGCTCGACTTAATACCGTGAGCCTTCAACTCTTCGTTGAAGACAGTACTAAATCTCTTGTGCATCACTACAATTTTCTTTTTCATTGTATTTTTTGTTAAAAAGTTAGAAATATTATTGAATTATGTAATTTATTCCCCTTCATAGTAAGCACGAAACACCGATAAACACAAGGCTTTTCATGCGAAATCCAAGGGGAACGCTTTTCATTTATTTTTCTATATCTTTGCCGCGTAGAAATCAAACAACTAACGATTAATAATTATGAACGTAAGCATTTTCCATGACATGACCTGCAAGCTGCCCTTGCCAGGGTTTCTTGAAGGAGTCGCCAACATCATCCGAACCGATGAGAAGTTGGCTGTATTCACCCGGTCGTATCGCCAGACCGGTAGTAAGACTTTCAAAAACGAAAGCCAACTCTTTGCTGTGCCTTGCCTCTTCGAGGGAGGAAAGGGCAGAAGCAACATCAGACAACTCACGGGTATGTCGCTCGTGGACTTCGACCATGTTTTCCCCACAGATAGCACAGATAGCACAGATAATTCCAATGCTCTTCGTGAGCTGAAAGCGAAGATCATTGCCGATCCTCATACGCTGATGAGCTATATCACGATGAGCGGCAACGGACTCCGTGTCATCTTCACCTATGAGATAGCCCCGGAGTTTTCGGGAGTTCCTAAGGATGAGGAAGAAGTGAAAAAGTTCGAGGCATACTACCAGCAGGCGTTTTATGCCGGCAATGCCTATTACGAGAAACTTCTGGGAGCCAAGGCGGATATGCAATGCAAGAACATCACCCGACTGAGCGGTCTTGCCCACGACCCCGACGTCTTTCTCCGACCTGAAGCCGAGGTCGTTCCTTTCACGGCGGAAGAAATCTCCACCGCAGCTGCTGCCTATGCCAAGCAGAGCAAGGAAGACAAGCAGATGCAGCGCATCCAGACCTACTTCGACACCCTCATTGCGCCCCAGCTGGCGAAGGCCAAAATCGAGTTTCGTAGCGGCAGTCATAACGAATATGTGATGCGTGTCGGCTACAAGCTTGCCGAACGCCGATTTTCCAAGAAGGTCGCCCTCAGATGGGCGATGCTGAAGTTCGGAAAGGACTATCCCGACACGGAGCAGGTCATCAACTCCTGCTTCGCCAACGCTTCTCCTCACGGAAAACAGGGAGGAGGCGGCAACAGAGGCGACAGCAAAACTGCAACAGTCGATGAAATCAAGTCTTTCCTGGATGGTCATGTATCCCTCCGATTCAACGAGATAACTTCTCGTGTGGAATACGAACTTCCCACAGATAACACAGATGCACACAGATTCATACCTGTCAACGACCGCATAGTCAACTCTTTATGGAGCCAGATGTCCACCATAACCCGTGTCAATATCCAGGATATGTATCGTGTCATAGAATCAGACTATGTGCCGGTATTCAATCCATTCAAAGAATATCTGAAAAGTCTTCCACAGATAACACAGACAAGCACAGATAATGGCTCAGACGAAACAGAGTCTTGCAAGCCTGTTGCCTTACAACAACAAAATCTGTGTAAATCTGTGCGATCTGTGGGAGAAAAAAATCATCCATCTGTGGGAGAAAAGAATCATTCATCCGTAGGAGGCAGAGATTATATCCGTGAGCTTGCCGCCACCGTCCGTGTGAAGGGCGGCGAGCAGGAGCAGATGCTGTGGCATCTCTACCTGAAGAAGTGGCTCGTAGGCATGGTGGCATCGTGGATCTCCGATGATGTGGTCAACAACGTCATCCTCGTGCTCATCGGTGAGCAGGGAGCGTACAAGACCACGTGGTTCAACTACCTCCTTCCACCCCCGCTGAAGCAGTATTTCTATACCAAGACCAACGCCAACCGCATGTCGAAGGACGACATCCTGACCCTGGCGCAGTATGCCCTCGTCTGCTGCGAGGAGCTTGACACCATGCGCCCTGCCGAACTGAACCAGCTGAAGGCTGCCGTCACCATGCCGAGCATCGACGAGCGAGCAGCATACGCCCATTATCATGAGCATCGCAAGCATATCGCATCCTTTTGTGGCACAGGCAACAGCACCCAGTTCTTGTCTGACCCTACCGGCAACCGCCGCTGGCTTCCCTTCGAGGTGGAGAGCATCGTCTCGCCAAGAGACCATCCTTTCCACTACGAAGGCATCTATGCCCAAGCGCTCGCCCTCTTCAAGAGCGGCTTCCAGTACTGGTTTACGAAGGAAGAAATCCAGGAGTTAAACCATCATAACCGCCAGTTTGAGACACCTCATCTCGAAAGGGAATTGGTGTCCTTGTATTTTCGTGTTCCCATGGAGAGCGAGAACGGCATGTTCATGACCTCCGCAAGAGCTATTCAGATTATCGGCACGGGCATCAGTCAGAAACTGAACCCAACGAGAGTGGGGCTTGCCTTCAATGAGCTTGGTTTCCAACGGGTGCGTTATCACGGCATCCGTGGCTATCTCGTCATCCAGCGCACAGCGGAGGAGATGCAAGCCTATCAGAAAAGCATCATCCTCAACGACGACACGGAAGACGACCTACCGTTCTGAGGTGGCAACCTGGCAACGTGGCAACCCTTTTCTATAAACCCTTACGCGCAGGCAGGAAAAAAGATAATTCAATTTATCAATTAAAATAGAGTAATAGTAATGATAGAAACTGCTTGCCCAGTTGCCACGTTGCCACTCGTAAGTGCCATAGTTAGACATCCTAAGTGCCATAGATAGCCCCCGTAAGTGCCATAGATAGACATCGTAACTATCATAGATAGCTATCGAAACTATAATAGATAGAATCATATCTCACCCATTCCTCTTTCCAACCAAGGCGGTATAACACCGCACAAACAATCGCTACTCTGTTGCGTCAGAAATCATCGCAAGCCCTTTAGGGCACAGGCTCCGCTTGCGATACCAAAACTCTGGCGGCGCTATAGCAGAGCCAGCTACATCCCCGCTTTCTGAGAAAGAGGGGCTTGGGGAGAAAGTGGAGCCCTCTTTGGAAAGAGGGACGGGGTGATTCGAAAAAAATCATTATCAAACGAAATCAATATGAAGATAATAAGTTATACTAAGCAAGAGCTAGCTCTGCTTTACTTCCCAGATGCCACTCCCGAAGTGGCAAGTGCCCATCTCAGAAGATGGATTATCCTTTGCGAGCCGCTTTACGAGCAGCTTCTGAAGACCGGTTACAGCAAGTGGGCGAAGAGCTTCACCCCCACCCAGGTATCGTATATTTTCGCTTATTTGGGGGAACCATAAGAGAAAGAAACGCAGGAAACCGAGAGAATCCGTGAAAATCCGTTAGAAACCATGAGAAACCGTTAGAAACCGTGAGTTGCGCTTTCCGGATTTCGTATCTTTGCATTGTCTTTGAAACACAGAGGCAGAGTCGAATCCGGAGAGCGCGCCTTCGGAAGAAAGCAGGGGAATAGGCCCTTTCCCCTCATGACTCTTAGTTAATAACCAAATTTCAAACATTTGATTCGAGTAGTTTTATACCAGAACACAAACGCAAAGATCAAGGAAGCGTACAACAAGTGGTTTCCACGAGTAGTAAACGAAGAGACCATTGGTCTCGAAGAGTTGGCAGAGCACATGGCTAGCCACAACACCCCCTACAGCAAGGGAGCGATTCTAGGCATGTTGACAGATGCGGTAGGCTGCGTCAAGGAGCTCCTTCTCTCAGGTAAGAACGTGAAGTTCCCCGACCTTGCCATCTTCTCCCTAGGCCTGAAGGTAAAGGGAGGTGCCGACAATAAGGAAGATTGGACGGTAGCGAAGTACATCGAAGGTCTCCGCCTGCGAGCCAGAGCCACTGGCGAGCTGAAGACCTCGAACCTCGACACCACCATCAAGCGTGTGGATGTAGTAAAGAGCAGCAGCTCCAAGAATCCATCCGATGATGGTACGACTGGAGATACCACTCCAGGCGGTGGTAACACCCCTCCAACAGGTGGTGATACCGGAACCGATGCAGGAACCGATTCCGGAACAGGAGATAATGGCTCAGAAAACATGGGATAGCCATCTGAAGACAGGGCAGGGTGCAGTCCGGAGTATTCCGATGACACCCAAGGCTGACATCAGCAAACGACAATGAAACACCGTCATGAACGGGTACTTGCTCATCCTGCCCTTTTTCATTTTCACACAGATGATTATTTTTTATTTGCACACGGATCTCACGGATCTCACGGATTTTGCTCCTTCGGAGCTGGTCAGGTCTGGGGAAAGTGCAGTGGACTATGACTTAGTCTAATCCGTGAAATCCGTGGAATCCGTGTGCTATTATTAAACATTAAAATCAAAAGAAGAATATGAATAAATCCAAGTGGTCAACAGTCATTCAGTTTGTCATCACCATCTTGACGGCAATCGCTTCAGCGTTCTGCGTGCAGAGCTGCAAGGGATAGACACACTGAAATAAGTACAGTCTCCCACAGATTCCACAGATTTACACAGATAGGTCAATAACCATTTACCTTGCGGAATATACCGTCATAAATACTGTCTGTATTAAAGTTCACAAGAATGCCAACATGCTTCTTGGCTATCCGAAGATAAGTCAGAAGTTGCTTATGATGTACAGGTTTCAACTCTTCCACAGACTTCAACTCTATTATCACAGATTTTTCGACAAGGATGTCGAGTCTGAAATCTACAGGAAGCACAACATTGTCATACATAACATCAAGTTTTACTTGATTTTCAACTGTGAGTCCTTCCTTGCGCAATTGATGACACAAAGCCGCTTCGTATACAGATTCGAGTAATCCAGGTCCAAAGGCATTATATACCTTGTAAATGGCACCTCGTATTTTGTATGTTATCTCATTGTCTGTCATAATTCAATATTGTTGAAATAAGACCATAAGGTCTAAATCTGTGTAAATACTTTATTGCAAAGTCGCAGAGTAAAGAATATCTGTGTTCATCTGTGCAATCTGTGGGAAAATAAAAACATCTATCCGTGTGCAAAAATAAAGAAAACAATTATTAATCCGTAGCAATCCCAAGAAAATCATGAGAAAAATCGACTTAATCATTATCCATTGCTCTGCCAGCAGAGCCAACCGCAATTTCACTGTCGAAGACCTCGAAGCCTGTCACAAGGCTCGAGGCTTAAAGAGCATCGGCTATCACTACTACATCACCAAGGATGGCGAAATCTATCCATGCCGTCCCGAGGAGATGATCGGCGCCCATGCCAGGCATTACAACGCTCACTCAATAGGAATCTGTTACGAGGGCGGCTTGGATGCCAACGGCAATCCTGCCGATACTCGAACCGAAGCCCAGAAGCGCAGCATGATAGAGCTCTTGAAGAGCCTCTGCCTCGACTATCCCGATGCCGAAGTTATCGGCCATCGTGACCTCCCATGGGTTCGCAAAAGCTGTCCATGCTTTGATGTAAAGAAGTGGCTGAAAGAAATAAACTTCCACATTTAGGAAGAAAATAAGTAAAATTTCAGTCCATGTTTCCATCCCAATCCGTAAGCCAATCAACTTACAGATTGGGAATTATCATATTCAGACTTCAATGTATGATAACCCAGTTAGGATATCCCCCCACCATTCCCCCGGCGGTCCCTTCCCGCACAACCTGGCGAGACCTTTGATTGGTCCGCCAACATTATAGCGTAGCGGTTCTGAGCACCGGAGGGCGGTTACATCCCTAATCCCTATGGTAGGGATTTAGGGCTTGGGTATAGGGTAAGGACCCCCTCTTCGCAAGAGGGGGACAGGGGAGTCGAAACAAAACTTACGTTATGAACATAGAAGAAAAAAAAGCAGATTTTATGCGTCGCTTCAAGGCTTCTAGGGAGCGAAAGGCAGAATACATAGCACAAATGGAAAAGCGAATGCGTGATGACTATCGCCGCAGAACCGGTAAGGAAGCAGAATCATTTTGTGTGTTGTAAGAATGAAAAAATTAGATTTAGTCAAGATTAATAGTTGTGCACCATATTCAGTGAAAGAAGATACGCAAGAAGGTGCATATACTTTTATCGCAGATTCAGGAGCTTAGTTTTCAATCGGCTTTATGCCTGATGATTTGATTCGATGAGTCCTACGAATGTATCATAGGTAATCTCAACGGTGTGAAATCACCTCGTGATAAAAATGTCAAAGCTACAGTCATAGCAATTGTAGAGGAATTCTTCAATGTCAATAAGGCGACGATGTTATTTTTATGCTCTACAAGTGACGGCAAGCAATTGATGAGAGGAAGGTTGTTCAAGAATTGGTTCGATACATATAAGTATCGTAATCGTTTTACAATGGTGACATCTACTTTGTTAGAAGAGTATGGAATAGACAATAGTACTATTGCATGTGATGCTCTCAATGCGCTATAATACGAATAAATAACATTCTTTATTTAAGTTTTTATAGAAAAAATAAATAGACGTGGTAGAATATAAAACATCAAAAGGAAAGTTTGTATGTTTGGAAGGTTTGCATAGACCTTTCAATATACCATTATGCCAACTAGTATGGGTATGTAAGTTTATTGTTTCTTTATGGAAGGATGAACAGCTAACGTGTATGCCTTCTGAAATCAATTATCGATTTTTTAAATCTCATTTAAAAGATTTGCATCATAAAATGAAATCTGAGAAGAAAATAGAAGGGGTTATTCAAAAAGATAATGCAGATTTGATATATGAAAGGATCAAAAAACTCAATATTAAAGAGTTAAAAGAACTTATCTCTAAGGTACTTTTATCTCGTAAAGAGAAAGTTGACAGAAAAATCTATAGTGCATATAAAAATACGTCGTATTACATAACATTGGCTAAAAAGTTGGATTTGATAAATGAAAGATATTATCCTTCCGAACGGGCAAAATCATTAGCACGCCATAAGACTACGTTTTTTTATTTAGATTCTTTTCAAAAAGATTTGATTTTTCGGATTTTGGTAGAGAAAGATAAAGATATGCTCATTCCTTTAATTATATCTCTTCCATTTGAGCAAAATGAAAAAGCGCCAAGAATCTATTTAAAGTATATTGAGAAATGTTGTGATGTAACGTTCTTTAAGTATATCACCAAAAGTCAGACTTCTAATTATGATAAAGTTAGACTTAGTTGGATAAAGCAATTAGGTGCTGTATCAAAGCGGGGCTATCTTTTAAAGAAATATGAATGGCTTAAAAATGAAGAAGCTTTCGCTGAACACAATGAAAACGAAAGGAAATTTTTAAAGCTAATTGTACGTAATGAAGAGAAAATGAACAAAGCTTTTAAGCAATTTGAACGCTCGTATCATACTTTGGTTTCGGAGGGGAAGCATGATGCTCTTTTCGTTAATTTGTATGATATTATGTCATTGATGCATTGCTCATATAATACATTGAATGAGATAATAGTTCAATATTATGAACAAAAAAAAGAAGAAAAAATAGTGCTTTTTACAAATTTGGTGCAATCCATTGATAAACGGCGTAGATTCTATGTTAAAAATCAAGTGCCAGTATTAAAAGTTAAAATTATATAGTTATGGATATTTCGAATTTATGGGAAAAGTTAGAGCCTAAACCTTGTAATTTAGAGGCAATACGGTTGGACCTCAAAGCAGGTCTTGTTCCAAATTTACCATATTTTGTTATTGGTAATGAAGAATTGAAAAAAAAATTGTCTGATAATATATCTGCAATAGATTCTCAATTTTCTTTTTCGTATATTGTAGCAAATTATGGAAATGGTAAAACTAATATATTGCGATACCTTGAATATTTTTTTAATGAAGTATTCAAAGAGCGTAATGTTAAAGTTGCATATTGGAGAGCAGATGTTGATAAATATGACTTAATCATTTTTTTGCTTTATATTATTCAGGTTCAGTTTAATGAATCATTGCGCAATGCATTAATACAGATGTCTTCTGAAGAAATTGATAAAGCAGCCTTTTCATATAAGGATTCTTTTGTTTCACTCAAAGAGTATGTAAGTGAAATTAAATCGCATAAGGAAAGTTCTGATGATTTGGACTATTTAATCGAGTTAGGGACAGGGCGAAAGTACACTAAAGGTGCTTTTCAAAAATATAGCATTCCGCAACTGTCTGATTATAATCGACGAGAAGTTTTAGTCTTTTTCTTGAATGTATTAGCAGTTAGCGGTAACTATATCATATTTGCTATTGATGAATTAGAAAAAATTCATGAGAAGTCAAAAGCAAGATTTAGTTCTTTTTTGACTTCTTATAGAGAGTTGATAGATTTAAAGGGGACAATCAAAGGGCATTGTTTGTTAACTGCGGCAACGGATGCAAGTGGTAGTACTCTTGCAAGTCTTAATCCTGCCTTTGAGAGAAGAATTAGTTCTTTTAAGTTGTCGTTGGAAGTTATAAATGGCAAGGCAAATATTTCGTTGTTGGCTTCTTATTTAACAGACTTGATAGGTAGTGGTAAAACTAATGATCAAACAGATAAAATAGTCAATACCATATCTTCTAAGAGCTTTTCAAATAATAATACTATTTTAGAAAAGTTGTGTTCGGAGTTATTTGAAGAGCATTCTTCTGATTGGAACGATTTATTGAAATCTTATAGCTTGCAAGAAAAATTTTTAGAAGAGAAAGATAAACTTTCTGCAAATGCGGCCTTTGAAGGTATTTATACAAAATTCTTTGATTCTTTAAACAGATATATAAAGGTTTATACGGTCAATGATAACATATATATAAAAGCTTCAGAGCGTATTCTTCTTAAGCATGATGAGAAAGAAATTATTCTTTTTATGTTTTCAGATGACTATGTTGCAAATATAAACCGACTAAATAATTTGACTTTGATATATCCAGATTATCAAATCAGAGTATTTCGTCCTCTATCTACAGACATGTCGTTTGAACTTAAGGGAATAAAAATTAAAGAAATAGTGACTTATGAGCCAGAGGATTTGATGACATTATTTGACTTGTATTATGACTATTATGCGGAATATGGTGAAGAGATAGAAAAGATAATTCATGCGTACTCAAAAAATATATTATAAAGATGTTTAAACCATTGCGTTATAATCGTTTTGTAAGTTTCAGAGTTTTATCAGAAGATCTTCTATTGCCTTTGTGGAATTTAACAACTTACTTTCTTGATCCTAAGGATATGTTACAAAAATATGTCCCGGATATGAAAGTAAATATTGAAAATCTTAATCAAGGAAGCCCAAATGAAGAATCTAATGATGAAAAATTAGATGATATTTTGAATAGTGCTTTTAGGCAATACAATAATCAGCTTATTTCTGAGATAATGAGCCCTTCTTCTTTGGAACAAGAAGCGAAAGTTTTACCATTGCTTATGGTGTTTCAAATTCCCACAAATTCTTGTTTATATTATATTGCAGATAATGATGAAAAAGATATAAAAGAGCAAGATTTCGAAATGTTAAGGAAATATATTATAAGAAAGAAGCTTGTTTCTCGTATGCTAGATAAAGCAGATTCAGAACAAGTCAAAAGAATAAAACTTCTAGATAATCCTCCATTATATAATAAAATTATAGATGAAGATCAAGCAATTCTCATTGAGATTCCGATACTGCCAGCTTCTTATGTAAATATTGAAGACCTAGATTCTGAAGATTTGGAATCTGGATTAGTTTGGTTTAATAAAAAACGCATTTCATATTATTGTAATACTTTTCCAGAAATACCAGCTGCAATTAGTTTGAAAACTTGCAAACATGAGAACATTGGGCTTTTGGTTGATAATTATTTCTTTCCGTTAAAACCCATGTTAAATAGTCGTTTTCTTAAACCAGAGTATAAATTTGATTATATTTGGTTGTGTATTAAGTATAAAGTGTTGTATAACTTTGATCATAAAAAAAAGAAAAGTAATATTTCTGAACTTGTTAAAGAGTTTTTTCTTTCATCTAAAGATGATCAGCTGGTTTCAGATATATCAAGATTACAAGATAATTTATATATAGAATCTGATATTTTGTCAGATCAATGTACGAAATACTTTGATAGAATGTTGATAATAGAAGATTTAAAAAAACTTCATACATATAAATTCTATATTGATGAGCCTACTGATACTAATGAGTCTACAGTATTAGGCATATATCAGAAAGTAAAATTGGATGAAGATTATCAACTTAAATATTTATTTGAAAGTCATGGTAAGAAACTTCATGACAAACAGGAAGGTGCTATAGAAAAGAAATCTGTATGGGTTTTGAAACCGAAAATAGCTCAATTCTTTATATCAAACTTTTTTGAGCAATTCTTGTTTTCAGCCCTTAGTGATATTAAAGGGAGTGCGATTGAAGATTATGTAGAAAATTATCATGCCCAATGGTCTAATAGTAAAGACTGCGAGTTAGATGCCATTGTAAAGACCTCAAACAATATTTATTATGTTGAGGCAAAGACAACTTTATCCGTTCGTCTTATCAATGAGTATATAACCAAATGTAAGAAAATAATTAGAGACTTTGAGGAGATTGATGGACATCTAAGATTTCTTATAGTTGGATATTTTAGTAATCCAGAATTGAATGTTTTTAGTCAGACGGTGAAAAAAGAAGATTTGCCAGAAGGTTATAATAAAAAACGTACAGACTTACATAATATCCCTTATTATTTTAAGGTACCAATTGATAATACACATGATTTAATATGTTTTACAGAATTATCATATGCTAAGTTAAAATCAACTTTAACAGATGTTTTTAAAGAATGAAGTTACCCGTAACCCGATACTACGGCTCTAAAAGAAGAGTTGTGGAAGAAATTTGGTTTGCCCTAAAGAAGTCTCGTATTGAGTTTGATACTTTTCTTGATTTATTTGGTGGAACAGGTATTGTATCTTATTATATGCTAGCACAAGGAAAGCAGGTTTGTTATAATGACTTATTTGCCTTTAATTGTGAGATTGCTAAGGCTCTTTTGGCTACACCAAAGAATACGTTGAGCGAGTCTGAGGCTTTGGCATTATTAAATAGAGAACCTATGGTGTTTTATGATAATATCATAGAGCGTAACTATCAGGGTATATATTATCTTGACGAGGAAAATAGGCAAATAGATACAATTGTTCAGAATATCTTACGGTTATCGAATGAAAAAAAAGCGTGTGCTTATTACTTGTTATTTCAGTCTTGTTTAATAAAGCGCCCTTTTAATCTATTTCATCGTAAAAATTTGAATCTACGAATTAATCATAGTGAGTCGTCATTTGGCAACTATGTAACATGGGAAAAGAGTTTTGAGCAGTTATTCAAACAGTTCGTAAATGAGTTGAATACATATCAGTTTGAGCAACTTAAAAATGTCAAAATATCAAATCTCGATGCTCTAGATTGTGATACAAGTTATGATTTAGTATATATAGATCCACCTTATTTTAATAATGGTACTCCTATAAGCTATCATTCTCGCTATCATTTTCTAGAGGGGTTAATGCATTATAATGATATAGAACAAAAAATTAATAGGAAAAAGGCAAATTTGGAAATAGGGCTAAATTGTGAAAGTGAATTCGAAGATAAGGCATCATTTTCACAGAATTTGAGAAAGTTATTTGCTCGTTATCATAAATCGGTTTTGGTTCTATCTTATACAACAAATGGTTATCCTTCTATAGATGACTTGGTTTGCATCATGAAAGAATTTAAAGACCATGTTAAAGTGTTGTCATTAGGTAAGAAGCCTTTTGCTCTTAATAGAAGCAACGAAGGACGAGAGGAAGTTCTTGTAATTGGCAAATGATTTTCTTCTCATTTTATAAGTTCGACTTTTCAAGATTTAAAACAGTATATCACCATTACAGCGTAAGGTTTTAACACATTAAGTATTTACTTTTGCATCTGAATTCTTAAAAATTCGAATTATGGAAACAAGGAAATATTTCGAAAAAGTGATGCAGGAACTACAACCAAAATAGTAAAGGTCGTAGCTTGCGCAATTATTTCAGAGGATGTGTAAGTTTCTAAATAATGAATAAGGTGATTTTCCATCGATGACTTGCCGTTCTAAGTACTTGTCTTTTTCTCCAGGCGGTCCCATCCCGCACAACATGGCGAAGACCTTTGATGGTCCGCCAACCTTAGAGCGTAGCGGTTCTGAGCACCGGAGGGCGGTTACATCCTTCCTTTCTGAGAAGGGAAGGCTTGGTTAGGATGTGGAGCTCCCTTTGGCTAAAGGGAGACGGAGGGATTCGAAAAAATACCTTCTTTAATGGGAAAAAGAGATGCCAGTGAGTGCAATGAAAGCTCACTTTCAAATTGCCGAGCGCAGCTCGCTTTATCAACAAGGAAGGACGGGATGATTTGCATGCAAAGCCATTTTGACAATCATGTGATGTAATCAGAATGAATACAACGAACAAAGGGGAACGACCAAAGACTGGTTGTTCCCCTTTGTTCGTTTAGAGGCAATTGTATCAGGTGTATCTGTCATCTCTGATTTCCCCATCCATTATCGGCTTGCGGTAATTGGTGGTGAGGAGGGACTGGTAGATGATGCCAACGCCAAAATACTGGCAGCCCTATAAGCTGCAAAAAAGAATAGAAAGAGGGATTTTGTAAAATGAACCAAAATGAACCATTTTTCCTGAATCTTTACACGAGAGATACAGAAAAACCGAAAACTTTCGTTCAATCAACGACTTAGGAAATTATGTACGAAAAGAATAGTAAAATAATGTTGATTTTCGTAGAATGATATTAATTTTTTAACACGCATAATTTGCTAGTTTCCAACAATTTTCGTATTTTTGCAAGGAGATTCTGTGTCTCTTATATCGAGAGTCAGATGAACGACATCAAAAAACGAACTTGATTCGCATGATGAAAGAGACAAATATACAATCACAGGTTACGTCCACTATTGCAGTGGGACGACGGCGAAGCTTTGCAAAAAGTGAAGGCTAGCATTGCTAGCCAAAAGGAGTTATAAGAGTTAATCAAGGCGGTGTCGGGCAGCCCAGCTTCCAGCATCCAGACACGGACACTCCTTTGGAGTAGTCCCAGGCAAGTCCCGATGGCCCACAATCTTCGCTTTCGGAAAGAGAATCTTCAGATTCCTGAAAAGATCAATGAGTCTCGTTTCCTGCTCAGTGGTCATGGTGTTGCAAGGCTTGCCTTGCTCATCGAGCCCTCCCTCATAGCAGATGCCGATAGAGCATCTATTATAAGGTCGGGCATGAGCCCCCACCTCCAGCAGCTTACGGTGCTGCGTCATCGTACCATCCTTACGGATGTAGAAATGATAGCCGATGTCATAAAACCCACGAGCCTTATGGTCGCGGCGCAGCTGTTCCACACTATAGTCCTGATTGCATCGGCTAGCCGAGCAATGCAGAACCAGAAATCTCACAGAGTCGGCAGACATCATGTTCTTGCCGTTCTCCACTTTGGCGAGGAGCATGCGCTCAGAGCGTACCTTCCCCCCGCCAATGTTCATTGGAAATGTATCTTTCGTCATAGGAATAATTCAACATTCAACACTCAACACTCAACACTCAACATTCAACACTCAACATTCCTATAAGGCGCACGAGCTTACTCCCAGTGCTGTGAGAGCAGCAATCAGCGCCTGTACGATGGCATTCACGATTTGAGTCCAGGAAATCTTGTTTGGATTTGATTCAGAGTTAGAACGAAACATTTTCATAATCAATAAAATTTAAATGAAACAATAAATTATCAGAGTTTAGCAGTGCCTCCCTTTCAGAGAGGTAAGGCACTGCCAGAGTTGGAGACTATTCCAATCCGTCACCATTGTCGGAACCAGTTCCGCCAGCCTCGGTGCCGGAACCGCCGCCAGTGGTTTCTCCACCCGTAGTCTCTCCGCCAGTGGTTTCACCACCAGTGGTCTTATCCTTCTTCTCTTCACCGTACTTGACGAGTTCGATGGAATCAGGAATCAGGTTGTAGAGACGAGTACCATTCTGCAACTTGGTGAAAGAAGGACGGAAGGCAGGAACGAGACTCTTGACGAGTTTAGCGTTCGCCTTACTCTCATCTTCTACGGCTTTGCCGGTAATGAAGCGGATGAAGAGCTTGCCGAATCCAAGCAACTCGATGTCGTAACCCTTCTTCAGGTTCTCCTTCACGTAGTAAGCATAGCGGTCGAGTACCGCCTTTACGTCTGCAGGAGTAGCTGTAGACTCCACTGCGATTTGGTTAGCAACCTCCTCGGTGGTCAAGGTTCCGTAACTGTAAGGTCTAACAGAAAAGAGAGTCTGACCCTTCTTCTCACCCATGTTAATGGTCTTCTTTGCAACTTTGTAGCTTTTACTCATAATTAAAACATTTAAAAGATTAATACTAAAGTTCAGTCATCGTCAGTCCAAAGAGATTTGCAATCCCGTTTGTTCTGATTGACGTTGCGAAGATACAACATTTCGGAGGCGAAAACAAATGTCTTCACTGACGTTCACCATCTGTTTACTGCTCATTCACTATACGCTCACTTTTAATAAAAATCATAGCAATGGAAGATACCAGCAAGGCAAATATCGTCTTTAATATCTCTGGCGGTAACAACCAGATTCTGCCCAATGCTATCAAGGCTGAGCAAAACTTTTATGGCGACAAGTACATAGAGGAGATGATGAA
>OIXL01000624.1_pt1 | contig 16639 bp, 14 predicted proteins | sample 1587761 | NCBI WGS metagenome assembly OIXL01 (sample SAMN03283246) | human gut metagenome | biome: human-associated habitat; material: feces | host: Homo sapiens | place: Peru | collected 2012 | reverse complement strand
AAAATCATATATTTTCCGAATTATAGGTATATTTTTCATGCCATATCTTTCAATGTATCTATCAACTTCAATATCTTATCATACTCAGCATCTTTGAACTTTTCTACATTTATGAGTTCTGAAATATTTTCCTGTTTTGCTAAATCGAATATTCCTATTTCTTTGAATGCACGATCAATCTTGTCTTTAAGAGATTCCACTCTCTTAGCATTAACCACCCAACGATGCATCTTAGCTTTTTCTTCATCAGAAGGAGCTTTTACCGAAATATTTTTATTTTCCAAGGTATTAAAAATTCCTTGAACCATTTCATTAGATATACCATTATCATGTTCTGACACTATAAGATACGACCTAATAAAAGAACGCGTTAGCATTGTATAAAGAGTATTTCTGTAAGATATAGATCGTTTCAATTTATTCGAAATACAAATAACTATTGGAAATTCCAAGCCTTTTGCATTATTTCTATTTGTTACAAAAACACGTCCCTTTTCCTTTTTCTTTGTCTCTATAGCAATATTAGTTTCCCATTTACAAGATTGATAAAGCAAGCGCTCTACCTGTGGTATATAATCGTATATATAACTTTCGTCATCCAAGAATATTATACCCAAATCTTCAGGATTCAAATCAGGGAAATCCTTTTTAATTTCACGTATTATATTTATAAGAGAATTTGACAAACTTGACGAGCGAACAAGTGAAAAACATTTTTCATTATCATCATCATCAAAACGATGTAATGGATAGCGAGTCAAATTATATATATCATTATTTTTATTTACTATATAACCACATAATGCCCATTCTTCATCGTTCAACCACCAAAGCTTTTCTTTCTCATAAAGTCCTAATCCCAAGGCATGAGCTATCATCAATGTCTTAGGATCCGTCCTGTAACAGTTGCTTAAAAGAAATGTAGGTTTGTTTTCATGCTTTGTATGCTCTTCAAAAATACTTTGAAAAATATCACCTGCAACATATACTTTTTCCTCTGTAACAATTTCACATAATTGAAAAAAAGATTCGTCAAAATCTTGACTCTCATCAATAAACATATATGAGAACACAAAGTTTACTTTTTCTTTTTTCTTCAACTGATTTATTGCATTTTTACATGCTGAGTCAAAAGAGCCACTTTGTCTAAAATTAAGGAAATCTAAATCATTTTGTTCACATATATATCTATAGATACCAGACATCGGATATGCAGACTTACCCCAAGCATTAACACACAAAAGTTTTTCCGGATCTATTTGCTTCTTAACTTGCATAAAATCAAAAAAGCCTTTTATTCTTTTATTAAGGCTATCAGCTAACACTCGATTATGGCATGTGATACCTATAGGAAGTTCTGTCCCCTTCAAATAAACATCTTTCAATTTATGCAGAAGCAGCTCTGTTTTTCCTGTTCCAGATAGTCCTTGTATAGTTATACGCTTTTCACCATCATCCATATTGCCATATATGAATCTAGTCTGTTGTCCATCGAACATTTGGATTTTTTGTTTGACTCTCTCTAAAATACTAAGTTGTTTATCTATAGTTATATTAGAAACGTCATTAATACTTCCTATAAACAAAGTTATAATTAAATCCAACAAACGGGAAGGAGTATCAGAATCCAATAGAATATCAGAATCAATCCAATGACGAAAATCAGTAATCTCCTCTAAATAATAACTACAAGTTATCTTACTTTCCCATGTTCGAGGTCTTCCAATAACATTCCGATAGCCATAAGAATCACTCAATGAACCTATATCTTCCATAACATCTTGCCTGTATGCCAGAAATTGATCATTGTCAATATCTGAAAAAGCAACAAACGTTATCTTCTTTCCACGAGTCAATATGATACAGACATCATCAATATCATATGTGTACTTTGCATCTGTCAAGGGACCTTTCAGAACATAAACTTGCTGCTGCACTTGTTCTGAAAAAGACTTTATTTTTTGCAAGAAAGTTCTATTTTTAGAACTCTCTACTATGTCTGAAAAAAAATAATCCATACTTAAATAATTAATTATATTTCTCCTATTATATAAATAGTAGAATAGTTATATTTTTATACTTATGAAACAGAAAACATGTAATATTTGGCTACTTGATAATCAAATATTGTGACATTACTTCCATTTACAGTAACATTAAAATAACTTGCAGTATGATAGTCAAAACCATCTATAGTATTAACACCTTTTCGAAGATTTATATAAGATGTCGTTGAATAATCAAACAAATTGGGCAAATAGCCTGATACATAACAACTTCGCCTGTAATCAAATAGAGATATATAATTCCCTCTAAAAGTACAGCCCATATTATAGAAGCCACCTAATGTATAATCAAAAACGCCATTGGCAGCCTTGCCAGCAATCATCATATAAGCAATTGCTGCAACACACCTCCTTGTCTCATTAATCATGACTATTATCTCCTTCTTCTTTTGTTACTTCTGTTGACATATCATATGGTGATTTGAAAGGCGGCTGGGGTGGAACTGGCGCTGTTGGTAAATGTTGCATCTGCGACATTACGATTTGAGCCTGATTGGTAATATTTTCGCAAGCTTGATTAGATTCGGACAAAAGTTGATGAATCCGATTAGCTTCATTTTCGGCCTTACCTAACATTTCATCAGTTTTGAATATTGAATATAACGAAAAGACAAGAAACACTATCATCAAACAACTCGCCCATAACATCAAAATATTAAAATCCGCTTGTAACTTGTTATATTCAGTTTCCAACAATGCCTCTACCCTATTTTGATGTCTATCCAACAAATCGGCAATTTTCTCTATATCATAAGTTTCCCGCCTATGAGGATTAAACGTCGGATTAAGTATGCCTTCTAATATTTTTGCATCCTTTCTTTGTAATGCTACTATATCATTTTGAGCTTGTCTATAGTTGGATGCCAAGAAAACAAAACACCCTATAGCCAAGACAACTATCAATAAAATACAACCGACGAATCGATGTCTAGCGCTAAAATTAAATACAGAGAGATGCTTGCCTTGTTCTTTTCCCAAATGTTCATACTCACTTTTCATTGATTTTTGTTTTAAATTATCTTGTTCCATTTATTATTACTTATTACTAATGATGCAATATCACCCACTTAACTATAGCTATATATTTGATATTTAACCATATACAAACGTTCTTTATTTTTTATTTTAAATTGATTGTTCAATGCGAACTATACGAAATTAATTTTCGACATGTCCCGATGCCGACCGAACAGAACTTTAATTAGTAAGATTGTCAAAGAACTCATTGGCTGGCAGCCTAAGGCTGCGTAGCCATATACTCAAATTTTAACGAACTATTAAATGAAGGAACTCTTGTTCTTTGCAGTCTCTGCAATTCTTGCAGGTGCAAGCTACTGTTCTTCTGTTAGCGAAAAGATTGTTGCTAAAGTGACTAACAGCGACACTGGAATTGAGCAACAGCAGGAATAAACACTAGTGTTGGAACAGCCCTCTGCCGAGTTTAAATTGCTCGCCAGCCACAGTTCTCACAGCAGCCATAGCTCGCACAGTTCACACAGTTCTCATCGCTCTCATAGTTCACACTATTCGAGCAGATAAGGCCTGAAAACTTTAAAAATGGGTAGGGGATATTAAGGCGTATTCCCTGCCCATTGCATATTAATTACAGATAAAAAACGTTGCAGTTCTAAGTCCAAAGGTAATAAAGAACCAATATCTAACGAATCCAATAACTGGGGCGAAGTTTTCAATTTCCCATATTTCGCAGCTTTTGAACCCTTGAAAAAGAAGCGTCTCATAATCAGAGCCAATTTTTCAGAAGGTTTGGAAATCAACTCTATATCTTTCCCTTTGATAAGAGAATGATTTGAAATATTAAATTCAGCATCCTTACGGCTGTATCCTTCCAATTCTGCCCAACGGTCCAAACATTCAGGTTGTTTCAAAAACCACGCTTCCATTTCCTGTACCATAAAGAATATATATTGTATTTTTTCTTCGGGTATGGTGATGGTCATTTCAGGATGCTCTTTATTGGTCAGCTTATTGAACCATAAATGTTTTGTTTTAGGCGGCAAATCAGAATCAACAAAAAGTCCCAAAGGAGTGGGGGATTCCACAAACTGTTTCGCCGCATTACGATATCCGGTTCCCATAAATATGGTTATTTCAATATCGTCCCTTTTTAATATATTAGAAAAGAACTTATGTAATGACTGACGTAATGCTTCAACATTGTTCGCTGTTTCAGCAGATACATTATTCGTATAGACTCCACCTTCGACTATCAAATTCAGTTTTACCATCTTTTGCCTCCAATTTGACCTAACAACCACATTTGTCCCGGCAAGAATTCACCTTTCCATTCCGGAAAATCATTTTCCGATACTCTGTGGACGACCGTAGAATTATCTTCGTCTTTTTCAAAGACTAAAATATCCTCAAGTTCGAATTGGTTTAACAGATGAGGAGAGTGTGTGGCAATTATAATCTGACTTTGTTTAGCCGCATATTTCATCATATCTGCAACTGAACGAATCATGTCAGGATGCAATCCCCTTTCAGGCTCATCGATGGCAACCAATTCACCCCGTAAGGGGTTGTAGAAGATACACTCCGACAACAGAAATCGTAAAGTACCATCAGAAATATGTAAGGCTCCAATTGCTCGGCTCATATTCTTTTCGCGTAAAGACAAATAAGATTGTCCGTAAAGATTGGTAATCTCAATGCTTCTGAAATAAGGATTGACATTACGGAACGTTTCTTCCAAACGTTCAAAATCAAAAGTATGATTAAGTTTCAGTTCATTCAGGATTTGAGTCAAATTAGACCCAGATTTGCGTAATCGAATATCGGTAGAAAATTCTGTCGGAACACGCAACTTACTTCCTTCCCCTATGTCAAAACTATTATATACTGCTAATGATTCTATCGCTTTACGCAAAGTATGCGTAGGCAGATAATGTATGGGGTCATTGATTTGGCGCAGAACCAACTCTTTCCCAGATACATCTGCACCAGTATAGTCCTGAAGAACGATTCCATCCTGAGTTCGGGTGCTGATTTTACCATTGCCATTAGCAAAATCCAAATATGTAAATGAGGCATCCTTTTTAGTCTTATGCTGAGTGAATACTTGTTCGTTTAAAACGTAACTCGTTCCTGAACGTTTGATGGTAATACGGTAATGCACATCCGCATTAAACCCAGCTGCAGGATTCAATTCATTCAGTTCATTATAGTTAAAAACATAAGTAATCTGCGCACAAGGTGCAGTTCGTTCACCGTTGAAATTTACAACTTGGTCATATCCTCCCCATTGCTCTTGAATTAATTTAACAAGTCCATCTCCAGCAATGCCTTCAGACAACAAACGCACTGCATTGATAAAAGAAGTTTTCCCACTACCATTAATTCCTAATAGTATGTTAACCCCATTATTTAGTTTTATTTTCTTTTTTCCTCTAAAAGAAAAGAAGTCTTGTATTATAATTGATTTCAGCATATCTTTATTTTCTATAACGAGATTTCAAAATTAATATTTTTATATGATATAAGAGCAGAATGCGTCCAAGTATTTACATTAATAATCACTTCTGTCCAAAGAAAAATTCTTGAGCGTGGTTTAAGTTAATAATTATCAATGATTTACGCGACTGCAAAAATTTCCAGATTTGATTTTGTACTTTTGCAAATCATATTGCAAGAGCAGAAAATCATGAATCAAGGAAAGACTGTATTCGCCCAGATAATGTCGCTCATACCAAGATATGAGTTCGACAAATGCGTTAAGAGATACATAAAAAATTGAGAATCAAGAAGATACGAGGTTAATTAACTATAAAGAGCAATAGAAAGATGCTCAATTCTGTTGTTTGCTTCCCTAATTAAGTTTTCGGACGGCCTCCCCCTGTTTCACGGGTATTGAAATCCAAAGAACAGACTCCAAATCCATAGCCCAATTAGAATATAATACCACAACCTCGAAGCACAATCTTCGAGTGCGAACTCCTCTCATTCGGTTTGTCTATGATGTTAAAACTATCCGCAATGCGGAAATACACAAGCTCCATAGTAACCAATAGCACTGCGATAATAAAATATGTCATATAAGTACTCATAATCTCTGTCATTTATTAGAATCTATAATCTCCTGTATTTGTCCAATCTCCGGTAACTCATCAGATACAAGTGTCTGTGGGCTCTTGTGCAGGCAACATAAAGTTTGTTTCGTGTCTGAGGATTTAATTCATGCAGTTTTCCTGCACTATAGCAATCCATAGCACCCTTATGCAACACCACACAGACATCCATAAAGTTGTCAAGACCTTTGGAAGCCCCCCAGTTCATTCCTGCGCAAGAAAACTTGTTGGCCTCTTTTACAAAGAGTTTAGGGATATCAGAATTATTGATAATCGCGTCACATTCTCCCTCATCGTCGACAAAACGTACACAGCCATCTCTTTCTCCTGTTGATTCTATGGCAATGCCCAATTGCCCGATGAAGGAACAAATATCAGGGCTACAACGACGTGTTCTTGCAAGTGAATCCGTATCAACCGTCACTCCAACCCTTGTCCATTCTCTGATGTAAGCTTGGTATTTCTTATACAGGTTCTTTCTGACATTTCCATCAAGACTTGTGTCGTATGTATGCTGAAAGAAATCACCTACACAAATGGTCTCACATCTATCTGGTAAAATACTAAGCAACAAATTAAAATCGTGTGCTGCAAAGTCCTGTACTTCATCTATCATAAAGAAATCATAGTACTTATCGAGCCTTGCATTGATTCCATTAGCGCAATTACTGCTACAATAATGTGCTATTCGATTATAGAACAGTCGGCCTGTCCTTGTCCTATAGAAATCATCCGTTCCAGAACGGAAACGTGTATGTGAAGGAGGAATTTCAAAACTAATACCATTCGCCCTGTTAGTCAATCCGCAAAATGGCTTGTAACAAAACGAGTAAACAAACTGGAAATACTTCAATACCTTGATGTTTTCAGGGAAATACCCGAATTTCTTTATGACCGACCTTTTCAGGTGCTCATAGTTATTGCGTGTATAAGTCACAAGCAGGAAGCGTTGTTCGAGATTCAGCCTCCTAATTAAGTAGGTTGTTTTCCCAGAACCAGCAACGGCCAGTATTAAGAATTTAGCCATATCAATGCTTCGCTGATATAAGGTGGAACAGAAAGACTTTCTTCTTTTTGCGAAAGCAACATATAAGCGGCTTCCGCTTTATTCGAAAGCATATAATCCAGTACGGTCAGTGTCCTTCGGGCTGATCCAAACAATTCGTCACAAATAGCAGTATTATCCTTGTAAACAGCTACTTCAAACGTGTATCTATCATCGTCTGTGTCTGCATACACCATGATGTTTGCAAATTCGTTGTTCATATAGCCACGATAAGAAGCAGTAATGTTCTCGGCATAGTTTTTGTCATTATCTGTTACGACAGCGACCTTGATGCCTATCTGCTTCGCTATTTCCAAATAGCGCTTAAAGCACTTGCCATCTACAGCAATAACATCTATGCCTTGCTCCGATAGTCCATGACCCAAAACCTTCTTACAGAAAGCATCCATCAAAATGAATTCCGCATCTCCCTCAACCAAAACAACCTTCTTAGCCAATACGAATTGCAGCATGTTGTTATCTGGTGCCTTCATAAAGAATTTTGCAGTATCCTCCTCTACGAATCCCAACGATACGGTTCTCGCAGGTTCTGCGCAGTTCATCAATATACAATTCCTCAAATCCAGCCTAGTGCTTATCAAGTCGCTATGGGTAGAGATAAACAACTGCGCCTGCTGACTCTGCTCTATGCCAGAGATTAGCTTTCGCATATTCAGATGACTGAGATGGTTCTCGGGTTCCTCAAGTAGGATGACTGGAATATCAGCAGCTCTGCCAAGTGCCAACTGTGTTTTAACGACGCATTGCACACCTGTTCCTTTTTCACTGATGGGCACTCCGCCTATTTCTATTGTAAGGTCACTCTCCAGACAATTCTTTCCCGTATTCTTAACAGCAAAGGAGAATCCTGCAGGTAGCTTGTTGTTGAATGGAGCTAAAACACCATTCTTGAACCCAGATTTCGAATCGCTATAACCATGCTTTGTAGCCAGTTGCTCTACCTGTGTTAGTGCCGCCCCATAGATGGTCGATATGTATTCATTGAGTGCATACTCATTCCCTATCGTGCTGTTGTCAAGCATCACAGTCTTCACTTTCTTCGTGTAGCCGTTGTATGACTCACCACTGAAAGTGCTAAAAGAAATGGAATAGAATTCGAATGGGAATGTGGCATGCTCATCCCGTAGCACTTGCATTGTTTGTCGGCTTAATGCCATATCTGGCTCTATCGACAGCCGAACTCCAGTGGTGCCTCTGTTGTCACTGTTTTCATTACCTTCCAGCCCTTCGTCAACGATCCCTTCAAGGTACAATTCAACATAGAGCTTTGGCAAATTCTCAATCCGCCTATCTCTTGCCATAAACTCCCTTATGACATCTACATTGAACAATGTTTCTACTCCAATATCTTCAACGCGATGGCGACTGCCTCGTGCAGTAAGATCAATGGCCTGTAGCACAGATGACTTCCCTGATTCATTATCTCCAACCAGAATGTTACGACCTCTGTTGAATAGTATCTCTATATCCCTGAAACGGCGAAAGTTATGTATTTTTATTTTAGAAATGTACATAGGTATAATGTTTTACATCCATTCAATCTTTTTAAATTCCTCCATCATCCGTGTTGCCACATTTGGCTCCACAGATTTCACGAAGTTTATTCTTCCAAGCAGCCATTCCCTGCCGAATGCCTTATTGGGGGCTATATGGTAAAAATGGCTCCTTTCCCCGTATTTCTGGCAAAAACGTATATGTCGCATTATGTCTCGCTTGTAATGACCAGGAACCCTCACATGACCATCCACCAGCAGCCCTGTCACCATCTGCTTGTTTCCTTCATGCAGCAATTCCGTTTTCTTGTCGTTTATACGAAAGCCTTCACTCGCGACAATTTTCTTAATCATCCCCACCTTCGGCAAGCAATGTCTGTCATCTGCAGAGAAGGTCATGTCATCCGCATATCTTGTATAGGTACAACCAAGTTTATCCGCCAATCCTTTCATTCGTTTGTCCATCTTCTCGCAGATAATATTCGCGAGGCTTGGACTTGTAGGAGCACCCTGTATTAGGAACGGTACAGCCTTGTTCCTTAGATTGTCGAAGAGTAGCTGCACTTCTGGTTGCTCTTCCAGACTTTCATAGCGGTATTTCGTTATCTTCGCTGTACACAATTTGGTTAAGCATACTGCCACATTGCCCTCATAGCCCATGCGTCTGAATGCTTTATACACCATTCTGGCATCTATGCTCTCAAAGAAGTCCGATATATCCATCTTCAAGACAAACTTCCTGCCCTCATGTTCTTTGGCATTCATCAAGATACTCCGCCCTTGTGCGAATGCCATGACATACTTTGGTTGGTCTATCTTGTCCAAAATGCTTGTCTTTATCCACAGTTGGATTTCCTTCAAGTTCTCATAGGGGCCATGATTCTTCTCAGGCCTCTGCTACGCTTCTTGATGGCAAAGTATTTATAGAATTCAGATGCTTCATCCGTAAAGACATAAAAATATCTTGGACTCATGTTCAGGATGAAAGCCAAGTGCTTCGCATCGAAGATTACAGGCAGCCCTCTTCTTTCCAGGTTGTCAGCATATTGCAGGGCATCTCTGATGAATCCTTCCGAATGTCCCTGTGCTCTGGCTGTTGTAATAAAGTCGTTCCTTGGGAATCCCATTGTTCTTCTGAATACTCAAATCATTCTACGCCTTTCGGCGGATACAGTGTCACGCTCGAGCGCAGCGAGGGTGCGACATTGTATTCATGTAAAGTAGCTTTAACTCGTCTGCGCCAAACGGGCGCAGGCTTCTGATATAATCAGACTTCGCTATTCCAAAGAACTCAGGTAATCCCTCGGAACGATTTTGGTACATATACTTCGTCAATGTTTTCCGCTGTCAGTTGCCAGCGTATGTCATGCTCCACGAAACTGTCCTTCTTTCTTATCTCTTCGTAGATGCTTCGTGCTTCTTGCGTCAACCCGCCATCATCATCGAACAGACCCTTCCCTTTGCCAATGTTCACGATTTCTTCAAGGTCATCAAGACTAATGCCGAGCAACTGCCCTATAAGCAAGTCACTCTTGTGATGATATTTCTGTGCTATCACACCTATCAGTCTCTGTGCTTCCGTTGTATGCTCCTTGGCCCAGTCTATGTTAGGCATTTGCATCCTGCTCATGGCTGACAGCCAGAAGTTGGAACTGCGTCTCAATCGCCGTCCTCTTTCTATCCTTGCATTGGCAAACCTTGGGAACAAAGGATTCCATTCCTTCCCAGTTGCCAGTATCTTCTTGTCGAACCACAGAATAGGCAATGTGTTGTTAGGCGTCGTATGTTCAAAGCAAATCAATGCCTGAGTGTTCATAAAGCCCAGAGGTTTCTGTGGACTGTTCTGCCAATTAGGGAACATCATCGCTCCGTACTTGAAACAAAACTCCCTTATCTTCTTCATCGAAGGTTCATATCCGAACACAGAGCCACGTCTTACGAATGCAGGCCCATATTCATCGCCGTATATTTTTAAACCTGAATTTGCCTTTATATACTCCTTGGCCTTCTTCATATAGGCTACACAAAGTGCATAGCAGTGCATGTTCTTTCCCACAATGCGTGCGCTCACGTCGTTCTTATAGAAGTCAACTATCGTATTTCCTGTTCCCGAGTAGTCGTCCAACAGTATCAAAACGGTGTCGGCAGACTGACTATTCAGTTGTTCCAAAGTCACCACCTCAAAATACTCCTTTGGTATCTTCAACTTCTTGACAGCCTTGTTGATATGATAGACCATCACGGCTCCGCTTTTACCTACTTTCCCTACAGGCAGAATCCTCAACTTTTCCCCTTTGTGGTCTTTGACTATTTTCTTTATCCCAACTTCCAAGTTCTCATCTATCCTGTCCGAAGAATAGTAAACCACCTTGTCCAGCACATCCAAGGCCATAGTCCATTCTGACTCATCAAAGTTTCTGAGCCAGCGGAACACCTCAAACTCCGTTACTGCCTGACCGAATTTGTAGCAGATACTTTCTATTGCCTTGTTGTAATCCATTAGAAAAAAGAATTACTCCTTATAATATAAGGTATAGTACGGTTCACTCGTACTCTCATCTCTTCCATGTTCAATTCTTGCTCTCGGATTCAGCACTTTTACCTCGAAGTCTTTTCCGACTTTAAGGGTGTTCATTCGATGCACAGGTTTTCTACTGGTTGCTTTTGCAACGATGTTAAGTTCTTCTTTAAACCCTCCATGCTCTTCTTCATAAGCCTGCTTGTATGTGTCAAATTCTTGCTTCTGTTCATCTGTCTGGCATAGAATCTCTGCTAAACCGCTCATCCTTAAAGCCTCACTTTTCTTCAATAGTTCTGATGTTTTCGTTCCCAAAATCGCTCTGTCCTCTGCCGATTTATCGCCTATTTGCTGAACGAAGCCCATGCACAAATCCATCAGTTTCACAGTCTCGTGATAGTCATCCATACAATCGCTTACATGCAGGAAGTTATCAGTCCAATACTGCGCATCGTTGCCATTGTTGGTATTATCCACAGTACCGACTATATAGCCATTAGCCCTATCCATGTTCAGTACCAAACAACCCTTGTCCAGTCCCTTCATGCCAGTTCCGTAAACAGTCCTGACGGAAATGGAGCGACCGTCATTGTCTGTTGCCAAGAATGGGTCTTTCTTTTCCGACTTCAAGATGGCAATGGCCTCCACAGTTTCTTTCTTGTATTCACACTCCAACAATAATACATAAAGTTCCCCACTTCTTATGTTGGGATGTATGCTCTGGTCATAAAGGTATGTTGCTATGTTTACGGACTGTTTCAGAAATGCCTCTTCGTCATCAAACATCTTCGATACGAACTTATACACGGGGTTAAGTTCCACCGATTCTATATAACTGAAACATTTCAAATCGTCCATAGTGAACGATTTCTCTATCAGCCTTGTTAAGAACTCACTGCTACCGCTGACATCCGCCAATGTCGTAGCAGCAGACAATCCTTCGCCACGGGTCTTATTTCCAACCACTTGTATGGTGGCTTTCTTGATTTCTTTTACTTTTATCATGTCAGTGGTGCAACATATTCGGGGATAAGACCATAGTCTCTATCCTCTGTAAATACATATCTGGTCTCAAAATATTTCAAATCTTCCCAATAGCTTGGGTCTGCATGCTCTATTAGTATTATTTGGAATCCTCGTTCCGCATCTATATTTTGCCTCATGAAGCCATCAATCAGCTTAAAGGCTTTTTTCAATTTAGTTTCGTCATCCTTATTTTGCACAAATAAATCTCCAAAGGATTGCGTCGCTCTTCTCCTGTTGTTTCCATAATAAGGAATACTTGGCTGGTCTATAAACAGGAAGTTCGGGACGATGGAGTTATTTAAGCTGCAAAGATACTGATGAAGTCCCAAATAGTAACATAGGTGCATAAACATATAGTTAGACTTGCTACCGACATTCTTTATTGGGAAAAACTCTCCATTCTTGTGCAGTTCTAACCGTCGCCACGTCTCATTAAATTTCACCTCGCAGCCTCTATACGAGGTCGACATTCCATCCTGTTGCTCATAATACGACTGTACGTCTTCAAGATATTTGTTTGCATTCTCCTCATTTTTACGGTGAACTATTTCCCAATCACGCTTCAGTTGTTCTAATTCATCTCGCATTTTATTCAGAGCCACATCTCCCGAATATCTTTGGGGCTTCTGTTTCAGACTCTTCAGGTCAGTGCTCATCGTCATATATTTTATCAGCACATTCGGATCAAAGAACGTTGTCGCTATCTTATTGCGCTCCTCTATGTCCCTATTCACACGTTGCTCACGCGCCTTTAGTCTTTTATATTCATCCTCATAGTCTTTGGGCAGTTCTTCGGCCATCTTTGGATTGGCCTTAGCTTGCCTATAAGCTTCGTCAAGCGAGCTGTACAACGCCATAGCTTCCTCACCCAACAGTGAAGTATTAAGGTTTACTTTCAGATACTCTATAGGCATAAGACTATCTTCCAATTCATTTGCGTATTCCACTGCTCTACGATACTCTCTCCTCAGATTCCTGATTCCTATCAATTGCCCCCTTATTTCTCTCCGTTCATTATATAGTGATGCCATTTCGTCCAACTTCCTGTAACTCCTCTTCAGCCTGTCAAACTCTGCAACTTTCTCATTCACCAGAGCAATCAATTTATCCTGCGAAATAAATTCATCGCTTATCAAACCGATTTCTAATGCTTTATCTTTTATAGCCTTCAGATTTCTCTCATATTGTTCTTGGTTCTTCCTGTCTCGCTCTTTGTGCCCCTCTTCTGCTTTTAACTTCTTTTCTAATTCTGCAATCCTCTGTTTTAGATCCTGTTCTCTTTGTTCGTCAGTCCCAAGTCCCATCCTCAACAACTTTATCACGAAAGGCTCCAACCTTACATCGGTATTAAGCTGTGTGTCGAAATATGTTCCAGAAGTTGCTATAATATCCTCCGTCAGATAGTTTAGCATCATCATTTCCCTGAACGAAGGTGTCAGCGTCTGCCTTTCCTCTTCTAATTTCACTATAGGTATCTTCATTTCCCTGCTCAGGAAGTCTTGCAGCTCTGCTCTACTTATTCCTTGCGAGGGTTTGGGCACTTCATCGCTTGGCATCTCGTCTGTATCTGATGCCCAATAAATGTCTGAGTTTATCCTGCCATTTGTCGGAGCTTTACGAGCAACCACATAATCATGTCCGTTCAAATGGAATGCCAGCCCATACCATGCCACATTTTCATTGATTACATCTTCTACGATGGCCGATTCCCTTGAAAGCAGGCAATAGTCTATAACTCGCAATATAGAAGACTTCCCCGTCGATGAGTCTCCGGTTACCACATTTACCTTATTCTTCTCAAAGGTGTATTCCTTCGGCTGATTGTGGGTTTTAAACCACAACTTTATTTTCTTGATGTAAAAGTTCATGCTGTTATAATGTATCTATTATCCAAATTTATACCACCCATCGTCTCTATTTTGCGGATAATGTTTGGTATGTCTTTTAATATCTGATTTAGTTTATGGCATCGCCCGTCTTTTATCTGCATACACAAGTTTTCTCCTGCATGTGTAAGTGTCAGTTTGCCGTCATCATATCTTATACAGCCTCCCATTACCATCAACGCCAGGCTATTCATTGTAATGGTCAGAAGTCCACCATCTATTCTGTTCATTATTGCTCCCAAATTCTTATTGCTCACCATATTTTTCACTTCTTTCCTCATGTCCTCATGCATCAGCAGATTTGTAACGGCCACTACTTCCGACACTTTTCGGAAGCCACAGCATACAACTTGTGTGGCCACACATGCCACAATACCTTCATTATTCAATCTGTAGTCCATTCTTTCCCGTTATATAAAGATTCCCAATCACAACGCCAGCCAATCTGTGGCTCCTTACCATCCGAAAAATGATAGAAACAACCATTCGATTCTGTTGGTCCTATGTCTTCTTGGCTATATTTCAGCTTAACTTTCTTCACCTCTCTAAGAACCTTTTTTCCTGCTTGTTTCTTTTCCTCCTCGTCCGACATAGAAGTCAGGTCTCCATTGCAATCATCAAAAATGTTTCTCCATTCGGTATGCATGTCCATTTCAAACTGTCTCTGTTCATGTATCCCTGACATCTTATTTGCTGCGTTATAGTCATTCTCAAAAGCCAACTTTTGTTCCGTCATCCTTATCACCTCTTGTAAAACGTGGCTCCTTGGCGCATCCACTCCCCGTAATTGTTTTACAAACGTCTGCTCCATCGGTTGCTCTGGCAACACCACTTCCCTGTTCAAAGGTATAAATTTGCGACTTCGCATGTCGTTAAACAACGGGCCAAACTCTCCTGCAAAACTTTCCTTGGTATATTCCGCTTCTTGTTTCAGTATCTTTTCCATCAGCAATCCTTTTAGCATTAATCGCATATCATTGACCCGTTTCTCTGGTATAAACTTGCCATGTTGTAGCTCGTTATTGACCTTTTTCTCAAGCTCTTCGTCGCTTTCAAACTCTATTGTCACATGCCTAAGCAATTCTTTCTTCAGAGCATAGTCATTGACATTCTTCGTATAAGAATAAATATTCTTTACCCTATCTTTCTTTGCGTCTCCATCTTTTGGCTCCTTTGCAGCTTGCTCGCTCAGATATTGTTCCAATTCACTCCATTTGTTTTCGTTCGCTTTAAATTCATTGATCAACTCATATAGTTGGTTGTTCTCCGCAGTTTTATTGGAGATTAGCACAAATTCACTTTCTGCTATCCATTGCCGCTGAATTTCTTCATTACCCTTCTTCCTCACGTTGCTCACCCACATGTTCAATGTTTTCCATAGGTCATTGTCCCTGTCGGTCATTCGTTTGATAGCTGATGGTCTTGAGTTGATGCTATGTTTCAGTTGGTAGTAGGTTTGCATCCCTCCTCCTTCTGCCCCCACATCATCAATTTTCTCCAATGACACGGTTTCTCCGTCTTGTATCTTCAACAGCCGATACAAAAAATAGAAAATCTGATAGACAAATCCAGCTATTACGCCACTGGCATCTGTATTATTGCTCATATCGTTATATCTTTTACGTCCACTAATTCCAACATTTTCCGGCTCTCCTTCTGGTTGCAGAAAAGCACCACACACTTATCTTCATTCACGCTGCTTTTATATATCAAGCCATCCACACTAATTTCACCTTCCAACTTGAACATGTAGCGTAGATATTCTGTAAACACTTGCGATGGGATATACTCTGTATGGATTCTGTCATCTGGAATAATCTTTTTGGTTATCTCCTTGTGGAAAATATGCATGAAAGCCAACGCCTCACGGTATCTACGATTATGATGCCAGAATGATGGGCGAGGCAACGACGTGAGGTCTATCAGAAGCAATGGTCGTTTTTGTCTAAACTGTCCTATCAGAAATCGTCCTTTCCCGTCATGACCTGTAGATGGCGTACTCTCCCTCCTTGCCGTTTCCTCATCAAAAGCCCCATAAAACATAGAGATACCAGCAGGACTCATCCTGTTTTGCCTTGCATACACATCTGGCGGACAGGTTATCTCATCAAATATCAATGATTTATCTTTAACAATAGGACGAGCCCTGTATATGCTCATATTTTCATCTATGTTCTTGCAAACATCAAAACGATGAATCATTGTGCCAAGTTCTGTAAGAATGTCATACAATCCATTATCATACTCCGAAGGATGCCCGTCAAACTCTTTATTGGCAAGAAAGGTAAAGCGTTGCTTGTGCTTCACCATGTCAGCAAAGTGCTTCCACCTAATGTTCAGTTCATCATCAAGTGAAGCCACAAATGGGTCTTTTGAAATCCACGCCTGTTGGGGTAACGCTTCAACAACATCGTTCCAAAGACCGTCAGGTCCAGTTATCTCCAGCACTTCACTCACAACATCCTCAGTGTCATCGAACATGTCACAGTTGGAAGGAGC
>OIXL01000623.1_pt1 | contig 16670 bp, 14 predicted proteins | sample 1587761 | NCBI WGS metagenome assembly OIXL01 (sample SAMN03283246) | human gut metagenome | biome: human-associated habitat; material: feces | host: Homo sapiens | place: Peru | collected 2012 | reverse complement strand
ACCTCTATAGCCACAAGATCAAGGATGTTCTTCATTCTGACAACAAGTTGGCTAACCTCGACTAATCTTCGAGATTTTACAACAAAAGATATGAGCGGGAATCCGAAAGGGTTCCCGCTTTTTTGTTCTTACTATCTGTTAGACTATTGGACGGTTTTTGTGCAATTGGTAAGTAATAGTAGCGCATTGTGTGCGACAACATTGTTTCTTTTAAACTTTTTAACTAAAAAAACTTGGAGACTATTTGGTTTTTTCCTATATTTGCATCGTCCAAAAAGAAAAATGGTCTCATCTTAAGGGTTTAACGACCTATAGTAAATGATAAGAAAGATAATATATATAAAGGTGAAATAACCTGTGGTAAATGATAATTGATATATTGAAATACACTTATGGTTCAGGCCTGAATTAAAATACCAGAAGAATACGACTTGAAATATAAGAGACTTTTTGTGGGACAGTTTGTGATGATACTCCAAACATATCATTTGTATAATTGTAGAAGGTGATTTAAACCGGATGGTGTTTGTTTAAGGCATCAGAAGTTTCTTGCCGCAAGGATGGATCTGGAAGATGCCGGGTTTAAATGATAATTATGACAATTAGTAAATGGTATAACTATGAAGAAGATTTTAATGACGGTCATCGCTATGACAATGATGACAATAGGATTTGTAAGTTGCAGTGCATCTGACGATGAATTAGGAGAAGCTGTTAGTCAGGCTACTATTTCTAAAGATAAGTCAGATTTCTCTTTGCTCAGCTACACAATGACTGCGGGCTCTGCGGTAAGCGAGGCTTCCAACAGCAATGCTGAGAACAACGAGAAGTTGGTTTGCAAGATTCTTCCTGCTGGACAGTTAATGCTGACACACAAGAATGTAATCTTCGACGAAGGCACAAATGTAAAGTTTGCAACTCAGTTGGTTGGCAATAAGTTAATCATTACCGAAACAGGTGATTACGGAAAGTCTGGTCAGTATGGTTATTATACACTCGTTGCCAAGGTTGGAATAGTTAAGGATGGTGACTACGTGATTGTAGTAAAGCGAAATGATCACGTACGTGAGGAGTTCTCTTTGAAGTATGACTCTTCTCGCGCTAATAAAGATAATTAATGCAATTCATATAGTGTAAATGATAACACAGAAATATAGTAGTAAATGATAACACTAGTTTATAATACAAATAAGTGTCGCTTCTAACGACCTGTCTAGTTTGCTTTTTATTTTTGCTGCACCGTTTCGATGAGTTGTTCTGGAGTGCAGTCTTTTAATATCACCTTATTCCCTTTATCCAGCAGGTAGATAGTAGGCATAGCCTTGAGCCCGTATATGGCGCTGATGCGATTATCTGCAACAATTCTTATTACCTGTATGTCAGCAGGGATTTCCTGTTTCTTGAGCCATGCAGACACCTTGTGGCAGTTCTCGCATTCCGGGTCATGGAAATATAGGATAATCTTCTTCTCTTTATACTCACTCAGTTTACAGGTCTTACCGTCTTCTTGTGTAAAACAGATGTCTATGGCAGTAGTGCCAGGCAGATTCTTTCTGGCTTGCTTCAGCTTGAAGTTGAGTCTTTCCTTTTCTGTTTCGTCAAAGTATGGTGATTTCGCCATGTCTTCCAAGAAGAGACTGTAGATTCTGTCATTGCGCATGGGTGATTCCGGATTTTCATAATAATGCTCAATGAGAGTCTCGAATTTTTCCTTGGATGGTTTCTGTATGAAAGCTTTAGCCGTAAAGGCAGCGATGCCCTTCTGGGCAATCTGCTGGTTAAAGCGTGAAAGAATATCAATGAAGTTGACAAAGCCCTGCTCTGCCATTTCCTTATTGCTGAGTTCCAGTGTATCTGCAAAGTTAAAGTTATCCCAATAATGCTCGCTGAGATAAGCAGCACGCAGTTCTACGCTGCGCAAGGTGTCTGGCAGTGTAGGATAAGGAAAACTGTTTTGTGCCTTGGCAGGAGTCAAGGCGCAGGCTATTACTAGATAGCTCAGGAGGATAAATCTTTTGATCATCTTTTCTTTTGCTTTTATTGCTTTCAATCGGTTGCAAAATTACAAAAAATAAATGAATGTGGCAAGGAAAAAGTAATAAAAAAAGTCGCGGAACCATAGAGGGTGAGATCACCTCGGCAACTACAGTTCCAACGACCAGTCTAGTTTATGTCTCCGCAAAATATTTGTTATAGTAAATGATAATTTATTTTATTAATATTCTTGGGGTTATATAAACCTAAACGATATGTCTATTTTAATATGTAAAAGTATACTCCTTTGCTTGTCCTTGATTGGCATTGTCCATCTTCACGTAGTAGGTAGCATTGCCAGTAGCGTTTTGATGAACGTTTTTCAAGTTCAAAGTATATGTCTTGCCAGCTTCACCAGCCTTGAATACATACCAGAAGTCCCAGGTCTTGCCAATTTCATTTGTAGAACTGTACTCTATGTCACAGCCCTCGGGAACTACATCGCCCGATGCAAACTTCACGGTTACTGGCAGCAGCTCCTTCGGGTAGTTGGCAGGAACAGTAAACTCGAAGCTGTTTGCGCTTGCCTTTACCTGATAGTCTACCTCGCTGATGCTGTAGAGATGGATGTTTCTGTTCAGTCCATGTTTCGTGTCGATGAGGTGGATGATACCCTGTCGCCAGATTTCATCTACCGTCCCCAGCTGGTAGGTGATGGTACCCGTTCCGGTGTTGGAAGAGGCATTGTAGGTATAGTCAGAAATCAGAGGAGCATCCACCGTCCCGTATGACAGGTTCTCAGTCCATAAAGCCTTGAAATCCGTAGGCTGCTTGTTGGCTGCATCATCGCCCTTATAGGTGAATTGGATGGTTTGTTCAGAACCGGAAGCTGCATTGGTGGTCTGATAGGTGCCCTCGTTGATGGAGAGTTCATAATTACCATCTATCACTCCCGGAATGTATTGTTCCACTCTAATCCAAGGATTATTGACAGGTGCGCTTTTCAGCGCTTCCTCCAAACTTCCCTTACCATAGCTTTCGTCCAGTTTGTCGATGATGATTTTATATTCGTAATTTCGCTTGATGGCATAAGGAACGTTGTCCTGATCCTGCAAGTATATCAGGTAACATCTTTCGTTGTATTTCAGCAATACCTTTGCCGGATCAGTAGGCAGGTTTCTTTCTTCGAATGCTGCGGTAGGATTATACATCTGTCCTCTATCACCTTTCAACCTTTTGTTACTGATGGCAGGAGTTACATAATCCACGGACCATTCCCAGTTGCTTCCACCTGTAGTCTTATCGAAGCGCAGGTTGTTACGGTCGAAGGGAGCGAGGGTTCCGTATGCCATACCATTCACCACAGTCATCGCCAAGTCCTCGTCTTTGAGGTTTGAATTGGCTGCTTTGGCTTGATCACTCCATCTTGCCGAAATCTTGGCTCTGTCTCTGATAAGATGGATAATGTAATCCTGCTTGGTATTATCCTGGCGGAGATATTCCTTGAGCTTCTCTGGCGAATCTTCCTTGATGTAGCCCCAGTATCGGGTCAGCGCAGCCTGATCCTCACCATACTCTGTCTCGAAGGTGGTCATCAGTATATTCTCGTGCATACCCACCCATTTTGACTGGTTATCCCAGTCGATGGTCTTGTACTGGCTTTCTGTATTTGCCACCAGATGGATGCGAGCCGTCTTGTTGGGAATCTGGGCAGAGAAATTTCGAGGGGTGGTTTGTCCATTATCGTCGATATCTTTGTCGCCGTTTTGTATGATGGTGCCGTTTGCGTCTCTTCTGAAACCTTTGATTTCACCGAATTCCCCGACTTTTCCAAAACCCACGAACTGACCTTCCTCATCGAAGCAGAACAGCTTTACGCAGTTTTTCCCGATGCCTTCATTCGTAAACAGGGTACTTCGGGTAGCGTTCTCTTCGAAACTGGGAATGGTTATTCTGAAGCTGGCTTTATAGTAACCTTCTTCTGTTTCACTGGTCGTAGAAGTGTCGTTGTCAACCATAGAATCGGAACAGGCTGTCAACATGGTTGTTAACAGCACTGCTATGATTCCGATATATAATTTTATTTCCTTCATGTCATTCTGCTTCTTTTATTCGATGTCTTGATTCTCGATTTTTTCAATTTCATCCAATTTCAGGTCACGGACACAGCGAACGAACTTGGTATCTTCCTTCTTGTAGCCTGATGTGTTGCCGTCAAGAGTCCAGTAGCATTCACCTGTCATCACTTTTCCGAAAGCATTCTTTGCCTCGTCAATTTTCTGCAAACCCAAGATGACTTTTACTTCGTCTTGAGTTGGAAGGCGCCAGCCGTTCATTTCTACGGCCTCACCCTTTCGGGTCTTTGCGGTTTCTGTATACTTTTTGCAATAATCTCTGGCTGCTTGGTTGCTTTCGTAGAAATTGCCTTTTGCATGATCGCCTTCGCCCACTGTTGAGGCTATGATGAAGGCAGGTGAAACCGTATTGTCTTGTGACATGTTGTTGTTGTCCAATTTTGGCTTGGCAAAGGTATATTGGCTGTAATTACTGTTCCTGGTATTAGCTACCTGAACTGTGTACAGTCGGTTTTTGATATCCTTTGTATGGTCAGATTTAGCACTTTCTACATTCAGTGAATATACAGCTGGATATTTCCTTACGAGAACATCCTGGTATTTGCTGTGACCATTATAGTTAAAGCCAATCTTGAACTTACAGTAAACGACGGTGTTGTGCGATGGCTGGCCTCCTGTTTCTATTCTTATCCATCCTCTTTTATTGTCACCTGTATTAGTAGAAAATCTTGCGTCAGCTCCACCAAATTGAACCTCTTGAGTGCTGATTTCTCCGAACCTGTTGATTTCATACCCGTTTTTATCAGAGGTACTACATTCTTCCGCTGCAAACCATTGAATGCTTTCATCCAACGATTTGTCTTTCATATCCAGCTTCGTAGGATATACCACCAGGAAGCTGGCTTTATCTCCCTTCACATAAGTATCTTCCCCCTGGGTCCATTTGGCAATCTCCCATTTCAGATAATCAGTATCTCCGTCGTAATCGATATCCGTATTGGTATCCAGATACTTGATGACGGCATTGACGGTATAGATATAGTTGCGGTCTAACTTCTTGTCACCCAGAGGGTCACGAACCGGTATATTCAATTCCTTCTGGATATCAGATTTTGAATTGTCCTTATATTTGAAGTTGACCTTTGCTACAATCTGTGGCATTGTTTTCTGAGTTTCCCATTGGGTGGAATAACTGTAGGTGGTTACCGTGAAGACATCACTTCCCTTCTCATCTTTTGCAGATGCTGCCGTGCTCCAGGTATAGTTGTCTGATATGATAGACGGAGTTGCGGTTTGACCTGCAAAGATGTTGGTACTGGTATTGTAGTTGATGAGTTTCCATTGTACGTCTGAAATATGGTAATCCTTCACCGTAGAAGAGATGTTGAGCTTGATCTTGGCTGCAGCTCTTACCAGTTCTACCGGGATATCCTGTTCAGCCTCTTCTGTAATCTTGTATGAACCATGACTGCTCATCAGAAACAGCTTCTTGCTGTTGTCTGTAGAGTAAGGCTTCCAGATATCCGCGTCCTGCTGGGTAGCATTCTGAAGTTCATTCAGGCTTTTGCCTTGCAGGCTCTGCTTGGTGTTGGCTGCTGCATAGAATGCATAACTTTGACCTGGCTGGAGGTTCTGGCTCTCCTTCCAGTTGCCGGAAGCCAATACCTCTGCCTGGTTTTCTGCCGGACTTGTAAACTGGCAGTCGATTCTACAATCCCCATTTGCCGGTTCGAACATTTTAAAGTCAAGAGAAGACAGAGTTTTTTCATGAAGATTCTCTTCTTCCTTCACTCTTGTGGTCTGCAGGTCGTTGACCATAGGAGTCATGCTCAGCTGTTGTGCAGCCGAACCGTTTCCCAGTTCGTCTTCAGCTGAGCATCCTGCCATGAGCCATCCTGCCGTAAGAGCCAAGATGCATTTTGCGAATTTTATGTCTTTATATAACTTCTTCATGATGAATATTGTTTTCTGTTGTCTTTATAATACTTGTTCAAAGTGAATATCCTTACCGGCGAATTTGCCCTCAGTACATCCTTTATATTGGAAACCTGGATTCAGGACGAACTTATCGTTCGGATATTTGGTCAGGAACACCTGCGCCTTTACATTGTGTGGCTTTGCCAGGTCCAGTCTGTTTTTCGGAACCACATAGAAGTAAAGTGTTTTCTTCTCACCATTCTGGTTGATGATGAAATCTTCTATCTTGTAGGTTTTTCCTACCGGATTCTTGCCATCATTATCCTTTGTGATTTCGGGATCGTAGTAAGGCGTATCTTCCGGATAGTTGCCATTCTCATCACAGATTACGAATCCGAACATCGGATTGTCAGTCTGGAGAATCCATGGCTGACCTTTGGTGTCGATATTCTGGAGTGTAATCATTGGTCCGCGTTTAGGGAAACCATAATATACCTTGTATCCCCATTCGGTCTGCTCGCCGTCTGGAATTTCTACGTTTGTAGAGGCATCGATGAAATCGAATGTTCCTCCATCCTGCCATTCCTGAATGGTAGGAGTTACGGTAAGTTTGCCCATCTGTCCGTTGAGGAAATAGCCGTAAACAACCAGTTCCCTGTTTCTGATGGCATTTCCGTCAGAAGGAATATTGAATGTTTCGCTCTTTTCTGTAGCTCCGCCGTCTAATGAATAGTATATGGTGCCTCGGATGGCTTTGTTGGTCTCACGGAGATAGCAGAGATCATGAGAATTGATGCCTGCGTTGTTAAAAGCATCCAGATATTCTTGGGCTGTCTGATTGCTCTTCCTGATGAATTCCATAGGATCAGCCACCTCACTGATATCTTTGTTCTCTACACCAGCCAAATTCAGAGTGGTTGCTACATAAGTCGTACCAGCGTTGTTGTATTCCTGACTAGTAACGTCCTGGTTGTAACCGTTCTCATCATATTCTGCCTCATCGGGGAAAACATAGCTGGCAGTAGGAATGGTATTGCCATCTACTTCTATTTTTGTTACCTTTACCTGGTTGGTGTTGGCATCAGAACCCGACTTGCGGGCAAAGTAGAAGTGGAGCTTGGAAATGGCGCGAACCAGAGGAATCTTGATACCTTTGGTCTTTGCCTCTTCTTCTGTTGTACCAATATGGTTTTCTACTGAAATGTTGGTGATGGCACGAGAGATAGGGAGACCGGTTGCTGGAACTTTCGTGTTCTGTGGATTACCATTATCTTGAATACCAAAAGTTGTGTCAAAGCAGATATTCTGCAACTCCTTGCGGGTGATACTGCTGAAATCCTTACTGCTCAACTTGTCTTGTATGTTGGTACTTTCTGAATTAGCCAAGATATAGAGGTCGATATTCTCCACCTCTTTACCTGCTATCTTTCTTAAGAAACGTAGCTGCAAATTGTAGCTGCCATTAATATCTTTCAATGCTTCTTCCTTATATGCGATAGGATTGGCATCTTCGTTTGTGCCAGATTGAAACACCCACACCTTGATGCTGTGAATGTCGCTCTCTGAGTTGGGGGCTGCTTTACTTTCATTGTCTGCGAGCATACCTTCCGTATGGCTTTCTCCAACTCTGGTGCCAGTAGCTGAATGGCTGGAGAAGCTGAGGCTCAGATAGGCATTGTCGCTTAGAGCTGTTTCTGTATTTTCGTTCTCTGAGCAAGATGCCATTGCGCCTACCATGAGCAAAGCAGCGAGTGCCGTACAAATCTGGCGGGTCATCTTGGTCAAAGTAGTTTTATAGCTAGTCATCTTTTCTTTCTTTTACTTATACTTATCTTTTCTTATTTTCCCAGGTCGGTATTCTGTAGGTTTAGAACCCAGTTGTTTACCTTGATTCTTGCATCCATGCTGTAGTTGGAGCTTGGTGCAGGTACGTAGAACACCAGGGTGTAGTGGTCCTGTCGGTCCAGATATTGCTGGTCGGTCCAGTCTTTGCCGTAGCGGTCGCTCGCACAGAGTGAGAGAAACCAAGGCAGGGAGTGGTTGAAAATCACCTTGCCTGTTCGCTTGTCTGTGATAACGATGCGTTTGTCGTCATAATCATTGGTTCCAATAGCCCCACGGCTCTTGTTGTCGTCCTTGGTCTCAAACATACGGGATGATGAGAGGTCGTAAACCAAAGCTTTTTCTACGATTTCGCCTTCCACCTCGGTCTTGCCACTGTGGTTTTCTACCAGTTTCTTGTCGAATGGCAGATATGTGATTGACTTTGGTTTTACCTTGTCGCCCTTATAGTCGAGGAGGGCAGCAGAACCTTTTATCTCTACATCGAAGTTTTCTGCGGTAAAGCCTTTCTGGTCGGGTTCGAATGGAAGCATCACCACTCGGTATGTCTTGGTACACTTCATCAGACTCAGTTTGCCCTGTGCATCGTTTGTGCCATCGAAGCTGACGGTATCCTGGGCTGTATAGAGAGCGGTAAACTGCTTGTCGTTGACCGAAGCATCTCCGTTCTTCTTACCCATTTCCTCTTGCAGATCTTCAATGGTTGAAATACCAGGAGTAAGCTGTGTGAATGTAAACTCAGTCTCATCGTCGTCAGCTCTGGTACCGGCAAGTGCAGGCTGCTTGTCACGAGCCAGGCAGACGAAGGTGTACTTGCCCTTCTGCAGGTCTGTGATTTCCATCTGATGACCTAACTCAAACTTGTCTGCTGACTCTGTATAGGTATCAACGAATTTGCCGTTCTTGTCGAACACATAAACGTTGAGGTTTTTCACTTCTGCAGAGAATGCATCGGCTTCCTTAACATTGTAAGTGTAGTCAAATTTGAGTGACAACTTAGCTGTAGGGCAGCCCGTGATATCATCTTTCATGCATGATGAAAGCGATGACAGAGCAATGGCTGAGATACAAACCATTTTGCAACAGTTTTTGATGAAATGTGTCATATCGTCTGATATATTATGAATTCTTTTACTTATATATGTTGTGTGCCTTGTGACTCACGGCAGTTTGTCTTCCGGCATCTTATTTTTCTACTTAAGAGGTGCTTAAAAGCACAATAGGGGCTCCCGTCGTTTCACCTTATTATATATAGAAGCAATCATAGAGTTCTTCCTTCAGTTCTGCGACGGCTATATTTTTCCTAGATGATTGTTATTTGGTAATCTCTCGGAGATGATTTCCATCCCCGAGAGATTGATAGAATTATTTTATGCGTATTACTTCCTGTAAAGAATGTATGTTCTTTAGCTTGTGATACTTTGGTGCTGATTACTGCAAGTTAACATCTTCTTCGTTGAGAACCCAAGGGTTAACAGTAACGGTAACGTTGAGATAGTAGAATTCATTCTCTGTAACCTCACCATTAGGAACCTGTGCACCTACGTTGAAGATATTGTTAATCTTGAGGTGATAGATGCTGTTACGCTGGATAGCCTTATCATAACCGATGAACTTATCCTTGATAACATACTTGTAGTAAGTCTTACCACCCTTGAATACTTCAATGTTGTATTTATGACGGAATTCACCCAATTCTGTTTCATTACCGATAGCAGCTTCCAGTTTAGTCTTCATGGTAGCAGATGTTTCGTCTTTGCCGAAAAGTTCAGCAACACCCTTGTAATCTTCGAAGATCTGAGCGAAAGATGTGTAGATTACGTTGTTGTAACGATAGAATGTACCTTTATAGTCACCATCCTTGAAATCAGCATTAGTCATCTCACTCTCCTTGAGAGTAACCTGATACTCGAAATACATGGTTGTTGGAGCTCCTTCTGAATAGTTCTCGAATACATAGTTTAATGGCTTATTTGTTGTATTATCGAAACCGCCATCTTTGTAATCGTAAGTTCCACCGAAATCTGTAGTCTTTTGTGCATAGCTGATGTCGTTTGGAAGAACAAGTTTATCTGAATTCCATGTCTGCATAACGTATGACTTGTTAGCCAGGTTAGCGACAGCGTAGTTTACCAATGTAATATTATCGACCTTTTTCTTAGCATCAGCTATTGCCACCTTCAATGCAGCAGAAGCATCTGCTGGTTCATTTGCAAGAACTTGTGTAGAACCAACTTCTGGGGCATCAATACGTGCTACTACGCGCTCTACCTTGATTGGGACACCTGCATTTCCATCATAATAAACCTTTGCTGGATTCTGTTCATTGTTATTTGCCTGAATGAACTTTACGGTATAACCGTTACCATTTACCTGTGAATCGTTCTGGTTGAACATAGCAAAGTTCTTTCCAGAAGAGAATGTTGTAGCAAACTTATCGTCAGTTCCAAATGCAAATATGTTGCTAAGGGTAGGATTGAAGTTCATAGCCGCTGTCGGCTCTTGGTCACCAGCCTTGAAATAAACATTGTAGGTTTTACCTGCTTCAACATTCTTAACCTCAATCTTGAAAGTGTGGTTGCCATCCTTCTTTGAATTCTCGTCATTATTCAACTGTCCGGTCCAATCCAAATCAGACAAGTTTTCTGAGAAAACAATGTTCTTATCGGCATCTACCAAATATAAAGTACCCTTTGTGATTGCTGCCTCATCTTCTGTGGCATACTCTGTAGGTGTATTAACTACAGTTCTTGTACCATTACTGGTAGGGGTCTGAACGCTCAAGGTCATGTAGAAACCATCTACCTTCTCCTGACCAGCGTTGCCAGCCAAATCATCATTACTGCTGCAGCTTGTGAAAGACAAAGCTGCGGCTGAAACTAAGCTCATTACGAGCAAATTAACTTTTTTCATAATCTTTTACTTGTTAATTTGTTAAAACGTTATTAATATTTTATTCTTATTTATTTCCTAAAAATGTTTCGCATACAAATGGTTGGGTTCTGTTTTTAAACCAATAACAATCCTTATTGTCTATAACTTATATCTTTTTATGAACAAATCTGATAGTATGCTTACAAGTTTGGAAGAATCTTCTCCAAGTTTTCTTGTGCGCCCTTGAGGCCTGCAGCAGAAGCTTTCTCAAAGAAAGTCTTTGCCGTCTCATAATCCTCATTCATGACTGCAAGACAACCACGGGCATTATCTGCTTCAGCACCGTTGCCTGCCTTCTTGAGATATTTCTCTGCGCTGACCTTGTCACCACGTTCGATGGCAGCATAGGCAGCATTTAGGTTGGCAAGCTTGTCTTCCGGATACATTCTTACGGCAATATCGAAGACATTGTTGAATTCATCGCTGCCCTTAGGATAACTCTGTGCCACCATATACATCTCCTGCAGCGAAAGCTTCTGAGGACGTGTCTTGATGACCTTGCGAGCTTCTTCCAGATTGAAGGCCTTTACATCATACTTGATGGTGTAGTCCGTACGGCGCAGTCCAGGCCATACATTCTTCACAAGATAGCGGAAACCTTCTCCTGCTTTTGAAGCGATAGCCTTTTCTGTTTCGTCAGGAGTCAGGTTGCTGTTCATGATGCTCAACACTTGCTCTTTGGCTGGCATGTCATGGTTTTCTACAAAAATTCTGGTTCCTTCCCAATCCTCAGCTGTGCTTGTTATCGCAAACAGTTTTTGATCAATAGGATAGGTCTTCAACAGATAATTCCTGAGAGCCTGTGTACGGTTGTGCGCCAGTTTCTCGTTGTTGGCGTATCTTCCGTCTGGTGAAGCATAGCCGTGAAGAATAATAGATGTAATTTTAACATCCGGATCATTCTTGACGAGATCAATCGTCTTGCGGATTGTTTCAAGCTCAGAGGCATTGTTGCCCAAGTCGTAAACGATATCCCATTTGTTGATAGGGAAGTTCAGTTTTGCTGAACCGTTTTCCTGTCTTCTCTTGACAGGCTCTGCCTTTGGCTCTATATAGGCATGATAGAGTTTATCTGGGGTAGAGAGTGCATTGCCCAAGGAGTTAAGGATGCCTTCGTCCAACATTGTCTGGTTACAACCGCAGGCGTCGTGAGCCACGAGCATCTGCGAGTTCTTCATCCAGCTGCTGTAAGGAACGGTGTAAGCGTAGTGGATGGTTTGTGGCTTCTTGTTGTTGCGCTGTGCCACAACGAGTGGGTTTGGGGTTGCTGTTTGCTGGTTGCGCAGATAGTAGATGTATCTTTTGCGTCCCATCACTTCTACCGCCGGCATCTTCAGCGTATCCTCTCCACTGACAATCATCGGTGTATAAACCAATCCCTTGTTGCTGCCAAGCATCACCTTGTCAAGGTTGAGGTCCATCTGTACACTAACCTTGTTGCCTTTTTTCTTGATTATCTTATTGATTACCTGGATATTCTTGCCTTCCTGAATCTCATTTGCGCTTCTGTTGTCTGCTGAGGCAGGCAAAGCAAGCATCAGCATGAAGGCTCCGAGTAAGTTTTCTGTTATCTGATATGAAATCTTCATAGGTACTTTCCTTTAAATGTTCTATTGTTGAATTTAGAAAACATACACTAAGTTGAGTGCGGCTTTGGTTGGTCCCACGTAATGATGGGTTTTGTCGTCCTCCAACTTTTCTCCGCAACTGGCACATTCAAACTTGTCAGATTTACTGTAAGTATATCCAACGCCAAGTTCTGCTTCGAGGTTCCAGTGCTTGGACAGCACCCAGGAATATCCGTAAGCGACTCCAGCTCCCACAAACCATCCTTCATACCGGTAGTTCTTCAGCTTGGAAAAGTCAGTGCCCAGAAACTTGAAGTCAGCATTGACGTTACCTATATTATAGGAACCAGCAATGGCATGGAATCCTATAAAATGTCCCATCATCTTATTACAGAACCAATATCTCGCCTCAGGTTGTACTAACCAATGTTTCCATTTCTTATTATTAGAATAGGTCCAAGGATTGTAATTGGCAGAGACGTCAAGAGTCCATTTGGGTGATAGCCCAAATTCTGTTCCAAGATTGATGGTGCTTGTTGCATCATACAGCAGGTTGGTCTTTACAGCCACCTTTTGTGCCATGACCGGGCTTATGAAGCCGATGAAAGCCAACAGCACAAATAAAATCCTTTTATTCATGATTCTTTAGTTAAAACTTAATAATATTATGGGCGACTTTTCATCACCTTTTACTCATTTACTTATACTTAAAATTTGGATAAAATGTAGAGGCACTTCAAATCCTTTTCAATTTACTTTTCCTCTACTTTCTGTTGATGATTTATCCTCATCGTTCTGAAAACCGGTGCAAAAGTAGATGAAATTCGTATAACCTCCAAACTTTTTTACCCTGAAAAATACTGAAAAAGGCATTTTCTTATCATTTAAGCCACTGATTTATACTTAAAGTTGTTAAATTCTGCATTTTTTCTTCCTTTTATGATTGATTTATGATTGAAAGTTGTAATTTTGCATCGATTTATTCTAGAAACGGATAAAATGATAAAATGAACATGAATCCGTAACTTTGTGTATAAGTAAACGAAATAAATGCATACCAAGCCAAAATGGAACTAAAAAATCGTATTATAAACCTGATATTGAGAGTTGAGCACCATCTGTGCCCGATTTACTGCGGTGTCGTCGATCGTCACCGTGTCATTGCTTTCCTGTTGCTTACTTTAGCTGAGATGTTTATCATCCCATTCCATCTATCTTTGTTCATCGCGTTGGGTGAACCATGGGGACTTAGCCTTACTGTCATTCATGCTTTGATATTGCTGGGCTTGCAGTTTGCCATTTGGAAAAGAAAGCTCGCTTTCTCTATAGGTATATCTTCCGTTTATCTTTTGTTGTTTGCTAAACTGGCTGTTGATACTGTCTTCTGTTCTATTTTTGGATGCGAAACGGATGACGTGAGCATCATCAGCAACATATTTATTATGTTTATAATTGCCATCACTGCGCTTACGCAACAGTTGAAAAAGACTTCATTGGTAATTGTTATTGGTATGCTGCCGGTCATCTCCTTCTTCTTTGCCCGTAATAATTGTATGTCTACGCTATTTAGTGTCAAGGCGATTTTCCTTGGCTTTATACTGGTGACTTATGCTGCAATCTATCAGATGAAGGAAATAACCCGAAACCTACGCCAACCTAAGCGAATCACCAATATTGAAAAGAAAGCATTGGAAATGATTGCCAATATGGAGGATTCAAAAGTTGATAAAACCGGTAGCTTGATGGAGCATCTGACACCGGAATTGCGTGAACGTATTATTAATAAAGCAACAGAGCATATCCGTAAGGAAGAAACTGATAAAATATTATGGAATCAGGTTTGCGAAGGCTTTACCAATAGTGAAAAACAAATCTGTAAGTTGGTTTATGAGGGAAAAACACTGAAGGAGATGTGCGACTTGCTGAATAAGTCAGAGTCGAACATCACCAGTCAGCGTAGCCATATCCGTAAGAAATTGAATATGGATAGAAAAGACGATTTGCGTCAGGTACTTGAAGCGAGAATCTCCCAGATAAGGGAGACCTCTCCTATATCTTAGTCTTCCATTCTCAGGAATGCCTTTGGCAGATATTGTATGATATCGCTGGCAATGAGACTTTCCTTGCCCAGGTCTTTTGCTGCAAGGTCGCCTGCCAGACCGTGTAGATGCATTCCCAATCGGCAGGCATCTGCCTGCTTGTATCCTCGTGCCAGGAGGGCTGTGATGATACCTGTAAGTACATCACCGCTTCCGGCTGTTGCCATGCCACTGTTGCCGGTAGAGCAGAATTCTACTTTTCCGTCCGGATGGCAGAGGGCTGAATAGTGTCCTTTTAATATAATGTATGCCTGAAGTCGTTCAGCCAGTTCGCAGGCTTTTGAGAGTCGTTCGCTGCAATTACTGCTGGCATTTCCTGCCAGGCGGTCCAGTTCCTTTGGATGGGGTGTGAGGATGATGTCCTTTGGAAGTTGCTGCATCCATGCACGATGGCTGGAGAGGATGTTCAGGGCATCTGCATCTACGACCACCGGACAGCTGGCACGGCGCAGTTGGGCTATCAGGGCGATGGCAGTAGTCTCGTTGGTTCCCAGTCCAGGACCGATGCCCATGGCATGGAAGTTCTCTGTTTCCACCGGCTCGCTGAAGATGGTTTCTTCAGAATCCATCTGCAGTACCGCTTCCGGTACGCTTATCTGCATAATCTCGTAGTTGCGTTTGGGCGTATGTGTAGTCACTTTGCCCACACCGCTTCTCAAGCATGCCTTGGTAGCAAGGACCGATGCACCGCACATGCCATAGCTTCCGGCAATGATGAGTGCATTGCCCATGCTGCCCTTATGTGCAAAATCATTGCGTGGATGCATCAGCAGTCTGATGTCATTTTCTTCCAGAATGCTGTATCTGCAATCGGTATTCTTGATATATTCTGTAGAAAGTCGGATGTCAAGTACTTTCAGACGACCCAGGTATTGCTGGTTGTCAGCCATCAGCATGCAGAGTTTCTTCTGCTGAAGGGTGAGGGTCAGGTCTGCCCGGATAATGTTGGAGTGTATGTTGTAGGAATTGTCTTCGGTCATCAGTCCCGAAGGAATGTCGATACTTACCACCTTGGCTGCACTCTGGTTGATGTATTTCACCATAGCTGCAAAACCACCTGCCAGCGGTTTGTTCAGTCCGCTGCCAAAGAGACCGTCTATTACAAGCGTACCTGCTTCGAGCTGTGGAGGATCGAAGTTGAGGACGACTTCCGTAAATTTCACTTTTTTGGCTTCCTGGAGTCTTTTCTTGTTGGCAGCACAGTCAGCAGAGAGTTTATTGTGTACATTGAACAGATATACATTCACCTGATATCCATCCTCGCTGAGCAATCTGGCAACAGCAAGGGCATCGCCACCATTGTTGCCGGGTCCGGCGAAGACGACCACGGGTGTGCGGTTGGTCCATTCCTCCTCGATGGCACGAGTCAAAGCTTTTGCAGCGCGTTCCATGAGGTTGAGCGATGAGATGGGTTCATGCTCAATGGTGTATTTGTCTAGCTCATGTATCTGAGCACTTGTAAATATCTTCATACTTCGATTTATGTTAAAACTATGATGTTTGGGTAAAAACCTTGACATTTATTGCTTTCTAAATGCAAAAGTACTAAAAAAAGGTGGATGAAAGCATGATGTTTCATGTTTTTTTCGTATTTTTGCAGAAAATATTATATTTAAAGACGATGGGCATAGTAAAAATCAAGGATAAGAGCTTCAAAACATCGATTCCAGAAGCTGAGATTCTGAAGAAAGTACAGGTCGTAGCCGACCGTATCAACAAGGATTACGACGGTAAGAAGCCGGTATTCCTGGCAGTGTTGAATGGTGCGTTTATTTTCGCAGCCGATTTGATGCGTATGATTACGGTACCGAGCGAGATCTCGTTTGTGAAGTATGCTTCCTATGAGGGTACCACCTCTACTGGCAGCATGAAGACACTCATGGGCATCAACCTGGATCTGGAAGGTCGGGATGTCATCATTGTAGAAGACATAGTTGACTCTGGTTTTACCATGGTCCACATGATAGATGAACTCAAGAAGAAGAATCCGGCTAGTATCGAAGTCTGCTCTTTGCTCGTAAAGCCAGGCAACCTGAAGGTTGATTTGGACATCAACTATGCCGTGATGGAAATTCCTAACGATTTCATCGTAGGATATGGATTGGATTATGATCAGGAAGGCAGAAACCTCCGCGACATCTATACGATTGTAGAGTAATACAACATATAATTTTATATATATATTTAAGGTAAAAATGAAAAATATCGTAATTTTCGGTGCTCCAGGTGCAGGTAAAGGTACACAGAGCGACAAGATGATC
>OIXL01000622.1_pt1 | contig 16717 bp, 14 predicted proteins | sample 1587761 | NCBI WGS metagenome assembly OIXL01 (sample SAMN03283246) | human gut metagenome | biome: human-associated habitat; material: feces | host: Homo sapiens | place: Peru | collected 2012 | reverse complement strand
ATTAATATCATTCTACGAAAATCAACATTATTTTACTATTCTTTTCGTACATAATTTCCTAAGTCGTTGATTGAACGGATGTTTTTCGGTTTTCTGTGTCTCTCATGTAAAGATTCTGAAAAATTGGTTCATTTTGGTTCATTTTACAAAATCCCTCTTTTTATTCTTTTTTGCAGCTTATAGGGCTGCCAGTATATTGGCGTTGGCATCATCTTCCAGTCCCTCCTCACCACCAATTACCGCAAGCCGATAATTGATGGGAAAATCAGAGATGACAGATACACCTGATACAATTGCCTCTAAACGAACAAAGGGAAACAACCAGTCTTTGGTCGTTCCCCCTTGTTCGTTGTATTCATTCTGATTACATCACATGATTGTCAAAATGGCTTTGCATGCATATCCAATGGCTTGATATCATCATTCGTTTCATGTATCCAATTGCTCACATTATAAGATAAATTATATCTGTCTCGGATAAAATGAGTAAAAGATTTCTAAAATCATCCCGTCCTTCTTTACCATTAAAGAAGGCTCCACCTCTCATCTCGGTCTTCTCTCCTCAGGCGAGAAGAAGGAAACCGCCCTCCGGTGCTCGGAACCGCTACGCTATAAGGTTGGCGGACCATCAAAGGTCTTCGCCATGTTGTGCGGGATGGGACCGCCTGGGGATAACGATTACAACTAACTATAAGCCCTAACTGAAATCATTACTTTATCTGCTATCACCTGTATATTAATGATTGCTTGGAGATTGTTGGGGAGTTGCCTTTACTCTATCTTTATTATCAATCTGGGTTGTACATTGCTGTGCGAAATTATTCTGCATCATATTAGCAAAGGTAACAGCCATATTGTTTTGATTTCTTACACTTTGGTAAGCCTCCCAATCCCAAAACAGATAGGTATCCCATAATCCTAAATCTATTTCCTTTTTAAGTTGCTGCATCCTAGAATGGTTAGCGTTTCCGGCTCCATCAAAATAGGTGTCTAAAGTTGTATGATAACGGAATACGTATAATATATTTAATTCACCAGGAGTGAAAAGATTGGTAGCTAAGTCTGGATGGATTATCTGTTGAGTATCCTTATTTAATCTACTCTTTGATAAATCTACATCTACATATTTCTTTGCTACTGCACGAGTAGCATACAATCTGCTGTTTGACGAAAAATATTCATCTACATCAGAGAAGAACATCGTATCACAATTGCCTTTATTAATTTGTTCTGTCATCAAGAATAATGAATCCTTGGAGATCACTACATGTTCAAAGCGTATGTGAGCTATATCGAAAACATTATCCACTGGCTTAACAACAGGAATGCCTAATTTACATAAAGCCACTAATACAGCACGTTTTTCCACGACATTTAATTCATTATTAAAGTCTGAGGCTGCTGTATCATAAGTCTGTCCATCTTTGGCATACTTCTTAAACACACGCAATCCTCTTATGGCAATTTTGCGCACCTTATTTGTCTTATGCTGCAAGAACAAATTTTGAAACCACGCACCCACAAATCCTCCTACCAAAGCTGCCAAGACAGGTATTAATATTTTAATCCAATCTGTATCCATAATGATAACATATTAATTCTTTACTCAACATAATATAGCCCCCAAAAACAGAACTCATTTCTATCATTCCCCCAAATATTTATATAAATGGAAAAAGGCATCATTCCGAGAGCCTCTATAGTAGCTTTACTAAATAAAGCTGCAGGCAAAGCAACCACATTTCTATTTATTATTCCACATAGTCATTATTAGTTGAGAGAATTTTTCATAATCCACTTTTATATCATCTATACTGCTGCCATTACATTCATGAACAAAATCATAAAGTTCTTGACAACGATTGTCTATTAATTTATTACCATCATATTTAAATGGAGAAATCATTTTTACCATTTTTTTTCTTGGCAACATTGTAGCAATACTAGAATCAACAACTTTATCTTGAGCCTTATCTGTAGGAATTCGTAAATGTCTGAAACCTTTAATATAAGGCAAAATAGCGAAATGATCTCTTCGCCTTAACATGTCTAGAACAAATGGTAAGATTTCATTTAGATCACCTATGTCATCATCAGATTCATCTTCGTTTTGCATGACATATTGGACACACTTAAATTTATTTTCAACAAAAACTCTTTTCAGGTAACAATTTCTATAATAATCACTTAATATCTTAAGAAAAGCTCTAATAATTTCTTCACTCGAAGCCATAAATATAACATCAATAGACAAAAGCAAATCATTTCCAATCTCTTTAATTTCAACATCATTTGCCTGGGCAAAGGTTGTTGTGACTATCACTTTTTGATAGCTAAGATACTCATGTACAGGCCTACCTTTGAACTTAAAATCCCAGTCTTTCTCTAAAACCGGAATACAATTGTTCCCAATGAGCCTCATAAAAAGTACAAAAGAATTAATACCATTATTATAAACAGGAGTAAAAGAAGGGGAATGCAAATAATTATCAATAGCCTGAAACAATAGAATCTGAGCCTCAGATTTCATACTATCTTTAAACTCACCTCTATCTAATGTAAGAAAATCCACACTATCACATGAATGAAAATTTGCAATTAAACTAAAGAATGGTACATTTGGTAAAGATGCTACGTGAGCATTCTTAAAATAAAACTTTTGATCCAAAACACCATTTGAGTCTGAAAATTTCAGTTCTATACCAGTCTCCTGATCAAAGTAAAGATTGTCTTCTCGCTCTATATATTCCTCATTACAATATATTGGGAAAAAGGACAGTTCTGCATATTGCTTTACTTTTTCACAAATAGATACGACACTATCTTCTTCATGGATTTCATCAAAGAAATCATTACTTTCAGTTTTCTTCTGCCTATTACATTCTTCTCTTAAAGAAAAAGAAAGTTTAAAACCACTATCGTACATATGGGAGCATGGCTTGATATAAATATCACCCTTCATTTTCGAACGAGGATTATACATTTCTATCGAAATGCATTCATCTGTAAAAAAGTCTTTTGTTTCAATATCAACCCTATCAGTTAAAAGGAATATGCTTTGGAAGCCAATGCCAAAAACACCCGAAGGGCGCATCCACACTGGCATATTTCGAATGATATCTTGCTTAAGCACATTCTTAGAACTACTTCCAGTATTTGACAAGAATTTCAATTGGTGCTTACTTATTCCTAACCCTCTATCAGAAATAGAAACCTGAATGATTCCATTACTATCTCTTCTTACTTCCACATGAATCGGAAACTGTTTCGCTGCATTCAAAAAACTAACGTCAATTCCATTTCTAACAACTTCAGTATTTTTATAAAGCTCATAAAGCTTTAATAAAGTTGAATCAACAGCATTCTGAAGGAGTTCTCGAATCGAATCAAAAGGATCTTTGTAGAAGTTTTTTCCCTGAAGCAATTCTAAAGCTTTATTCACATCTATAGTGAACCTTGGCATTTCGATGGTTGACAGGTTATCATAGCCTTCTATTTCTATATCCAAATGACTAATAGTAGGCAAATAGCAAGATATATCATCAGGAACTATCGTATTCCATCTTAGAGTTTGGTTGTTCACTTCTTCCTTAATCCAAGAAAACCAATCCTTCGTAACTTTAGCAACTCTAGGAGATTTACACTTAGCATTGACCTCTATATACTTACTATCAATACGTAGATGTGTTATACTCAAATGCTTATCTTTATGCAATTGTGATAATTCAGGCATCTCGCTTATCGTTTTCATAAACACATCTGAGAAGCGATTATTATCTATATCTAAGATATCTCCTAATCTAAGCAAACAAGCTACAAAGCGTGGATGTGCCATATCTGTAGCTATTCCATTCTCAACCTGCGGCAAAGACATAACCTCGTTAAAATTCAATGTATGTGAGCGACAAACCGCACCCATCATACTAATCAAACGAGTAGGTACTATTGCTTTTGGCAAATCCAAAGCTAAGACAGAATCTGTATTAGCTATCGCCTTCAAGGAATTATCCGCATGCCTTGAGCGGAAATAATCCGACATAAGAAAACGAACACTATCATACATCATCAACGAAAAGTCATTTTGCTTCAAGACCAATTTGCCATCTTTAATTGCATAAAATGCAGCATATTTATACATTTCATGAAAAGGGTCTGCCAAAACACTTCTAAAGTATTTCAAAAAACTTCCATCTTGAAGGGCTGCATTAATCATTTCTACGGTAATAACCATACCTAAATCGTGGCAGTATGCAGATTCAAGTATCAGCCATAAGTCTGTAGAAGATAATTGCTCTATAACATTTTTTCCAAGCACATTAACAATATTGTTCAATATCGTCTCTGAATGAGACTTATTATGCTTGCTAAAATGCGGAAAAATCAAAGGGATTGTTTCCAAAGCTTCAGGAATCAAAGTAGAATCATAATTCCATTTGCTTACAAGAATAGAACACCCTTCATCCTTCGCCTTATCACGAAATACTTGTTCGATATAATTCATAGCTATCTTCGTATCTTTTGTTTTATTGCCTAATCCACGATTATTTGTCGGTCAGCGTATCACGATCTATTACATCAAATATATTCTTAGCCCTCATATATGCAGTAAGAGCTGGAGACAAAAACATATCTCCCATTGGATGACTTGTCAAATCTTCAAAGACCTGACGTGTTAAGCCCGATTTTTTCACCAGAGTTATGAACTCGTCTTCTGTTATGAGTTTCTCACAGAGTTGTTGAAATCCCTGATTCACTATCTCAAGCTGATAACCAACCATTGTCCTTGCATCCTTTTCTGTGTCAGAAAGGCTACAACCCGAGAACAATTCATATTTGCTGCGAGGATCCATAAACTTTGGAGCCGTTATCTTTGCAACTATAAATTGATAAATCCAATGAAGGAAGAAGGCTGTAGCAAAACCTATAATATATGCTATAAAAGCATATAGTGCAACTTGCTTATCTATTAGAGACAAGAGCAAATCCATGCATCCTCCACCCAGGAATAACACAATGGTTTCTCTTAACCCTTTAGGGTTATGTTCTTTATACTTACGCACAAAGTATACAATAAGCCATCCGACCGTAGCTCCGAACAGAAATAAAGAAACAGAAATCATTCGTAACATCATACTATAAATTATTTTAAGACCTCTTTATTATATTTGTATATCACCAACACAGCGTCACTACTATATTACAAGTAGTTTTCGCCAAATCTGCGAGATGGGAGCGTCTAGATAGTCCCCAGCGCAGTATCGCTCTGCACTGGTCGTCGCTCGAATGAGGAATATTCAGGATTGTGACAGCAGTAGCTACGCTACCTTTATTGGTTTAAAATATTCAACAACTCAGCAGGAGTATAAACGGGTAAAGAAGAATTCGTAAAATCCTTCTTGTTACGAGTTACAATACAATCTCCCTCAGCTCGCAAAGCTGTGGCATTTTGAGTTGAATCTTCATAATCCTTCCAATCAGAAGAGAGCATTTCAATTACCGTATTGCCTTGCAAGTCCAATACATCTACAAAATTCGACACCGCCAGAAGAGTTTCTTTTACATCTTGATACTCATACTTGTGTGCTATATACATGGCTGTAACATAAGACAAAGCTGATGTCATCAACTTTATGTCTCCTGTTATTCCAAGGGCAAAGAGTTTATCTGCATCTTCAGAAAAGCCCTCCCGATTTACAACGAAATCTATCAAGATATTCGTATCTATAAAAACTCTCATAATGCATATTTTTTATCAACCAACGCATCTAAGCTATTTTCATCTGCCGGTATCGGCTTGCCACCTTTTGCCTTTAAAGTTTTAACATAAGACAAAGCATCATTAAACTCAGCAGTTTCTAATAGCTTTTGCTTAGGTTGTACCTTTTGCAAAAACAAAGAAATCGCCTTTTCTATTGCAGCTGTCACACTAATATTATGTAATTTAGCATAACTTTCTGCACCTTTATATATATTGCTGTCAATTGCTATTGTGTTCATAATTGTATCTCCTTTTTTGTCTGCAAATATAAGGGTTTTCTTTGAAACTACCAAATTTTTGGGGGAGTTTTTGCTTCAGGCGATGCCGGGACTTTGTGGAGCAGGACGTGACGCTGGAGTAATTTTCTCCATACCAGGAGGCGGGTGCCTTGCCACATCTCTACTGCTGCAGAGGTGAGGGAGGTGAAAAGGGAGGAACGCTGGACGAAGAAGGTATTGACGCTTCTGCCTAACTCTTCCCTATATTCCGTGTATGTGATGCCGGTATCTATAGAAAAACCGCCGATGCCGCTGATCTTCTCAAACTGATACTCTCCTTGCGTCAGCAATTGCAACAGACGGGGATATTTCTTCGACTCCAGATCGGCATGGAACCTTTCACGCTCTTCTTGACTCTGCGATACATAATAATCATAGAAACCTCCCCATGAACAGATTGCCTTGACCGTGCCTGCCTCTGTTCTCAATAACGCAAAATGGGCGTAATACTCATAGTCTTCATCGATGGTCTGTTCTTTCTTGCCTGTCCCGTTGTTTCCTGACTGGAAAAGATCACGGAGATTGCAACGGAGTATCAGTTCTGTGATGCCGTTATGGTACAGCACGGCATAGTCCTGTTCTTCCGGTATGATGACTCCTGACGTTGGGGTGAGGAAGGGACGGAGGATTGCATCCGGTATCAGTTCATCCAACCACTGACGGAGAGCGTTTTCACCTGCCTGAAAGTAATCGGAGAGGATACGGAAGTTTTTCCGCATCGTATCGTCAAGCTGGGCCAGGACCTTCTGCTGCTGTTCGATGATCTTCTCTTCCTTCCTGCTGTTATAGTCTGAATCAGACATGTTCCTACTGCGAGGAAATGTCAATTTCTTCTGATAGTCCATGAAAAGATTGCGCAAGGCGGCATAGGCATTATCGGATGGATTCTTTGCCTGCCAATATCCTATCATCTGGTCGATTGCACGCCAGGCTCCCATTGCTTCTGCCTTTGGTCCCTTCGTTGCCTCATGCTCTACCAGCATATCGTATTGACGGATATTGGAGATGTTGAGGCAGCGATTGTTGCCGAAACGTACCAGGAGATGGCGGTCTTTCTTGCCTTTGTGCTTGACTTGCTTGACCACGCCAACCCAACCAGCCAGCGGACCGCTATAGATGCGGATTGTATCATTTACCTGTGCCAGGTCATCATATCGCTTGTCGATGATACTCAGTCCCTCTATCCCATCTGCTATCTTATCAGTGTAATAGATGAACCGCTCCATATCCTCATTGGGGATGGTGGCGTTTTTGATGATACCTTCCTGATTCAGTTCCTTCACGTCCCTGCAAAGAAGATGGGCACTTGAGACTAGCTTACTCTTCCGCATTTCACCTGTTTCCAAATCACGAACGGTACTTTCATAAACGAAATAGCCCCAATGGGAAAGTATCTTTTTCAGAACTTGCGGATTGTCTGCCTTGACGAATACCATTCCATATATCAGCGGCTTCAGGCGGAAGCGTTCTCCCCCATTGGCATTCTGATACTTGGTGCGGCACTTGGGCAGATAGACCTGCCTGATAATGCCTGGATAGGTCTCTTCAAGGAATTCCTTCGTTTTCTGTTCCTGAAATTTGTCGGTATTTACTATAAACCACATGGTTAAGTGAAGAGTTATAAGTGAAGAGTGAAGAATTAGGGGGTGATAATAAAGGATTTACAGCCATTAGAAGCTGTTGACTGCTGGATACATCTCGGTTTCTCCTGGAAAGAATTCTCTTCCCGGATTATTTAATTTGTGATATGTACCACAGCATTGAAAAACCAATAGACTAACTTCCACTAATCTTCAATACTATTATGTCTTTCAGCCTTCCACATGCATGATGCAAAGAGCCCCTTGTCTAACAAACTATTTGTCATAAACGTTGTGCTTAAATGAAAGCCATATTAAGTTCTTAAATCATCTCATTCATCAAAATCTCTACGTAAGAGATATAATAGACTTTGCAAAAATACAGAAAATGTTGTTAAAAAACGAATTATGTGTGTTAAAAAACTCTTTTTATTCAAGTTTTTCTACCTTTCAGAAAACAGCAAAACCGGCTGATTTTCTCTATAAACCCGAATATCAGCCGGTTACCGTTTCTACCACATTCTATCTCTTCAATGCGATATTATAATTGTCATATCGGGTATTGCCCGTAATTTCCTCCACTACCTGGATGAATGGAGGGAAGTTTACATTCTCATGCTGACCGATGCCTTTGGTCTCCAGAATCATCAGGTCGTGAACCGGCTGCTCGAAAGAATCCAGCTCGAAATACTGTCCTTTCCAGATAAAACTCTTGCGGTGCTTGCGAATGGTAGCACGGTAAGGGTCTGCCTGCTGGAGCATGGACTCATAGAGATTGGCATTGATCTGACGTTCTGTCTCTACCTGCTCCTTATCAGAAATACGCTTCTTGGAGGTATGGACATACACATATTTACCACCCTCGAAACTACGGCGACGGAGACGTATTTCACTGCCTGGCTCTCCTGAAAGATAAGTCTGGACTATATCGCTGTCAATGGCATTAGGTACCTCGCCTACCAGCTTGACGATATACTTGCGCTCCTCCTCTATCGGCTGAGGAATGCCCAGGACATTGCTGATCTCCTTCAACACACGGTTGAGCTTGTTCTCGAAATCTTCATGATTGTTGATGACACGAAGATGAGGATGTCCCTTCCAGGCTGACACTATCTTCTTATCCAACTCGCGGGCTATCTGAAGACCAGCCTCATCTGCCTTCTCCAATCGCTGTGCATTATTGGCGGTGGTATAGTACTGCTCTGCTCCATCGGCAGCACTCACAAGATGCAGCACTGCATCATAACGCTCACGCAACTGGGTATTGCTGTAACCCTGCTCCGAGATGATGCGGTTCCAGAAATCTGCAGAAAGATAGGTAGAAATATCCATCGTACCACGATCGCAGACGATGATGACCGGCTGATCCAATGTTTCTGCCATACGAGAAAAGCTATCCTCTAGTCCTATCTGGGTCAGGAAGGTTGCCTTCTCGCCCTCGAAAAAGAACTTCTCGTTTTTGGTAAGATAATTCATACCCGACTGGGTGAACATGGTTGGTACTTCCGGAATGGTAAACACCTTATAGCCAAGACTCGTAAAATGCTCTATCACCTTGACCAGTGCCGTGGTCTTTCCTGCACATGGACCACCCGTAAGTACAATTTTTTTAATTGTATTCATATCTTTTTTTGTGTTATTATTCGTTTAATCAGATGCAACTATCTTGCTTATCATTCAATATGGGTGCAAAGATAGCAATAAAATCTTAAAGATAGAAAAAAAACGGTCCATTATTTTGTAATCTTACCGAAATATAGTAACTTTGCATTATCTATGGATAAGATTTTTTAAACTAAAGTAAATAAATGGAAAAAGTAAAGACATTAATCATAGGAAGTGGTCCTGCAGGATATACTGCTGCCATCTATGCTGGTAGAGCTGACCTCAAGCCTGTTCTCTATTCGGGTATGCAACCAGGTGGACAGCTCACCATCACCACCGTTGTAGAAAACTTCCCTGGCTACCCTAACGGGGTAGACGGAACTCAGATGATGATGGACCTGAAAGAGCAGGCTGCAAGATTCGGTGCCGACCTGAGAGACGGAAGCATCGAGAAGGTTGACTTCAGTTCCCGCCCTTATCACCTGACTGATGAGCGTGGCAATGAGATTGAAGCGGATACCGTGATCATCGCTACTGGTGCTTCTGCCAAATATCTGGGTCTGGCTGATGAAGAGAAATACCGCGGACAGGGCGTTTCTGCCTGTGCTACCTGCGACGGTTTCTTCTATCGCAAACGTACCGTAGCCGTTGTGGGCGGTGGAGATACTGCCTGCGAAGAGGCTCTCTATCTTTCCAGTCTTGCCAAGAAGGTTTACATGATTGTGCGTAAGCCTTATCTGCGTGCTGCAGAAATCATGCAGCAGCGCGTGAAGGAAAAGGAGAATATCGAAATTCTCTTCGAAACCAACACCTTAGGTCTCTTCGGCGAGAATGGTGTGGAGGGTGCTCATCTCGTCCGTCATAAGGGTGAAGCCAACGAGGAGGAGTTTGACATCGCTATCGACGGTTTCTTCCTTGCCATCGGCCATAAGCCAAATACCGACCTTTTCAAGGATTATCTTGAATTGGACGAGCAGGGATTCATCAAGGTTATCCCGGGGACTGCAAGTACTAAGCTGCCAGGCATCTTTGCTGCCGGTGATGTTGCCGATCCAGTTTACCGTCAGGGAATCGTTGCAGCAGGTTCAGGAGCCAAGGCTGCCATCGAAGCTGACAGATACCTGCAGACATTGTAGGGTATTGGGCAGGTGAAAGTATAATTAAATTAAAAAAAATCGTCTATATTTTGTCAGATGCAAAAAATATCGTACTTTTGCATCTGACTAAGACGAAGGAAGATTGGCAGAGTGACCGAATGCGCTGGACTCGAAATCCGGTATACCCTTTTCCGGGTATCGGGGGTTTGAATCCCTCATCTTCCGCTTTATTCGCCTATTGAATTATTTTTTTTAGATCATCAGTAAAAACCAACATGAAAAAATTTATCATCCCTATAATGATGCTTCTTCCTCTTACCATGCAAGCACAGACTGTGCTTACAGAGCAGCAACAGCTTGAAGAAGCTCAAAAACAATTGGAAGCTGCCAAGAAGGCACTGCAAATTGCTAAGATGAAAGCTGAAGCTGCACGCCTGAAAGCACAGACCGACAGTCTGAACCAGGAAGCTGCCAAGGCGGAAGCTGAAGCCAAGCAGATGGAAGCCAAAAAGGCTGATGCGGAGCCAGCTCCTAACCTGCCTAAGGAGGAAACCATCACTAAGGGAGGATGGGCTATTCCTACTACGGTAGCCAAGAAGAAGGAAGAGGCCAAGCCTGCACTGATGGCAAACGGCGTGGAACTCAAGGAAGATCCCAAGTATCTGGAAGGCGCTGTCAAGCTGAACCAGGAGGGCAAGGTGGAATTCACTCTTGATACGGATGCCAACGGAAAGACTGCCAAGCAGATTTACGACATCGTATACGAATATATGAGCGACCTGACACAGTCTGCCGACAACATCGCCAGCAGAATGGCTCTGGTGAACCCTAACGAATACATCATCGCCAACAGTATGGACGAATGGCTCGTGTTCAGCAGTTCCTTCATCTCACTCGACCGCACTGAGTTCAAATACCAGATTGTTGCCAAAATCGCAGACAATCATCTGAATCTCAGTCTCCTCCGTATGTCATACAACTATGAGCCAGACAGACCAACCGGATTCAAGATGCCTGCTGAGGAGGTAATAATAGACAAGGTGGCACTGACCAGGAAGAAGAACGACCTGGCAAAGATCTTCGGTAAGTTCCGCAAAAAGACTATCGACAGAAAAGACCAGATTTTCAGCGAGATAACAACATTGGTTAAACAGTAAATTCCATTCAGATTATGGCAGAAGAAAATAACAACATACAGACAGAACAGGCAGAAAACAGCAAGCTGCAGGAGCAGCCACAAACCAGCTATGCCGTGCGTCCGGACCATAGACACCACCGCCGACTGGCTTACAGCGACCAGAACAACATGTTGCAGATACGCAACTACCTCAACATCGCATTCATGGTACTGGCTATCATTGGCGTTGTTATCTGGACTCAGCTGGACGACTATCACACTCTAGCTGCAATCGTACTGATTCTTGGAGTGGTACTCAAGATTGCGGAAGTTTGCATCCGATTATTCAAAAAATAACAGCTGGTTTCCAAACATCCAGAAAGATAACAGCCAGTTCCGAACATTCAGAAAGATAATGAAGAAATCAATATTAACGATGATACTATTTTGTGCTGCAACTCTTACAGTTGCGGCACAAAACGATTTTAACAATAACGAAGATTCACAGTTCAGACCACAGACCAGCAACAGGGTGAACACTGACTCACTCGGGTCGGACAAGGAAATCCCGAAGGGAATCAAGGTGTGGACCATAGACGAAAGATTCGGAGACAGAACGGAAGCTACCGTCGACACACTGCAGCATCTGTATATGAACACTACCTTCAACGAGGGTATATACGGACAGTACAATACCCTGGGCAACATGGGTACTGCAAGAATCAACCGTATCTTCATCGACAGACGTACACAGGGTAATTTCATGTTTACAGAACCATACGACAACATCGTAACCCCAGTGAGCGATTTCCACTTTACCAACACCTACTCTCCTTTCACGAACGTGACACTGAACAGTTGTGGTGACCGTACCAATGGAGAAGACGACTTCAAGGCTATCTTTGCCGTGAATGCCAACAAACAGCTGGGTGGTGGATTCCGATTCGACTATAAATACGGCAGAGGATACTACAATGCACAGAGTACCTCCCACTTCAAGTACACCATGTGGACATCCTATCTGGGTGACAGATATCAGGCCCACTTACTCTTCAGTACCAATCACCAGAAGGTTACGGAAAACGGCGGTATCACCAATGATGACTATATCAAGCATCCGGAACAGTATACCGATGACTTCACCAGCAATGAAATTCCTACCGTACTGGAGGAGAACTGGAACAGAAATGACAACCAGCATATCTTCCTGAGCCACAGATACAGCTTCGGCTTCAACCGCAAGATAAAAATGACCGAGGAAGAAATCAAGGCCAAGAAATTCGCCATGGAATCGGCTAAGGAAAACAAAGCGGAAGACGAAAAGGAAGAAGCCAAAAAGCAGGCAAAGAAAAACGGCCAGAAATTTGACGAAAAGGCTTACGACAAAAAGCAGAAGACGAAATTCTCCGGAAGACCGGACAATGCCAAAATTGCAGGTGATGAACCAGCTAAGGACAATGCTGACAAAAACATCAAGAACGACAGCACACGTATCGCCGTAAACGGAAAGGCTGCTGCTGACAGTCTGCTCGCCATCGAAAAGAAAAAGCAGGAAGACTCGCTGTGGTATAAGAATGAGTATGTACCGGTTACAAGTATCATACATACCCTAAAGTTTGACAACTACAAGCGTATCTACGAGGCTTACAAGACTCCTGCCGACTATTATCTCAACGAATACTATACAGCAGGCAGACTGGAGGGTGACTCTATCTACGATCAGACCAAGCACTGGCACATGAAGAATACCCTGGCACTGGCTACACTGGAAGGATTCAGCAAGTGGGCAAAGGCAGGCATCAAGGCATTCGCCAGCTATGACCTACGCCACTATGAGTTGCCAGACAAGGAAGGCGGTATAGAGAAATTCAACGAACATGCACTGAGCGTAGGTGGACAGCTGAGCAAGCAACAGGGTAAGACACTGCACTACAATGCCACCGCAGAGATCGGATTGACTGGTGTTGATGCCGGTACCCTCGCTATCGATGGAAATCTGGATGTCAACATCCCATTCCTCGGTGACACGGTTCAGGTTAGAGGTGATGCCTTCTTCCACCGTGAGACACCATCCTTCTACTACCGCAAATATCATGCACGTCATGCCTGGTGGGATGACGATCTTGAGAAGACCATCCATACCCGCATCATGGGAACATTGAGATATAACAAGACCAACACGACCTTGCGTGTGGCTGTAGACGAGATCAAGAACTATACTTATTTCTCACAGTCATACAACGTGACAGAAAGCTATCTGCGTACAGGCGTAGTGGTGACACCGATGCAGGAAAGTTCAGGTATCAATCTGCTGACAGCCCAGCTGGAACAGAACTTCAAGTTCGGCATCTTCCATTGGGAGAACCAGATTACCTATCAGAACTCCAGCAACAAGAGTGCTCTCCCGGTGCCAGCTCTCAATGTATACAGCAACCTCTATATCAAGGTAAACATTGCCAAGGTACTGAAGGTAGATATGGGTACTGACGTACGCTACTTTACCAGCTACGAAGCCCCAGACTATTCTCCATACGTAGGAATGTATACCGTACAGGGGAATGGCGAGAACAATGTAAAGATAGGTAACTACCCTATCGTAAACGTATATGCCAACGCACATCTCAAGCATGCCCGCTTCTTCATCATGATGAGCCACATCAATGCGGGAAAGGGCGACAAGAACTATTTCTTCACCCCTCATTATCCAATGAACGAAAGCGTGATGAGAATCGGCGTTAGCTGGAATTTCTTCAATTAATTTGTTATATTTTCGTAAGGAGTGAGTTTGATCGCTCACTCCTTACATAAAAATCCCCTAATCTATGGTTAAAACTAATTCTCTCAAAGCATGGTTCCTGGCAGCCAGACCAGTTACTCTGACTGCTGCCGCAGTTCCCGTCATGCTGGGTGTTGCCCTGGCATACAAGGACACAAACGCTCAATGCCAATGGATACCAGCCCTACTCTGCCTACTCTTTGCCTGGGTGATGCAGATAGATTCAAACCTGGTGAACGACTTCTTCGACTTCAAGCATGGCAACGATGACGAGACACGACTCGGTCCAAAACGCGCCTGTGCGGAAGGCTGGATTACGATGAAAGCCATGAAATGGGGCATCATCCTCACTACCCTCCTGGGTTGCGCCATCGGACTGCCACTCGCCTTTTACGGAGGAAAGGAGATGATCATCGTAGGCATCTGCTGTGTGCTATTCTGCTTCCTCTATACCACCAAATTGAGTTATCTGGGATTGGGCGACCTGCTGGTGCTGATCTTCTTCGGCATCGTTCCGGTCTGCTGCACCTACTACCTGGTGATGCCGGAAGGAATGCAGGGAGTATCCGGCGAAGCCATACTGACTTCCATCGCCAGCGGACTGGTAGTAGATACACTGCTCATCCTGAACAACTATCGCGACCACGACAACGACCTCAAGGCTGGCAAGAAGACCCTGATTGTTCACATCGGCAAGAAAAACGGTGAGCGACTCTACTGTGCGCTGGGCAACATCGGCATCCTCATCATGATAGGAATCAACATCTACGGTGCCCTTGCATATAATGCAGATACAAAGTTTTTGCCTTTTGCTGCTGTATGCCTTGTGCAGCACAACCGAACATACGCCAAGATGAGGAAGATAGGTGAAGGCAGAATGCTGAACAAGGTGCTGGGTTATACTGCGCTCAACATCTTCGCCTTCGGTATCCTCTCTACCTTCATCATCATTGGAATGATGTAATTATATAATGTACGCGCGTACATTATTATATATAAAGAAGAAAAAGTATGAAGCAACAAGTAAATCTCGAAATCATGCAGTTTGTGGAAACACAGATTCTGCCCAAATATACGGAGTTTGGTGAGAGCCACGGATTGCGCCACGTGACCCGTGTGATCAGAAACGCCCTGAAACTCGTACCTGTAACAGGTGCCGACATCGACATGGTTTATATCGTTGCCGCCTACCACGACTTAGGAATGAGCGGTCCGCGCGCCATCCATCACATCACGAGCGGAAAAATTCTCCAGGCTGATGCCAGACTGAAACGCTGGTTTACTCCCGAACAGATCAAGATCATGAAGGAAGCAGTGGAGGATCACCGTGCTTCATCCAGCAGACAGCCACGAAGCATCTATGGCAAAATCGTTGCCGAAGCAGACAGAGACATCGAGGTACACGAGATTTTCCTTCGCGCCATTGAATACGGAAAAGAGAACTATCCAGAGAAAAACAAGGAAGAACAGTGGGAAAGATTCTCTGAACACATGGAAGAGAAGTATTCCAGAAACGGATACATCAAACTATGGATTCCGAACTCCCCCAACGAGAAAGCACTGAAGGAACTGAGAAACATCATCGAACACAAAAGCATGCTCAGAAAGGAGTTTGATAAAATATACGACGAGATAGAGAACAGGAAACCATAACAACTATTTGGGTAGAACAAAAGATTTTTAGAAAAAAACAGCATAAAGATTTGGTAGTTTCAAAAGATTACACTATCTTTGCATCATAGAAAAACGAAAGACTTCTATCGACAGATGATAGCACATGCTACGTCTATTCGAAAAAATATAAGGGTCGTGTCGGTTCGATCGGGATACTCATCAAATTACACTTATGAAACCGAGAAGACTTCTCTTGCCAATGGCGGGCCACATAAACTGACTTGTCAACTAAGCTGCAAAGCCGGTGGATTACAAAAGCGGAGAGCTCTCAAATGTTACTGACATTCGGAGTTTCATCACATCATCGAGCGACCCTTTCCTTTTAAAAAGGCAGATTTCCCAAGTTGGAAATCTGCCTTTTTTATTTTCTCATAAAAAAGAATATGCTTATAATCCCAATCATACGCTTTTCACACACGTTTTACACTTGCATCCAACTCGGCGCATTTTGCACTTTTATCGGCATTTTTCCATGAAACGGCATTTTTGAAGAAAAAAAGCCAAAAAATGGGGTCCTGAAAATGAGCGGGTTACAAAAAAAGTGCATTTTTATTGAAAAATAATCGCTGAAAAATTTGGTAGAACCGGAAAAAAGTAGTACCTTTGCAACCGCATTTGAGAACGATGCTTGTTGATTCGGTAACGATTTCCGACTGGAAGGTTGGGTGAGTGGCTGAAACCAGCAGTTTGCTAAACTGCCGTGCGGGTAACCGTACCGGGGGTTCGAATCCCCCACCTTCCGCAAGCTGACTTCAAAAAATGTACCGTTGGTCGATTCATCTAATGGTTAGGATACAAGATTCTCAATCTTGGCATAGGGGTTCGATTCCCC
>OIXL01000620.1_pt1 | contig 16773 bp, 16 predicted proteins | sample 1587761 | NCBI WGS metagenome assembly OIXL01 (sample SAMN03283246) | human gut metagenome | biome: human-associated habitat; material: feces | host: Homo sapiens | place: Peru | collected 2012 | reverse complement strand
TACGTAGCTGTTATCCTGGGAGGTAATGTCATTCAATTCTTCATCATCCTTCCGCTCTTCCTCTTGGCAAGAGGCTTAAATCCTGTGCGTACATTGGGAAAGATGATGCCGGCAGTATTAATGGCTCTGTTTACAAAGAGTTCTGCTGCTACGTTGCCGGTAACGATGCAGACAGCAGAAGATAGACTGGGAGTTTCCAATCAGATTTCCCGCTTCGTATTGCCTATCTGTACTACCATCAACATGAATGGTTGCGCTGCCTTTATCCTCGTAACCTCCTTATTCCTGATGCAGAATGGAGGAATGCCTTTACCTTGGACTACGATGATTCTCTGGCTCTTCATTTCAGTTATCTCAGCAGTGGGAAATGCAGGAGTGCCGATGGGATGTTATTTTCTGACCCTATCTCTGATGTCCGGCATCAATGCTCCTGTCGGCATCATGGGTATCATCCTGCCAATCTATACCATTATCGACATGGTAGAGACGGCAGAGAATGTATGGTCAGACTCCTGTGTCTGCGCCATGGTGGATAAGGACTTGAAAGGATAGAGTTCACTTGAAAAAGTATTCTCATTAAAAGTTTAACATACATTCGTTCTTCAAGCAACAGACGGGAATGACTGAGGAGGGAAAACGGAATATTTTGGCAGAAATGATTAAATTAATTATACTTTCATGCCACTTTTGCAGCATTTATTGCCAGTTCTGGCAAAAACCGTTCACTCCTGATATAAAAATTCACCTGGCACATAACTTGCTAATACCTAAGATGAAAGCGGAAGCCGAAAGGACAAGGGGAACGTTAAGAACCCTAAGCAATGGCATTTGAGGGTTTCTCGAAATCCTTGAGTCCTGAAAGCCGAAGCGTTCATTAAGAAAAAGGATAAATTAATAAACAATTAGAAATCCCGACAGAGCCGGAAGGTGAAGAGAGGACGAGAAAAATATAATTTGGAGGTTTTACATTATGTTGTTAGCTCGTAGAAATAACAGTGTTTCAAATTGGTTGAACAGTTGGTTTAATGACAACTTCTTTGATACCGAATTGATGCCACACATGAACGCCACAGCTCCTGCAGTCAACGTCAAGGAGGATGCTACAGCTTACACCATGGAGATTGCTGCACCTGGTTTGAAGAAGGATATGGTCAAGATGAACATCGACAAGGATGGCTATCTGAATGTATCTATCGAGAACAAGAACGAGAAGAAGGAGGAAAAGAAGGAAGAGCATTACCTGCGTCGTGAATTCTCTTACAGCAGCTACTCTCAGAGCTATGCTTTACCTGAGGATGCCAACCACGAGAAGATTTCTGCTGAGGTCAGCGATGGTGTCTTGAAGATTGAGATTCCTAAGGTAGCCAAGGAGGAGAAGAAAGACGATGTTAAGCACATTGAGGTAAAGTAATCACTCATAACGTGCTAAGCAGCTTTCGGGATGACATTTCATTGCACCCTAGAAAATAATTAAAACGGAGGGCTAGTCCTGGTAATGGGCTAGCCCTTTTTTTGTGCCTTTGAGGTCATTACTGCAAGAAATCATCGTTGCTTACCTTTACACCAAGTGGTCCATAGTCGCCAAGAGCTTTGTGAGCAAGCTGCTTGTCGGGATCGGTCACATGGTCGATAGGTTCGCCAGTCTTATCCTTGTAAGCAGTAGGTGTCATGGTTGCGATGGAGTGTTTCCATTTCCTGTCTGGAAGAATGTTCCTATACATGACAGCCACAACCTCTCCGATAGGATTGCCGTCTATGTTCTTTTTCTCACTGTCCCAAACGAAGAGATTGACATACTCTCCGTTGGCATTCATTTCGTCCACCTTGCTCTGTATGGCTGATAGCTTAGGATTCTTTTTCAGGCAAACCACAAATGTTGCTTTCTTGCCATCGGCATAGCGAGCCTTCGCATCATATATAGACATATATGAGCGTGTGTCGCTTGCTGAGCCAATGCAGATAGACCAGTAACGTGTCACAGCTTTTCTGTATTCCTCAGGCTTTGTTGGCACTGTGGCCGGTATGAAGGAGAATGTGAGCACAGAGTCCTCGCGCAAGTGCGTTCTTCCATAAAGGTATGCCGTGGAGTTGTTTGGATAGTACATGCTAACTGGAGCAAGGAAGAATGGCATCTCCCTGTTTTCGTCGGATTTCTGTGTAAACACCTTCGATGTTATCTTATAGACATTTGATACAACGTGTTCTGGCACGTAGGTCTCATGCAAGTTCATGTCGAGTGCAGTGATGGCTGGCAGTTCTACTCCTGCGTATTCATCTTTTTGGCTTCCATCGGCAGTAGTGCCCAGGTAATGTCTGAGAACTACAGCTACTTTGTTCACACCTTCTTTAACTTTCACCACATTCTCTCCAAGTTTGTCTATTACGCTTTGTGACGTTCCGTTTGGCACCACATAGAGGGTGAAATAGTTCTTTCCAGAAGTGGTTGCGACGAAAGGATTCGTGCTTCCGTTATCTGCCGAGATGTCCTGGTCATCGATGCCTGCAAAAACGTCTCCTGTCTTATCATTGTATAGTGATATGCTGAAATATCTGCAATGAGGATATTCTCCTTTCAGGCATAGAATCTTGTCACTATTTTTATCTATCTCATAGGTGTATTCCCAATAATTGGAATATAAGTCCGGGTATGCTCCGAGAACTTCACCATCACCTTTCAGGGTTGCGCCCCATTGCTCCTTAGGTGACACGGTAGGGATTTTTATATCGTTGTTGCTGTCGTCATCGGAACATGCGATGAATGTCATTGCCGTGATAAAACTTAGCAATGAGGTCATGATAATTTGCTTGATGTTCATACTTCCTGTTTTTTTAAATTAATATACTTTTTGTTCTCACTCTGTTTTACTTGATTTCCACTCTGAACGGTCCAGATACCGAGTTGTAGAGTAAGTCACCATTGTCAAAGAACTGTATGATGGCATATGCTCCATTGGCCCGATTGTCTTTGCCTAGGATTGTGCGGTGGCGTGTGGTGCCGGTGCGCCAGTCGAGTCCGGTTACTTCCCATCCTGTGGCATCGTTCCATCCACTTACGAATACCATTTCAGACGATGTGCTTACAGCAGGAATCATGCTTGGTGAACTGACGTCAGCACGTGTCCACTTAGCCTCCCACTTGTTCTCCTTTGTGTTCCAGCTCACGCATTCAACACCTCTAGGAGTCTCTATGGTAGGACCGATTGCCAGCACGCCTATAATCTTGTCGTTTATCTTTTCCGTTGTCTGGCTGATATTGTTCACCACAAAAGCGTCGTATCCTGCGGTTACTACGGATTGCTCCGACTGTACCCATTCGGTAGAGGCTGGTAATCCGCACGTTATGTCGAACGTTCCTGCCAAACGTTTGTTGCCGGAATCTACAGGCTTGGCATCGGCAGGTATGGCGTCACGCCAGAAAGCTACGAGTTTCATTCTCTTTGCTCCGTCTGTTAGCACTACGAGTTTGTCCTCGTCGTTGCCAAATCCCATTAGTGTAGGGGTTGCTCCTGTACCATATCCGAGCTTGATACATGGTGCCATTGGACCTCCGTCATACTCGGCTTTCCATGCTCCATCGCTCTCGCTGTCAGAGAACTTTCCATTCTTGCATATCAGCTTTTGCATGAGTCCCTTGCCGTTGGCCTCCTTGGCGTTGCTTGCCACATATACCCCGCCGTTCTCATCCACTGCTATTGAGTTCGTCAATATTTGGGTGCTTGCCAGTGGGTAGGTATCTTCTACCGTGGTCAACTCACGGTTGAGTACAACAAGAGCATTCTGTGCCGCCACGAGCAAATGTCCATCGTATGTCATGGTAGCTCCCACCAGCGTGTAAGAGTTGTTGATATACGGTGTGAGCTTAATCTGACTGTCTAGTTCTATGCCATCCTTCGGATTATTTGGGTTCTTCAGCTTGTATCTTGCCATGATATGTCCAGCATTGGTATATACATAGTTGTCCTTGTCGCACAACACATAGTTTCCATTGGCTATAGACATCTGTGGGGCAGCACCTAGCACTCCGGTTACGGCTGTTGCAAGTTCTGAGTAAGACGAGTAGCTGGATGTCAAGATATTGAGCTGTTCTTGATTCTTCATTGTTATTCCAGGCAAACCAGCTTCTGCGAGTCTTTCAAAATTGCCGTTGGATACGTCTATGATAGACACTCTGTCGCTGCTCATTCCCCACATATATTTTGGGGAAGTGGATGCGAGCGTCATGAGGTTCACAGGACCGCTGCTTGTTGTCTTGCATTTCGTCAGGTCGGCATAGAACGTGCCGTCCTTTACTTTTGCAGTGAAAGCATCGGTCTGAGCCGAATTGAAATGGGTGATGCTGTATTCCTCTTGTGCCAGCCAAGGGTTTGCCTTTGGCTTGGATAGTTCTGCCAGAGGAATGTTGGGATTTCCGTTTTCCCCATTGTTGTCATCGTCTGAACAAGCAGTAAACATCGCCGCTCCTATTGCGAGGATGAATAATGATAGATACGATTTTTTCATAATTATTTATTGTTTTAAAATGAATACTCGTTTTGTAACAACAATTCCGAACCTACCAAAAGAAGGAAGAACAACAGTATATAAATATAGAATTGTTCTTGCTTGACGAAATCAGCGAAACTGAATTTCTTTTTCCAATGATTCCCAAGATAGAGACGGTAGTCGCGTATCATCACAAGGATGAACACTATGATAATCACAGTCACGATCACTACAACAATCATGATGAGATTTTCATCTGAAATTGAAATGGTTGGTTCTGCTCTTGTCATTTTCATTATCTGTTATGTTATTGATTCGATTGCAAAAATAGCTTTTTTATTTTGAAAGTGATAGTAGCTTTCCTATGGTAGTTGTAGCTTTTCCACAAAAAAAGTAGTAGCTTTCCTAGGAAAACTACTACTTTTTAAATAGTATTTAATGTAAAATTACAAAAATTCATATTTAGATGGAGGCAAACTGTTGGCGCCATTGGCTAGGTGACATGCCCGTTTTCTGTTTGAATATACGATAAATCCATGTGTGGGATGAGAAACCGCACTCTGTGGAAATAGCGTCAATGCTATATTCGGGGTTGGCTTTCATCATGCGAACTGCCTCATTAAAGCGAATGTCGCTAAGCCAGGTTCTAAAATTGGTGTATTCTGACTGATTGAAGTATTCTGTCAATTCGATTTTCTTGTATCCCAACTTGGTAGCTAACGAATAGATGCTAACTTCATAGTCCTTATAACATCCCTCTTCACACCATTTCTTGAGGGCTAATTCTATTTCCATCTTTCTATTAGCTGTCAAGATATTTGTGCTATGAGTGTTCTTATCGTCATTTATGTCTTCTGCTTCCGTGACTTTTGCCTCTGCATCATTTTCATCAGAAATGACTCCTTTGGGTGTGATGTAATAGCCCATAGCAATGAAAGTGTGGACGAAAAAGATGACAGAGAGTAACATCAAGGGACCTATTATATATAATAAGGTATTGAAGAGGATTGCTACAGGCAGGAGTCCAGCAGTGAGGTATAGCAAAATGATGCTGGCTTGCGAATAGCGCACGTATGGAATCAAGTCACTTCCGAAATTTTCCATGAGCTTCTGCCTTTGGGTATTTGTTTCTTTGCGAATGACAAAAATAAAATATGCCATGCTAGCCACAAAAAGACCGAGCATCACATAGAGCATATTGCCAATGTGCAAACTACGATTTTGGAATATGCCAATGACGAAAACTAGGGCGATGAGTATATATGCCATCATACTACGCAAACAATGACGGCGCACTTTGCTGCCTGTACTCTCTATGTTGATGATGGAGAGAGTGATGGCAAATGCCACTGGGGTATAGAACAGTATGTTGAATGCTGCGCCCACATCGGTACCTTGTGCACGGAGTCCATGAACCATCTGCAAGAGGTAGTGGACGGAGAAGAATAGCATGGATGCAACAAGAAGCCATCTTGATATTTCGTAGCGCCACACCTTCCATCTCACCTGCAAACTTGCCATGGCTAATTGCAATGCTAGCATGGCTGTAATGACGCAACATACAAGTTGCAATATGAATAACGATGTCATAATATTGTTATAACCTTAATTCCACAACACTATTATAAATCAAACCTTTTAAGCCCCAGAACAACAAAAAGTTGCTCAGGATTTTGCCATGTGAGAATTTTCACTTATCTTAGTGTTGCGAAAAGAAAACAAGCAAAACTCTGACATAACATGGCAAAGATACAAATTAAATCTGAGAAACTCACTCCTTTTGGAGGATTTTTTCGGGTCATGGAGCAATTTGACTCCACATTGTCTTCTGTAATCGACTCAACCCTCGGTCTAAGGTGTAGATTGTTCGGTTGTTTTTTTATTTTTTTAATCCTATTTTTCCTATGCATTCAGCTAAAATTCATACCTTTGCATTATCTTTTCAAAAAACAACAAAATGTAATCAATATGAAACAGAAAGATGTTATAACGGGATGGCTTGTCGCATTCATTATCAGCTGTATGATGCTGGCGGGATGCACCGAAAAATCCAGGAAGCTAGAGAAGAAAAACGTGAAAGTTGAGACTATCTTCGTGGGGAATACAAACCTGGGGGGAACGAAAGACTATGTGGGAACCATCGAGGAAAAGATGGGATCTACACTCAGCTTCGAGATAGCCGGAAACATCACTTCCATACGGGTGGAAGAAGGAGATAGAGTGAGCAAGGGACAGCTGCTCGCCACCATCAACCCTACCACCGTGAAGGAGGCTCACCGGGCAACACTCACCACCCTGAAACAGGCGCAGGATGCCTACAGAAGATTCCTGCCCCTGCACCAGTCGGGAACCATCTCGGATATGAAATGGGTGGAGATAGAAAGCAAACTGGAACAGGCAAAGGCGGCTGAAAGCATCGCCCGCCAGCAACTCTCCCACTCTACCCTCACAGCTCCTTTTGCAGGCGTCATCGCTGCCAAGAACGTGGACTTGGGAACCTACGTGCTCCCCGGACAGCCTGTGCTGAAACTCGCCAATGTGGCACAAGTCAACGCCAAGGTATCCGTACCCGAAGCTGAAATATCTCATCTGCACGTGGGCGACAAGGTGAAACTGACGGTAGCCGCTCTTTCGGGTGCCATTTTCCGGGGAACGATTTCAGAAAAAGGCATCGATGCCAACCCCATCTCGCATACCTACGATGTCAAGGTGGGCATCACCAATCCGCAGGGCCGTCTGCTCCCAGGCATGGTATGCAACGCCCAGGTGCAGGGTAGCGCTGCTACCCCATCCCACATCACCGTTCCGCCACAAAGCATTGAACTGGATGTAGATAACTCCCGATTCGTATGGACCGTGGTAAACGGAAAGGCACATCAGCAACCCGTAACTACCGGCGATTTCGAAGGCGACGGCATCGCCATCCTTTCGGGACTGAAGGCTGGCGACCAGGTTATCATCAATGGCCAGCAGAAAGTTTCGGAAGGAATGAATGTAGATACAGCAAAAAGCGATAACCGATAAAAAAGTGGAGGGAAAAGATATGAATCAAGAGACAAACAAGCCGGAGAGAGACACCGCCCTTCGCGACCACATCAAGGCACGCATCACCAGGAAGCCCAACCGCATCATCAAGCGCTCGTTCATCGAGTCGGCGATGTGCAACCACAACATCGTGCTGCTTCTGATGGGCATGCTCGTATTTCTAGGCATACTCGGCATCTGCATCATGCCCAAGCAGGAGATGCCGCAATTCACCATCAGGCAGGGTGCCTGCGTAGCCGTATATCCGGGCGCTACATCCGGAGAGGTGGAAGAACGGGTGGCTAAACCGCTGGAGAACTTCATCTTCGGATACAAGGAGGTGAACAAGAAAAAGACCTATACCCAGAGTAAGGACGGCATGCTGATCGTGTTCCTGGAACTCAACGACGACGTGGAGGACCGGGATGCCTTCTGGAGCAAGTTCAAGCATGGCCTGCAGGCCTTCAAGAGCTCCCTTCCTACGGGTGTCCTTGCCCTGCAGGCTGTGGATGACATCGCCGATACCTCTGCCCTGCTCATCACGATGGAAAGCAAGCAGAAAACCTATAGGGAACTGAATACATACATAGACCAGCTGAAGGACAGACTGCGCCGCATTGATGCCATCTCGAACCTGCGAACCTACGGACTGGAAAACGAACAGATAAGCATCTGCCTGGACCAGAACAAACTGGCCAAATACGGCATCGGCCCCTATAAGATTCTGAACGACCTTGCCCTGCAGGGCTTCACCACCGTGAGCGGAAACCTGGAGATGGGCAACCTCAACCTGCCCATCCACATCACCGACTCCTACAACAACGAGCGGGATGTGGCAGAACAAATCGTATATTCCGACCCCAAGGGCAACATCGTGCGCCTGAAGGACATCGCACAGATTAAAAGAGAATATCCGAAACTGAATAAATACATCAAGAGCAACGGCAACAAATGCGTGCTCCTATCCATTGAAATGCGACCGGGAAACGACATCGTGAAGATGGGAAGAGACGTACACAAGATGATGGATGATTTTGAACAGTCCCTGCCCGGCGATGTACACATCAATACCATTACCGACCAGAGCAAGGTGGTAAGCGAATCGGTGCTAAACTTCCTGCGCGAGCTGCTCATATCGGTCATCTCCGTCATCATCGTGGTCATCCTGCTCATGCCGCGCCGCGTGGCAGAGGTATCAGCCCTCAGCATCCCTATCACCATCTTCTCGTCGTTGGGCATATTCTATCTTTTCGGCATGGAGCTGAACACCGTTACACTGGCTGCCCTCATCGTAACACTGGGTATGGTGGTGGATGATTCCGTGGTTATCATCGACAACTACATGGAGAAGCTGGGCCATGGCATGTCGCGCTGGCATGCAGCCATCTCCGCTCCTAGAGAGTTCTTCATGTCGGTGCTTTCTGCCACGCTCAGCATCTCGCTCACCTTCTTCCCATTCCTCTTTACCATGCATGGCGACATGGGCGATTTCGTAAAATCATTCCCCTGGGCCATGTTCATCATCCTGAGCATCTCGCTCATGGTTTCGCTGCTGCTCACACCTTATTTACAGTATATGGTGATTCACCAGGGCATCAGCAGCCAGCACAAGCCCAACGCCCGCAAAAAGCCGCTCGACTATCTGCAGATGGGGTACACCTGGCTGCTGAAACGCTGTTTCGCCTTTCCACGCACCACCCTCGCTGTGGGCATCATGCTGGTGAGCACCGGAGCCATCATCTTCGTACATCTTCCGCAGAGAATGATGCCTATCGCCGAGAGAAACCAGTTTGCCGTAGAGTTCTATCTGCCTAGCGGAACCACCGCTGCAAGAACCGCACAGGTGGCAGATTCTATGGCCCACATTCTGCAGCGCGACCCGCAGGTAACAGCCGTAACCACGTTTGTTGGCCAGGGTTCACCCCGTTTCCACACCACCTATGCGCCACAGATTGGCGGTGAGAACTTTGCACAGTTTATCGTGAATACGGTAGATAACGATGCCACAGAAGAGGTACTCGACCGATATGCCGACCGATACTCCAACTATTTTCCCGACTGCTACATCCGCTTCAAGCAGATGGATTACAACAACGCCACCTACCCTATCGAAGTAAGAGTGAGCGGCGACAGCATGGGCGACCTGAAGGCTGCCGCCAGGAAGATAGAAGCCTGCATGCACAAGATAGAAGGCATCAACCTGATTCGTACCAACTACGAAGAGCCCCTGCCTGGCATCAGGGTAACTCCAGATGCTACCGAGGCCAACCGACTGGGTGTGAACAAGACCATACTCTCTGCCGACCTTGCCATTCATTTTGGCGATGGCATCCCGATGGCCACCCTTTGGGAAGGCGACTATCCGGTGAAGATGGTTCTGAAATCAGAAAACGACAGCGACCTTGCCAATGAATACATCCCCGTGATGGGAGGAACATCGAGCGTTCCACTCCGCCAGCTGGCTAAGATTTCGCCCGACTGGAACGACGGCAGCATCATACGCAGAAACGGCGTGCGTACCATCTCTATCATAGGTGAACCTTTAAGGGGATTCAATGCTAACCAATTGGCCAACGAACTGAAGCAGGAAGTATCCAAACTCCCGCTAGATTCCAGTCTTGATTGGGAGATTGGCGGTATGGCAGAAAAGGATGCCGAAACCCTTCCTCAGGTTACATCGGGCGTGATGATAGCAGCCTTGATCATCTTCTTCATCCTGCTCTTCCATTTCAAGCGCATCAGTCTGGCACTGGTGAATCTCTCGTCCATGTCGCTCTGCATCTTCGGTGCAGCGATAGGCCTTCTGGTTACGGGTTTCGACGTGAGTCTTACCTGCATATTGGGCATTGTGAGCCTGATGGGTATCCTGGTAAGAAACGGCATCATCATGCTCGACTATGCCGAGGAACTGCGCCGCGACAAGGGGTTATCGGTAAAGGAAGCCGCCTTCCAGGCTGGCGAGCGCCGCATGCGCCCTATCTTCCTTACATCGGCAGCCGCCTCGGTAGGCGTACTGCCTATGATGGTAGAGAACAATACGCTGTGGTCGCCAATGGGAGCCGTTATCTTCTTCGGTACGCTTATCTCGATGGTACTCATCGCCACCATCCTGCCTGTGCTCTATTGGCTCGTGTTCGACAAGCACGGCAAGTATAGTTTGAGGAAGCAGTAAACGCAGAAGCCTGCCGGCATCACTGCCGGCAGGCTTCACTTTTCATAAACCGAACCTAAAATCCTACTTATCTTTTGAGATAATAAAACTGCAATTTAAACCTAAATATAAACTTTTACCTTGATGAAAACTCTTTCTACTTCTTTATCTATCTATATATATATGTACTGCAAAATGTATTGCATTTGTGTATGCCTAGAATTGAGTTATATCAGAGAACTGCTTACTCAGAAACAGTTGCCTGTGCTGCAGGCTGCTCTGCCTGAGTAGTATCTACAGACTCTGCTGGAGTCTCAGATGTAGCCTCTGTTGATTCAGATGTTGCTTCAGATGTTGTCTCTGCAGGAGTAGCCTGCTCTGTAGAATCCTCTACACCAGCCTGTGGCAAAACAGGAGTGCTGACCTCTGCTGAATCCTTAGGAGTTTCAGGTGCTACTGTATCAACTGGAACTACTTCAGAATTATCTATCATCATTTTGCCTGATGCAAATACGTTGCTTACTGAAACCATTACCATAGCTGCGATAGCTGCAAAAACGAACTTCTTCATAATCTTATCTATTTTAAATTGTTACTAATTTATTGTTATTTACTCTGTTTTGTGGATTCATTATCGAACCCGCTATTCATAGTTGCAACCAGCGTGCCCAAAAAACAGATAAAACCATGATACCGTTGATTTACAAATAGTTATCAATTTTGTGCCATAAATTAGGGTTGTGGAAATTGGGGAAATAGTGTGGAACTATTCCTCAAAAAGTTGGGGAATGGACAAGATAATGATAAGGAAAATGATGTAGGAACTGATAAATATGTTTGCCACCTACAGGTCTTGCACGATGCTTCAATTTGTGACGGCAATTCTCATACAAAGAACCTCCCTCTTTTTTGTCTTTTCTAATGATGCTCTTCTCGGCTTGGAAAGTCATGTCCCACGGCAGACGTACCGATGCCATACAGCGCACATCCCACATCAAACGGTTCTGTTTGTCACCATGTACGTCATAGAAGCTGTCGTGCAACGGATAGTCTGCACTCCAAGCCTTGAGATGACTATTGTAAAGGTTCAATGTGGTGGTGAGTGTCAGCCGTCTGAACAGCAGGTTGCGGGATATAATCTCCACCCCGGAGTTTAATTGCCGATCCATTGCCCCGGCACATTGCTAAGGTGAATGGTTGTCGTACGTCCCCATTTGTGTCCGAGCGTTCCGATTGCACTCAGGTAAACATCATTCCTGTCATCAGGTCTGAAATTCGTGCCCAGACGAAGGAACATGCTGTTTTCATGCTTCTTGCTATCGCCGTCAGAGTTGAGATATGTTCCATTGTCATAACTGCGGCGTGATGCCGAGCCTCCGGGTACATGTTGGTTTTTAAGTCCGATTCCGGCAGTTCCCTCCGTGCTATGCTTGGAAGACGGATTCGTCATGACCTCAATGCTCGCAATGGCTTCAGCAGGAAGCTGACGAAGTATCTGGGCACGGTTGTCATCGTTCATCCCCATCTTTTTGCCATTTATCCACACAAGGACATCGGCATTGCCACGCAATGATATTTCTCCCTCGCTGTTTACATCAACCGACGGGACTGCGGCAAGAAGTTCATCAATAGTCTTACCATCCTCAAATTCTTCTTCAAATTCTATTCGATACTGATCATTCACTCTTACCGAGGACAATCCTTCTTTGTTTCCTTCTAACCGTTCATAATTGAGAGAATTATTTTCCATAGGCCTTGAACGTTATCTTCCGATATCATAAGGTCTATCACTCTAATCCTAAGAGAGCAAGTTCTTCATAGAACACGGGTCTTGGAGATGTACCCAATACACCTTCTACTTTGCCCTCAAAACACCAGTTATCTTTCTGATAATTAATAACTTAACACCAATAACACTTCTTTAAAAAAATGCAGCAAAAAGTATCATCAATGTATCATGGAAGTATCATCATATTATGGTCGTACAACTAAAAGATGTATAGTTGTACGACTATAAAGCTACGATTGTACAACTATAGGGTGTATAGTCGTACGACTAAACAGGTTATAACCGTACAACTAAAGGGGTTATAGTTGTACGATAACAAGGGGTTGCCACTAAGCTCGACAGAGGTGCTGACTGCAGTCAGCAGACCTGCTGACTAGGCTCGGCAGAGGTGCTGAGCCTAGTAGCAACAGTTGGGAAGATACTTGATTGCACCCGAGAAGATACTTACTTCAAACCAAAAGGATACTTACTTGAACCCCAAAAGCCGTTTACTTCAACTTCCTATCATCATTCCTTCTTTCTCAAACGATAGATCGTAACAGGACCTTCTTTGGTAGCATACATTCTGGCTGCCGGTTCCTCACAGAGATCATTCAATACCTTATTGGCATGATAGCGGGTGACACCGAATTCACGAATCATATCCTTCACCGTAATATAACCCTGCTGCTGACAAATCTCTACAATATCAGCAAACTCCTTATCTGCCTCCTTTGGAGTAGATTTCACACTCCAATACTGTCGGCTGCAACCATTAGAGTGGCGCTTCAGCCTTTCCAGAAACTCCTTCGTGGGCTGAATTTCCAAGCCGCAGATATCCACCTCGTTGGCTGGAATCAGGTCACCCTCATGATAGGTTCTTTTCCATTCGATTCCATTCTTGTCCTTATGCTTCACCATCCCCAGCTTAGGCTTGACGATAAACATATCGCCTACCCTCACCTCGTTGCCATCCGCCAGGGCGTAAAGCGTTTCATCCTCCAGCGTTTCCAATGCGGAGATAAAGGATGAAACGTTCATCGCACAATGATCGCGAACACGCTTTTCCATCTTCTCCCTGTCAACGACATCCTGTTTCACGAACATCGGATGTATCTGATACTTACCGCTTTCGTCCTTCAAGGGCGTGCGATGCTCCAAATAATTGATTGAACCTGTTGCTCTAGCCATATTCTTAGTTGTTTTGATTCTTTAAAAGATTATGCGCAAAAATACTGATTATTAGCGAGATAAGCAATTATTTTATGTTAACTTTGCTAAAAGATAGAGTTATAAAACTCATACGAGCCATTATAATCAAGATTATCTGTGTTAAAATTCACAAGACCACCTCATTTCTCATTATTTTTTATTACCTTTGTCCCAAAATAACAATTTAAAACAAAGGGTATGAGCACATCAACTCATGTGATTACTCCCGATTTGCAAGCAATACTTGACAAGACGAGAGAAGAACATAAAAACGGAGAAACCCTATGCTTTAGCACTGCACAAGATGCAATCGCATGGATGGAAACCTTATAGTGTTGCGAATTGACTCCTTATGGATGAAATTCTAGTATCCATTAGAACTTGAAGGTCAGTAACCATCTATTTCTCCACATTGCCCACTAAAGAATAAGTATTACCTTTGCTGCCGATTAAAATATAGGTAGTAAATGGAAAACAAAAGTCGATTACGCAGCCATCATCCGTGAGTATGAGATGTATGGTCGTGGTCGTTCTCTCAAACAATTTTGTGATGACAGTGATTATGTTTATCCTAATGTACTTCGTTATTATCGCAAGTGCTTACCGCTAGACATCACTATCTCACCAGCTTCATCGTAAACAGGACGAAGGGTGCTCAGTTCATTAAAATTGTCTTCAGAATTCTTAATGGATTCAATGTATTCTGATATAAGAGGATAATTCATAATTATAATGTTTTGAAAGTGAAAGAATAGTCATCCAATGCTATTAGTTTATTCTTTAAGAGCTTAGATATATGCTTCTCAAGGGTATATCGACTTTTGCAGTTCTTGAGTTTCAGTAGAACATCCTTACGAAAATCAAATTCAGCCGAAGAGGCATTCTTTATGAATGAAGACTCCCTTGTTCCTGTTCGCTCTGCTTCTTGAAGTTCGTCTGCAAAAGTGCTGTAATGCGATAATTCATACATCATCAAGATGTAATGTGCCAATGCATCGCTGGTACAGAAGATTATTGAATTCGAGGAAGTCTCAAACGTACCGCTCTTAAAACCACTCTCGGAGAGTTCATCCTTGCAGTTGATAAGATATGGAGGATTGCCGAAATCACGTAGATGACCAAAGGAATGCAGAAGGATATCATCATCAGGATTGTAACAGAAAGCGACGCTGTCGCCATAAGCCATCCAATGGCATACATTTGATGAATACCATATAGCAGCGAGTGTAGCAAACGAGCCTTCGTCATAGAACTTGTTGAGCACCATTCCTCCTGCTGCCTTTGCCATTGCTTCGCAATCATTATAGAATGGTTCCCAAATGCTTTCTACCCATGCATCCAGTTCTGCAAAGGTCAGAATAGGTTGTGTGGGTAAATTGTCGACCAAATATGCAGACCATTTGTCGGCATAAATACCTCCACCACCTGCTCCGTCAGACACTGCTATAAAGTCGATAGTGGCTTTCACAGCATCCTCATTGATAGTAGCTTGATTCGGCTTTTCTATTGATATTGCTCTTGCTCTCATTTGTTTTGGCTTATATTAGTGGGGGTGCCTATATCCATCAATTGTATCAAGGTCGACATGTCGGCATTGATTGACATAGCCGTGTATCTATTATTGGGTGTTCCATCTCCTCGCAAATCGGCAATACGATCAGAATAACGCATGGGGAGAAGACTCGACATTTCGTACATGGTAGTAGCAAGTGAACTAAATGAAACTTCATCTTTACTTGCCGGACAGGTCACGCAGACAGCCTTATTGGCTGATATATGAATGTTGAACAAGATGACATTGCCATCATTGGTGAACATGGACTTCAGTTCGTTGGCTTGCTGTAGTACATACTCCTTGGTTGCTCCATTGAATTCACCATCAGTAATATTGATAATGGTGGGTGGATAGCAATCCTTATCGTGATGCTTTTCCATCCATTCGTCGAGCAGACCTTTCGCTTTTTCAAAAGCATGGTGTACGCGTGTCCAGCCTTCCGTAGCTTCAGCTTCAATCCACTGCACCTCCTCAATTTCTACAACCTTCACACCTTTGCGTGTTCTTGTCTCTTTCTTAGTCGTTATCTTTTTGTATGGATGTTCCTTTAGTTCGGAAGGCTTTACAAAGTCTCGTCCTTCTAATTCTCCTTTCCATCCACTATATGCATTCTCACCATAACCGATAATGGCAATATCATAATAGTCGCGTGTCTCAGAACCTTTTATACAACGCAAAACCAGTTCATTCAACTGATGGTTGACGATGCGAGCTACGGCTTCCGCCATCGGCATCTCCTCTCCATAAAGAGTCGTGTACTTCTGCATTGATACGGATTGGTCTATCAAGAAGATAAAGGCTGTCGGCGTATTTCTTGTAATCTGCGCGGTATATGCGGTCTTTGTCTGCATCTGTGCGGATTGGGAAGGAATGGTAAAGCCGAAGTTACCGATATTCTTGATGAATTGCAAAGGAATATGATTTTTGACAAGCACTTCTGCCTGATAGAATTTCTGTTCATCTGCGTCAAGGTCGAAATGCTTTTTTGCCTTGAAGGAATTGAAATGCAACTGGGAAAAATCATCAATACTTGATCCGACAAGCGCTCCATTCTTAGTGGCATTGCGATCAGCATAAAGTGAATCTTGCCAATAGATTACTTCCGGATCTATCTCCAGAACCACAGGATTGGAGATTCTACCATCGTTCATAGCGACATACATCATGGGATGCTCTCTTACGAAACTTACTCTTACGAAGTTCTGTAAGTTGTCACGTCTGTCCAAGTTGCGCGAATCCATACTACCGCCAGGCTTCGATATGCTTATTCCCTTCTGTTCGCAGTCGGCCCATGAGTAGAGGCCGCCATTCTTGATGATTGACTCAAGATTTTCTCTATCAGTAAAATGATAAAGCGTTGTTATATGATGCTGTTCGATGAGTTTCTTAAACTCGTCATAATTGTTTTTATATGCCATAATCTGAAGATTTAATCAAATAATGAGAGTTGTTTATATGATGAATGGCCCACATTATGTTCTTGTTGCATATCGCCATAAGGTGGAAGTCCTTCAATATAAGCCTTTATAAGGTAGGCATGAGAGAGAGGTTTGGCAGGATTATCTACATCGCTGTTTGTAT
>OIXL01000617.1_pt1 | contig 16820 bp, 21 predicted proteins | sample 1587761 | NCBI WGS metagenome assembly OIXL01 (sample SAMN03283246) | human gut metagenome | biome: human-associated habitat; material: feces | host: Homo sapiens | place: Peru | collected 2012 | reverse complement strand
GGCATTGAAAGGGGACAGAAAAAGGTTGTCAACGATAGCAAGCCGGGAATGGATAGAGGACAACACAAAGGTTACGATACCAGCAAATAAGCGAAATTACAGAAAACAAGAGGCTCATTTATATCTTGCAAGGCGAAAAAAAGAGGATATGAAAGTTATAGGCGAAGTAGTAAAAGAGGGCAGACCAACAGCAGAGCGGACAGTCAGAGAATGGCAGGAGAGCCACCCGGCAGGAAAGAAAGCGGACTGCATTCGAGAGACAGGACTTGCAAAGCATACGGTTTATAAGTGGTGGAAGTAGGGCATACTTGAAATGCCGAAAGGCATATGCTATAATGCCAATAGGCAAGAAAGACGAAAGTGCTCATTGTGGCACGCAAAAAGCCCCGGAGTTGCGACCTCCGGGGCTTTTCTATTCCGTTGTGGCAAGGTGGCTTATGCCTTAGGCTGGCTACCGCCTATTTATCTCCGTCCAGCCATTTGCAGATGTAGTAGGCGACTACACTTGCCAAGACAGAGAGTAAGAAAGACGAAAATATACTCATGGTGGCACACCCCCTTTCTGTACCCGTATAGGGGTGGTAGCGTCGCCCATTATACCATAGTGGCAGAAATGCCACAAGAAGCCATTTCCCCTTGTTTATTATCAAAGCCATAAGGAAAAGAGTGTCAAGGGCGGTCATAGACCGCAGCGTTTACCCTTGATACTCTTTTTTGTTGGCTATAATGCCGGAGGGGAAAACGGCTGTCCGTCCGTTCCTTTACTTCCCCCCCTGTGCTTCATTGTCCGTTCCGGCGGAAGAAAGTAAAGGGTGGTCTGCGACCATTTTTTATCTGCTGTACTCGCTGATCGGCAAGCCGAAGCTCATACTGCAGATAAAAAACAAGCCCTTGACTGTCTTCCTCCTACACTTCCAAAGTCGCCCAAGAGGAAGTAAGCTCCACTATATTCTTGGCAGAATATACGCACGAATATATCCGCTTGATATAGAGTTTATATCATGCTATAATATGTGTAGCGGATATATTGCAAGTTCCCTAAAGTGTTACCACTTTAGAACTTGTGAGGGTGGCAAGCCCCCCTTCAATCCCCCTTTTCAGAGAGCCGAAAGGCTCATAGTGTGACGGTGGTAGCACCGAAGAAAGAGAGGTCAAAGGCATGAAAAAAGAAATGGATAAAATTCAGTTTGAGTACAGATACGAGGTGCAGGAGCTGATGAAAGTAATTGATAAATATGTAAAACAGAACCCGGCAGAAAAGGAAAATAAGACGCTGGAGCGTTTCTTTGACTTGCTTGATGTCATGGATATGGAGTGGTAAGGGTATGAACAAGACAAGACCAAAGCAGTTATCATTCCGAGTAAGTGAAGAAGAATACCGGCAGTTGCAGGAGAAGATTTTAGAGAGTGGAAAGAACCAGCAGGAGTATATCCTTTCCTGTGTGCTGGAGAAGCAGATCGTGAATACGGACGGTATCAAAGAACTTATCCCGGAACTGAAACGGATAGGGAACAACCTCAACCAAATAGCAAAGCGGTGTAATGAGGGGGGAATGTTGCCGAGTGAAGCGGAAGTGCGGAAGCATGGAGAGGAGCTGAACAAAGTATGGCAGTCATTAAGGCGGTATCTTCAAAGGCGGGCATAGGGCACGCAATAGATTATGTGACGAAAAAAGAAAAGACAGAGGAGAAGCTTGTCAGCGGTCTGCATTGTGAGCCGGAGACGGTCAAGGAAGAAATGCAAGCCACAAAGGAGCTGTGGGGCAAGACGGACGGAAGAACCTATAAGCATTATGTGCAATCCTACCATGAGGACGAGGAAATAACCCCGGAGCAGGCTCACAAGAACGCTGTCGAGCTGGCAGAGCATACAAAGGCATGGAAAGGGCATGAAGTTCTGATAGCCACGCATATAGACAAGGGGCATATACACACGCACTTTATTGTTAATTCCGTAAATTATGAGAACGGTCATAAGCTCCAATGGAGTAAGCACGACCTTAAAGACTTAAAGGAACGGTGCAACGAGCAGAGCCGGGAACAGGGCTTGCATGTGCCGGAGAAAGGAAAGACATTTGCTGGAGAAGTACGGGAAGAAACGGTGGCATGGAGCAAAGACACCTACCAGCTTTTGAAACAGGCAGAGCAGGGAAAGGTCAAAAGCTATGTGCAGGATATTGCCCTTGCGGTGCTGGATTGTAAGGAAACAGCGACCAGCCGGGAAACATTTATCCGGCTGATGAATGAAAGAGGGTACGGAGTGGACTGGCAGGACAGCCATAAGTACATCACATATACCGACTTAGCCAGGGAACAGGCAGGAGAAAAGGCTTGTAAAATCAGAGATAACAAGCTGGAAAAATACTACAATATGGATTTCGGAAAGGAGAGCATGGAGCATGAGTTTGAGAGAAATGCACGAACAGCAGAAGCAGAGCAGTCCAAGAGAGCAGCTTCAAGAGTTAAACCGACAGAGCCGGACAGAGCTGGAAAACAGTCTGCTCAAAGAAGCGTTGGCGATGTCGAGCGAGAACTGCGAGGAATTGATGAAGCAGTCAAATCAAGAACAAGTAAGGGCAGAGCAGAACAGGCAGAGAGACGCAGAGCAGAACAGGAAGCTCATCAGCGAGCTGAAGCAGAGCGTAGAGCTGCTGAAGAACAGCAACGAGTTGCTTCAAGACGCTATATCGGACGAGGTTGGGAGCTTGAAAGATGAGGTTAAGGAAAACACCGTCCAAGAGGTTAGAAAGGCGTTACAGGCGAATATAGAGGCTATACAGAGGGCTACAAAGCTTCTTGAGAAGCAGTCTGATACACTTACGAGCGTGATGAAGCAGAAGATCCGGGAGCTGGAGGAAAGTAAGAACAGCTTTTTCAGATATGAGGGCTTGAAGTTGTACCTGTTTTGGGGCGGTATGGTCTGCAATATTTTAGTGTTTCTTATGCTGGCATATAGCTTGTTTGGAAAGTAAAAAAGAGTGATAAATTAGAATTTTCTATTGTTTTTTGAGGTGTTATTTATTATAATAGATAATGTTAATATAGAATAAAAACTGCCAACGGGTAGTGAATGCGTAAAGCATTTGTTTGTACATCGTTAGGTCTTTGAAGATGTGCATTCAAATGCTTTTTCTTTTATAACATTAAAAGGAGAAGAACCATGTTTAGAGAAATGAGAAGATTTAAGCAGTTATTGCCACAAGAAACCGCTATAGAAATTTTGAACAGAAATACAAGCGGAACTTTAGCGTTAATCGGAGATAATGATTATCCATACGCCGTTCCTATAAGCTATGTTTATATAGATGGAAAACTGTATTTCCATTCTGCTAAAAGCGGACACAAAATTGATGCAATTATTAAACATGAAAAAGCATCTTTTTGCGTAATTGATCAAGATCATATTGTGCCGGAGAAATATACTACATATTTCAGAAGCGTCATTGCGTTCGGTAAAGTACATCTTGTAGAAGATATGAATGAAATGCGTCGTATTGCAACCTTGCTTTTTATGAAATATTCAGCAGATTACAAAGATGGAATTCCTAAAGAAATTGATTCTTCTATCAGAAACATGGCAATCATTGAAATGACAATTGAACACCTGACTGGTAAAGAAGCAATTGAACTGGTTAAAATGAAAAAAGTTGATAAAGAATAAGCACTGCCACCGGGTAGTAGATGCGTAAAGCATTCGACTGTACATCGTTAGGTCTTTGAAGATGTATATTCGGATGCTTATTTTTTTGGAGGTTATTATGAAAGAGTTTAAGGACTATTTTTCAAAAAGTGAAATTGTTTTGTGGAGTTCTTCTGTAATGGTTATTATAATTTCATTCTGTGTTTTTGACAGAATAAATTATATGACTTTGTGTGCATCGCTAATAGGAGTAACATCTTTGATATTTAACGCAAAGGGAAATCCGTTTGGACAATTACTTATGGTTGTATTCAGTTTGCTGTATGGGATTATTTCATATACCTTTTCGTATTATGGGGAGATGATTACATATCTTGGAATGACAATGCCGATGGCAATTTTTGCCTTAATATCATGGCTGAAGAATCCGTATAACGGAAACAAAGCGGAGGTTAAAGTTAATAGCATTGGAAAAAGAGAAAATGTCTGTATGTGGATTGTGACATTTGTTGTTACATTTCTATTCTATTTGATTTTGAAGTGTTTTAATACAGCTAACATCATCCCGAGCACTATATCGGTAACAACAAGTTTTCTTGCAGTATACCTTACCTTTAGGAGAAGTCCGTATTTTGCATTGGCATACGCTGCCAATGATATTGTTTTGATTATATTATGGATATTGGCAAGTCTGTATGATATTAGATATGTTTCGGTGGTAGTATGTTTTATTGCGTTCTTTGCTAATGATATATACGGATTTGTAAGTTGGAGAAAAATGAAAACCAGACAGCAAGAAATAACTAATGTTGTGAGCATAATGTAAATTCCAGTTTGTCGGTACGAAGAAAAAGGTAAAATACTGTAGTGATAAGATTAGCGGTCAAGGCGAGAGGGAGTGAGGTGTAGGTATTGACACCAAAAAGGCACTCCCTTATACTTGAGAGAAAAAGGTGCAAAAACCTATTGATAAGATTAGCGGTCAAGGCGAGAGGGAGTGAGGTGTAAAAGACTATGGCAAAATACACCAAAAGGAGAGATAAAAGAGGGTATGAGTGGAAGTCTGCTTATCGGGAGAAAGAAGCTCTTATGCTGGAGAGGGGATACCCGGAAGTAAGTCCTCATGATTTCTATCGAGAGTTGTTTCCGACTGGTAGTCTGCAGCAAGAGCCGGGGGACGGAAAAGGTAATATTATAGCGACACAGATTAGACCGTCCGGCAAAGGAAGAACCCGGCAGTGGGTAATTGATGATAGTCTGAAAATGCTGGATAAGGTCATAGGAGATAGGTTTGGGCTGATACCGCCTATTAGTTTTTACGGGAAGTCACACACGAAAGAGAACGCTCATGAGCTGTTTGCGGTGGTGGTGGATGTGGATTATGTAGGCAAACAGCAGTTAAAGAACCTGTTGAAGCAGTTTGGGAATGGTGTGCAGCTTCGTCCGACTTATCTTGTCAGCTCCGGCAAGGGGGTACATCTTTACTATTTCTTGCAGGAGCCGGTTCAGTTGTATCGAAACCGGGAAGAAGTGCTTGCGGAGCTGAAAGAAGCCTTTATCCGGCGGCTATGGAATGATACCAGCTCTATCCGTCCGGACAGCCCGGATATAACCGGAATTTATCAAGGTTTCCGGTGTGTGGGGAGTCAGTCGAAGCTGGGTGCAGATTTCCCAGTAAAAGCCTATAAGCTGTCAGAGAACCGTTACACGCTGGAGGACATAAAAGCCAGCATACCGAGCTGTAAGGTAGACCTTGCTCCGTTGTACGAGAAGCCGAGAAGAAAAAGTACCGTTACGCTGGAAGAAGCAAAGGAGCTGTACCCGGAATGGTATGAGAAGCGGATCGTGCAGGGAGAGCCGAAGCAGAAAAGTAAGAAGCAGGGCGGTACGTGGGTATGTAACGAAGCTTTATATGAGTGGTGGAAACGGAAAATAACCGAGGAAGTGAAAGCCGGAGGGCGTTACTTTTCTATTATGGCGTTGTGCTCTTATGGCTTGAAGTGTGGCATATCCGAGCAGAAGATACGGAGAGACGCCTATGCGTTCTTGGACCATTTAGAGAGCCTTACCGAGGACGAGGACAACCATTTCAGCCGGGCAGATGTGAAAGACGCTCTCCGGGCATTGAAAGGGGACAGAAAAAGGTTGTCAACGATAGCAAGCCGGGAATGGATAGAGGACAACACAAAGGTTACGACACCAACAAATAAGCGGAATTACAGAAAGCAAAAAGACCATGTAAAGGTTATGAATACTATGAAAGCTTTAAAAAAGCAGTTAGGAGAAGAAGTAAAAGAGGGTAGACCAAAAGGGAGTGGAACAGCGGAGCAGACAGTCAGAGAATGGCAGGAGAGCCACCCAGCAGGAAAGAAAGCAGACTGCATACGGGAGACAGGATTGAGCAAGCCCACCGTTTACAAGTGGTGGAAATTATGAAAATAGAAAATATTAGAAATTTATATATTTTTATTTGAAAAATTATTTCTTTATGGTATAATATATCTTGAAATATATTTATAAAATTTAAATTGTATTAGCATTAAAAAGGTTGGGTGAGTCCAATGGAAAATTTAAAAACACACAATATGATAACTTTTTAGTTTGATTTCATAATGAAATGGAGGCGTTTTTATGAAAAAAACAATTGGTTTGTTAATGTCTTTTATAGTGTTTTTCACTTTTTCTATTCCTACATTTGCAGCATCTAATGGACAATCCCCAATAGACATTCAACAAGATCAAACAATCGTTCACTTATCTGAGGATAGTTATATGGAAATTGTAAGTTCATTGAATGGGGATACACGTACACAGAATAATGATAAAACTTTCTTAATTAGGGAATATCAATATAATGAATTGATTCATACAGTACAGGGAAGTTTTGGTGGTGAAAAACTTATTTGCATAGACTATAAAAATGGTCAAGAGGTAAATCGAGAAATAATAAATGTTGCTGATAGAGTTACTGTATCTAAAAGTAATTTGGAACGTCCTGTGTTAAAGGCTTCATATGGAAGCGTATTAGGGCATATTATATATAATAAAGATATCGGTAATAATACGCCTGGTGAAGATATAACTGTATATAGTAAAATTACAAATCGAGATTCTGAAGCATATACAATTAATGGTGCTGTGACAGATACAATTAGTAATATTGCTGGTCTTATTTTGAGCGTTTTGTCTGCTGCTATTCCAACTACAAGTGTTGCAACAACTATTGCAATTGCTATTGTATCCTATTTTGGTGGAAATGTAGCGGGTGGTCAAATCGGTGTTGCATTTACTGAAGACGTTTCTGTTGATGCTACATATTATACCCTAACAGGATATCATGCATCTTCAAAGTATTATACGCCTGGATATAAAGGAGTTAAACGATTGGTTAAGACAAAAAAGAGTAACGCATATAATAAATGGTTTTATGAAGGATATACACCAAGTAATTGGAAAAAAGGTGACGATTTAGCTAGTGTCTTGTGGAGTGCCGTTTTTGGTAGACCGTTCCCATATGTTTATGCATATCGATAAATGATTGAGAAAGAGAGAAAAAATAAATATGAAATCTATTTCACTTGCAGTTGTACAAAAATTAGCAATTGCATTTTCGATTTTAGGAATTAGCATTATGATTATGGGGATTTGCATTGGGACTATGAAAGGATTAGTTGTATTACTGGTAGGATTACTTGTGCTTGTTGGAACTATAATTTTTATAGCTATATTCAGTAGATGTCCTTATTGTGGCGGGTTCATCAAGTTACGTAAACATTGTTGTCCATATTGTGGGAAATACGTGGAATAAAGTAACAATGATTAAAGTTATAATATTGCGATAAAAAAAAGACATACTTGATGTTAGCTGTTGTATATGCTATAATGGCAATAGCTAAAAAGGATATAGTACCACGAGTACACAAAGCGAAAGGGGTTGTCGCACTAAGTAATTAGTGTGCAGCCTCTTTTTGGTGCAAAAAAAATACAGCCGGTCTTCGAAAAGCCCGGCTGTTGGTGTAAAATATAAGTATGCGAAAACCTATATTTTTACAAAAGAATTATACTTTGAATGAAGAAGGATATCAACTAAAACTTCCTTTAAATTTGGAAACAATCATTCCGGAAGATGATTCTGTGCGATTACTAAGTCAGTTTGTGGAGGGAATGGATTTGACTGACCTGTATTCTACCTATGAAAGAATAAATTCAGTATCGCCAAGAACACTTCTGAAGATTGGTAAGCGATGAATAACCACACGGGTATCCGAACCAGGGAACCCTAAATTGGCAGGTTCCCCTGTAAATCAAGCAGTTGTTCCGGTTCCGATGGCGTTGATGACTGGGAAAATCCCAGATTTCCAAGCACAAACACAGCCATCTTCTTCTTTGGAAATAAAAGTAAACGATATCTCTCTTTGTGTTACAGAGTAGCCGTCATCCGATTTGTTGGTAAAGATACTACAGGTGATACGCGATGCTAAATGATGTCACATGTTTCAAACAGATTTATATTGTTTGCGGCTTATATACATGAAATTTTATCCTCATCTTTTTACCAAAAGCTTTATTTAAGGCATTCTTATAACAAAAGGTGCAGCAACCATCTTTGCGTTAGATGTAAACCCAGTTGGCATTGATACAATTCCAACGGTAACGATAAAATTAGATACGATGAAATCTGTTATGTTATCAGATGGGAAGGAAATTGAAGATTCAGTACTTTCAAGTTATGTTACAGGAGGAACAAAGATTGTTGATATTTTAGATAAGCAACAGCAGGGTATACGGATAAATTTCACAGGTAAAGATGGACTATATCAGGAAAAGCAGAAAATATTCTACTGGACAGAAAATGGTTTGCAGAATTTTAATAGAAGTCCGCCTGCGGTTGCAGAACGCAAACATGCAGCGCGAATAGGGATCGAGTTTGAATTTCAGCTTGATAATTGCAGCCAGTCCGTGATAGCTTTTTCTTAAATCCGTAGCTCCACAGGCAAGGTAAACGGTTGTGCCACCTGCCAGATCAAGCATGATCTTTCAGTCCCTGTATGAGAACATGAAAAAGTTCCGGTGGGCATTCCGGCATCACTTCGATCCGAATAGCGTTTGTGATAAAAATGCGGACTGGAGACGGGCTGATGTTCAAAGTCTCATTCTTTGAAATTTCCGTTTCCGTTGGCATCTTTGCAAAAATCATATCTGTATCCGATTGTTCGTCCAATGTTTTCAGCTTGCGCATCCAGTAATTCATTGTAGAGACTGGAATGCGATGTTCCTGACACCATGTTTTGCAAGTCTGCCCACTGGATTGAAATTCATGGATTCGTTCAGACCACAGTGTGATTTTTTCATCTTTTTTCATAATGATACAGTTTCCTTCCTTTGTTATGAAAAGAGTGTATCAGAAAAATATGGGCGCTAACAGATACGGATGATTACCTACTTACGATGGAACAGAACTTGGGATTACGAGAGATGAATAAAAAAAGTGCGGCTACGGGGAATACCAGTAGCCGCCTAAAGACAACAAAATTACCATTCAATATCAGCTTTAATTTTATCAAAATATGCACAGATGGCAACACCGATAGCAGGTGAGGTAGCTCCGAGATCTGAAGATGTCAATTGACATTCATTAGCAATGTAAAATAATGAATTATTATTTATTTGCTGGGCTAACAATAACCATAACCGGTCTATCACTTTTCTGAATTTACCTGTGAAAATAATCATATCCAGGTTCAATATATTATTAAGTAAATTTACAGCATAGCCAAGATAATAAGCAAATATTTCTAGCTTTTCAGGATATTTGGAGAAAAACTTATCAATTTGCTCTGAATCCATATTTGAAAATTGTTCCTTTGTCATGCCGAATACATCATTTCTAATTCGAAAGTCTAAGCATTCTGAACTTCCACATGAGCAAGACGGTTCCAAAAGATCAGCTTTCAATTCTGGGAATCTTGGAACCACAATATGGCCGATTTCACCGACGAAGTTAGTACAGCCTCTGTACAGCTTGTTATTAAAGACTAACCCAGCTCCGATGCCGGCTCCGAGGTAGATGGACATAAGGTTTTCTTTGTCTTTATACTTATAGTTGCTGTTACCAGGTACATACAAATTATATTTTTCTGCAACAACCGCAGAAGTGGAGTTGTTGTCCATGTAAATATTAATTTGTTTTCGTTCAAAATAGTCCATTCTTTTTGGAGACAGAATGTGGTTTAGTGCCTTTCCAGAAAGAATTTCCAAGTTGTGAGACTTAATAATTCTTTTATTTATATTATCGATTGCCCCGGTAAAGGTAATACCAAAGGAAATGATATTCAAAGAAAAGTCTTGTTGATTGTCAATTATTTTGCAAATTTCCTCAATTATGGAATCCAATAAATTTTGTAGAGCAGTCAAGGTATTCGGGGTTCTAAAATAAACATAATTTGTGATTTCTTTACCTTGCTCGGACATGAATTTTCGAGCTTCCTTGAAAAGATCAAGTTTATCCAACAACTGTAAAAAAATAGTATGTTGGATTGGAGAAAAATCCAACCCAACAATACAGAATTTTATTTGTGCTGCACCAACTGATAAACCGAGCATATGTGCTGCATTAGGATTTACTTGAATTCCTTCTTCTGGAAGTAAAATAGAGTGCTCTTTCAAGTTTCCCACATTTGTCGATATTGTTGGCCAAGATAATTTCAGTTTATTGGATAATTCCGTTTTGGAAATTTGAGGATTACATCTAATCAAATTTATTAGATGATTCTGTGATTGTAATAATGTTAATCGTTCATCCATGTTTTCACCTCTTAGTATATATATATTAGCATAGAGACGGAAAATATGCAATTTGAAAAATGTGAAATTGTTATTAAAATGTTTTAATAAAAATTTTATATTGGTGATAATAGATATTGCGATATGAAAGATGAAAAAATTTAATGTAAATATTGACAAAAATAAAGGGATAATATATACTGGTCTTATAACAAATCAATAAAGAGGTGTGGTTTTGATGGGGGTGGTCAGATGAATCCTCTCTGAAGTTGGGAAAATGGTTATAGGGCTTAAAGGCTTGCCTCTTCTCGTTCAAGTTTTAGCCTTGGTAATAATCTTTTCGCTATCAGGTGGTTTCATTATTTTGAGACATAAGGAGAAGATGGCAGAGATTAAACGCAAGGAAAAAGAAGAACAAGAAAAGACAAAACGGGTAGAAACTTTAGCAAAATATTATGCAGAGGAGGGTAGAAAGACAAATATTGCAGAGAATGAAGCTGCACCAAGTAACAAGTTAGAACAAAAGAAAAAGGAACTTTGGGGACAGTATGAGGATGAGGCGGTGAAGTCGTTAAATGAAGATAGTCCTGATACATCTGATAGAGAGGAAACTCCTGTTCACAAGCCGAGTAAAGGTGAGTGGATAAAGTCTCTCTTAAAAAGGAAAAGGAGTCGTTGAAAATTTAATATGAAAAAATTAAAGAATAGAAGAAAAAAAATAATGAATAATGAAGAAATACATACATAATAACCTCGGTTGCTCAAAGGGAGAAACCGGGGTTATTACTATTTTACTGGGATTATTCGATTAGGTTGATACTGTTATGCTATATCTCAGGATTCATGGAAAAGGGGATAAAGAACGTATTGTATCTATATCGGAAGGTACTGTAAAGCATTTGAAGAATTACATAAAGCTTTTTCATAATCAGGATACACCCGACGCGGAGTATTTATTTTATACACTAATTCACAATCAGGCAAATCCGATGTCTCCAGGCAATGTTGAGCGAATCATTAATAAGTATGCCGAAAAGATACGCCCCGAGCATCCTGAACTGCCAGCTAAAGTTCATCCCCATATGTTGCGCAGGACAAGAGCCACAAATCTTTATCAAAGCGATGTGGAGCTTGAACTGGTGTCAAGAATTCTCGGACATGCATCCACTCAGACTACCAGGAAATTATGCAAAACCGTCCTTAGAGATGTTAAAATCTGTCATGGATCGCAGCAATCCAGAGTTAAACGCCGAACAACCACTTTGGCCAGATGACGAAGTTGAACTTGCAAGGATTTTCGGAATCAGATAATTATGTTATCCTCACCTTTGACGACAAGAATACTGTATTTAAGCGCCTTTTCCGAAAAGATGAGGATAAAAATATCCTGCGGATAAACTGAGTTATCTTCATATAAGGATAAGCAAGTGAGCAGTCCATCCGCGGCTTCTGTATCGGAAAGAAAAACTGGGTAATGATTGACACCGTTGCCGGAGCAGAATCGAGCGCAATCATTTACAGCATTGCCGAGACAGCAAAAGCGAATAGCCTTAAACCGTATAACTATTTTGAACATCTTCTGGCAGAAATCCCGAAACACATGGATGATCATGATACTGGATTCTGTGAAGATCTGCTTCCGTGGTCAGATAAGCTGCCTGCGGAATGCAGGAAGCAAACTGATTTGTAAGCCGCTCTATAAGGAGCGGCTGCTTGTGTGGATGTACCCACTATGGAGAGTTTACTACTAATCTAATCTTATCAGCAGATACTGATGGAGGATTGGATGAGTATACAGCCTATACAGAAATAATCAAGGAGAATTTGGAATGGGAGATTTTGTGCGCCAGATATCCTTATGACAGGGAATTGCTGGAAGGTATTTTTGATCTGATTCTGGAAACGGTGCTTTGTAAGAACGGAAATATATTGATTGCTAAATATGAGTATCCGGTTCAACTGGTGAAATCAAAATTTTTGAAATTACATTCGGGGCATATTGAGTATGTGTTGGACTGCCTTAAAGGAAACACATCCAAAGTGCGAAATATCAAAAAGTATTTGTTTGCAGCTCTGTTTAATGCACCGAGTACAATCAGCGGATATTATCAGGCAGAGGTAAATCATGATATGCCACAATTCGCGATGATGAAGCAATAAGATTCTAATAGAATTCTATTGATATTCTACAAAATTCATGGTATTATGCAACTATAAAGGAGGTAGAATTCTTTGAATTACGATACTGTTATTGTTGAAATGTTATCTAGAATCCAAGCATTGGAAGAACAGGTGACTGAATTAAAAAAAGGACAGAAGAAAGAGGCTGAAAAAGAAATGAATAAAGTTTCTACAGCTGATATTAGAATGTTTATTGATGGAATGATTAATGATGCAGCAAATAGTGGCAAGGATTTTATCACACTAAAAGCACTTGATATACATAATGCAATGGGTCTTACCAGCAGATATCCTATGGTATGTAATGCTATGAGACAGTGTATGAATGATGGAGATCAGGTGATTTTTGAAACACAAAGTGGTTACTCATCTACGTTAGAAATATGTTATCAGTGTAAATAATGCGAAAAAGGATAAAATCAGTGAATAAACAAGAAAAGCGAAAAATGAAGGTATTGGAATTAAGTAGCAAGGTTGACTACCAATACTATCTTTATCAGTTGATTTGTAGGACATATAAAATAATTAAACAGCAAGATCTTTATTTAGAGCGATTTAGTGAGTATATAGAAAAAACAGCGAGAGCATGTGTTACAGATGGCATCAAGGATTATTGTTTCTTATGAAGAATATACGGATTATTTGGCACTTTTAGGGTACGTTGAAATGAATTTGCTCAACATTTTGGGCGATTTGTAAGGTAGTTCTATGTCTTACTATAAATTCAGACAGTTATATAGCAAGCATGAGAAAAATCTCGATTTTAAGTTAGAACCATTAAGTGAGGAAATAATTGCTGACCTGAAACAATTTAATATTGAGTAGAAATTTCCAAAATCATATGCCGGAATCATTAATTACTGTAGAAAGAGAGATAATTAATGAAAAAGGTCTTGATATAAGCAATATGAATCCGCTGATAGTAGTAAGTGATGAAAGCTGTACGTTGGAATATGATATCGATATGTATAATTCATATAAAGCTATGAATGCAATGGCTAAAGGTATATTTGAAATAATGAAGAAAGATATGTCGGTTTTTCTAGGCAAGGAATTGGAAATTGTTGAAATGTGTTCGGATAAACCCAAAAGTATAGAAGCTCTTGAACCTGTAAAAAAGTCAGCTTCTATTCAAGGTTTGAACTAAAAGAAAGAAGGAATATAATTGTCTGGCAAGATATCAAAATTTAGTAATCCAGTTGTTATTAAGGATGTTGATTGTAAAGGTGTAGATGTAGTCGCTCTGGTTAAACATACGATAGATAAGAAGTGTGCTTCTTTTGTTATAAGAAAAGATGAAGATGAACATTTTATTATTTCGGCGGTATTCAAAGCAGAACTGCGCAATAAAGAGGTGGATTTATCGTTAGAGATTAATTATGATGAGAACACGATTTATTATATTATTTTGGATATAAATCAAGCGGATGATGCTCAAGTGGATTATACGACAGATTTAAAAATTTTTTACTATGAAAATCTAAATATATATGAATCAATTCAGGAAATTAGGGAAGAAAATGAAACACCTAAAACAGTAAGAGTATATAAATTAATGTATAATGAACATCCTATATATGGAACATATACGATTAATTTGAAAAAATGTAATGTAAAATTCCATACAATAAATATAGTAGAGCGTGATGAACCTCTTACAGAGCATGTTGTGGCATTTGATGTTAAGGTTAAAGCAAAGACCATACAAGATGCGAGAGGTAAGGCATATAATATAGCAACAGAATTTGCGGATTATCTATCTGTTTTACTGGATGTTAGTTTTTTTGAACCACAATCAATATATCGCAATTTTGTAAGGATGACCAAGGATCGACTCGCACAAAGAGTTATAACGCATGAAAGGTACCGCACTTCCTTTATTGATAATGAATTAGGATTAGTTGTGAAAGATAATCTGAATGGTCTTGCAACAATCAAGGATGTTCAAAAGGGAATAAATTTTGATTGTGGAGTGATATCTATTTCAAATCCTAACGATAGTAATGTAAGACTTATTGAGAAGTATGGAAATACAGAACATATCGAGGAAATCTTTGAAAAACATAGACTAGAGAAAGTAGAAGAAAAAACTAAACCGTTATATTCAGATTATATTAGTGAAGAAGTATTTATACTTGGACAAAATATTCATATTCCTAAATGTATAAGGAGTTATTACAGAGGAATAGACGATTTGCCTCCTGAAATAAGAAAAGCATTTAGAAATGCTGCCAGGTTATATAATAAAAGCTCAATATTAGGAATGGATGAATCTTCTTTTCAAATTTCACTTTTAGTAGCAAGTGTTGAGACATTAGCGAAACAGGAGATGTTATCGTATTCTGATTTTGTTAAGAAATATAATCCTAATGCTAAAAAGAGTGATATAGATGATATGTATGAAATTCGTTCTAAACTTTTTCATTCAGGCGAATTCTCATTTTTTGAGTATGATGTGAATATGAATCCATATGTTAATCCGGTTTATGAGTATTTTGCTGATAAATATACAGAATTCCGTCGTATTCTTCGAAAGACGATTATTAACTGGATAAAGATTAATATTACAGAGAAAAAAAGTGAGTAGTATAAAGGTGTTCTCCTGTTGCATTAACTGTCCTTAAGGTCGTAAACAAGAGATTTGTTTCCCTTGTTATAAGGATTCGCTAAGACAGGAAGGTATCAAGGCATGGAAGAAAAAAATGGAGCGTCAAAAGAAGGCATAACCTTTCTGCAGATTTCGAAGATGTTGTTTACTGCAGACACTTATAGTGGCTCTTGGAGCAGTTGTTGGAATCTGGGGAGCAATTAACTTTATGGAGGGTTACGGAAATGATAACCCTGGAGCAAATGCTCATGTACGGTAAAGAAGCAAGCAACCGAAAACAAGAGATAGACCGCCAGCACCACACTATTCCGAACCAAAGAAAACAAAGACCAAAAGACAAGCATTGTGGAAATGTGCATAACAGGCTATGGAATCATGGATAACTCTATAAGACAGCCAGTTATACACATTCCCACAATGCCGACTACTACGGAATCCCTCTCATACCTATCTACAAAAACACGATAAGGATTCAATACCTTAATTTGGAAATATTTGTTGGCAGAAAAAATACTTGCGTGCGCACGCATATTGATATATAATAGGTTAACAACTTAGAATTTTCGGAGGTAATTTCAATGTTTAGATCAATTAGAAACAAGAGAAATGAAATCAGCACAGACGAAGCGAAAGAACTGCTACGTTCTTCTCGACGTGGTATACTGGCAGTTAACGGTGATGATGGTTATCCCTATGCGATACCGATCAATTATCTATATGATGAAGATGCGCATAAGATTGTTTTCCATGGAGCCAAAGCAGGCTATAAGGTGGATTGCTTGAAAGTATGTGATAAGGTTTGCTTTACTGTATATGGTAATGAACGCATTCAGGAAGAATCGTGGGCACCATTTCTTCAAAGTACGGTTGTCTTTGGACGCTGCCACTTAGTCGAAAATCAGGAAGCCACAATGATGCTGATAAAGAAATTTGCGATGAAATATTATCCTGATGAAAAGCTGGTAGATGAAGGAGTGGCATCATCCGGAAGAGCCGTTCAGATGTTTGAAATTGAAATAGAGCATATGAGCGGAAAAGAAGTGCAGGAACGATGAATTCCAATTTGCCGAACTGAAATAAGCAAATACAACTGAATACCCGCCGCCGTCATAGCGGCACATACAAGCAGTAAATCTGAAAAAGGTTTGCTGCTTTTTTTGCGCCCATTTCGCCTAAAGTGTGCAGCGTTGAAAAAAGTTTGCCGTTCCGTTTGGCAAAATCGCAAGTTGTCCGTAGTAGGACATAACAGGAGAAATTGAGTAAAAAGTACGCCGAGCCGGAGCGTGCTTTTCTTAGAGCAAGATTCTACCGCAGTACCAAAATTCGCTTATCGCTCATTTTGCCCCTGCGGGAATCTTGTTGGGGAGTGCCTTCCCCAAACCCTGCTTATGCGGCTTACGCCGCTGGAAAATCCCTCAAAATAATTTTTCGGATTTTTCAAAAACAGTTCCGCTTTACACCCTGTTTTTCTCCTATTAGTGAGAGGACACCACGCACAGCCGAAGGAGGTTTTACCATGCGAAAACGATATAACACGCCGCACCGCAGCCGGGTAGTCAAGACACGCATGACCGAGGAAGAATACGCCGAGTTTGCGGAAAGGCTTTC
>OIXL01000615.1_pt1 | contig 16886 bp, 8 predicted proteins | sample 1587761 | NCBI WGS metagenome assembly OIXL01 (sample SAMN03283246) | human gut metagenome | biome: human-associated habitat; material: feces | host: Homo sapiens | place: Peru | collected 2012 | reverse complement strand
AGGCAGTGTGGCGAGGTCACTCTGAAGATAGAGGTATTCCCACTGTCCGCGGTCTTCCTGCACGAGGCAGGCGTCGCCGAGGGCGTTTTTCCAGATGGCGCAGAGTTCATCAGGGATGCGGATGAATTTCATGCCGGGCTGAAGCACGGACTTCCAGTCAACGGCGTTCCAGTCGCCCACGGGTGCCCAGCAGGCGATGCCGCAGGGATTGGTCTGTCTGATCCAGCAGAGGCCGTCCTCAAAGGACCATTCCAGGCCGTAATATTCCTGCCAGCCCCAGAGGTTGACGAGACTGTAGTCGAGGGAATGCACGGGAAGTTTTTCCCAGAGAGCGTAATAGTCAGAAGCACGGGACAGTGTCACGGGCGTAAAATTTTCAGGCATTTAGGAAACCTTCTGTTTGAGAAAAAAGAGAGGAGGAGAAAGTAAGACTTTTTCCGCGTCTGTCACCCCCGGCGTGCGGAAGGCGTTTTCCCCTCGGGCGGGAGGGCGCGCATGGCGAAGCGTGTTGGCTGATAAGTTTGCAACCATTTTCAATAAGAGTTTTTGCCGCATCTCCTTCTTTTTCCGGATCATACCAACTGCCGGTGAATTTTACTTCCATAGTGACGGTCGGGCAGACGGATTTTGCACCAAGGTAGAAAGAGGTATAGCCGGAGATAACTTCCGCATAGGTGTATGCGCCGACGTAACCCATTTTGGCTTCTTTTGCGGTGAATTTGCCTGCCGCGATCATTTCGTTGAGTTTCAAACCTGCGGCAATACCTGCAAGGTAACGACCTTCGTAAATGGAAGCGAATGCGTTATAGAAGTTGGGTTGAAGTTCGGTGTGAGCGGTCGTGCCGGTAGCATGGCAGAAACGAACGGTGGGGAACTCTTTTGCAGCTTTCAGCAAGAACGGTTCGTGACCGAAGCTGTCACCGAAAATAACGTTGCAACCTTTTTCGACAAGTTCTGCAGCGGCATCATAGCATGCGTCGCTTTCGGCAACACCCGATTTGATGATAAGTTGTTCATCTTTAAGTCCAAGGGCTTTGACCGCGTCTCTCGCAGCGTCGATAAAGTTTTTGTCATAGGTCGATTCTTCGCCGTGAAGAGTGATAAGACCAAATTTGATATTTTCTTTTGCGATAGGCTCAAAAGACGTGACTTTCGTATCTTTTTTTCCGCCGTCGTCTTTCTTACATGCGGTAAGACCGACTGCGAGTGCTGCAACCATCGCTACAACAAGGAAAATTGCAAGAATTTTTTTCTTCATTATGAAACCCTCCATATATTTTGCCGTATGGCATTTTTTAACTTAGTTTTTCCTGAAAGTGACGCCGTCGTCCGACATACTTTCGATAATCGCAAGGCTTTCGACGCGGACGCCCTGCTCTCTCAACTCGTCCCCGCCTTTCTGGAAGCCCTTTTCGATGGCAATCGCGCACCCGACAAGAGTCGCACCCGCCTGCCCGATCAATGCGATAAGCCCGCGCAACGCCTCGCCGTGAGCAAGAAAATCGTCGACGATAAGCACGCGGTCGGAAGAATTCAGAAATTCCTTTTCAACCATTATCGTGTTTACGTTGCCGTGGGTATAACTTTTGACTTCCGCAGAATAAACGTCTTTTGAAATGTTGGCGGTTTTACTTTTCTTAGCAAAAAGCACCGGGACGTGCAAGTACATGGCTGCGTAGCATGCAATTGCGATTCCCGATGCTTCTAAGGTCAGAATTTTGGTAACTTGGTCGCACTTATAGAGTGAGTAGATTTCCTTGCCGATTTCCTCCATCAAAGTATCATCTATAAGATGATTGAGAAAACCTCCAACTTTTAACACCTCTCCGGGGAAGACTTTACCGTCCCTGAGGATGCGTTCCTCCAAAAGTTTCACTCTGTACCCCAATATAATGTGGTTGGCGTCGGTCGAAAACACTTTATTTTGTGTTTTTTGGCTTTCCGCCACCTGTAAGATAGTGCCATTATAACCAAAACGACAAAATGTGTCAAACGAAAATCGCCACTTTTGAACATTATTTTCAACTTCTTTCAAATTAAAAAATAATAACCATACAAAGGCGACGAAATATAAGGGTTTTTCTGAACTTTTATTCACGTTTCAACCATTTCTCAGCCAACCTTCCATATGCTTGTCTGTCCAATCATTCCGTTTGCTCTCCCGCGCCACCCGCATACTCACCCGTCCTGCTGCCCATACATTCGCCCGACCTGTTGCCCGCATGCTCGCCACTCTCGTTTTTCCGCTTACTTAATAAATACGCGCGCCCCGCCCGCGTACATATCTCGCCCGCGCGCTCGCGCATCGCCCTCGATTATGTCGTTTGTCAGAACGTAGTTCTCATAAGGCGCGAGGTTCACGTTCTGCAATTCCTCGAAGGTGGAAATCGGTTTCGCGTATGCCGCGTAAAGAGTGGTATAATGGCTAAAAATCCGAAAGTAAACATAAACGTGTTTTAGTTCCCTTTTAATTTTTGATATGGTATAATAAAGTAAAAAAAATAAGAAGTGCGCCCAGATAAACCACAAACGTGATCCCAGCACTGCAACGGGACACCTCCCAAAGGGCAGTCCCTAAACACTTCTTGAAACAGATAATAAAGCAATTAAAATCGCTTGTCAAGCGAAAATGAACATTAAATCAATAATCGGACAAGCCTAATAGGTAGTCCGCCGATACGTCCAGATACTTGCATACTTTCGTAAGCACTTCTACGGACGGCACGTTGTCGCCCTTGCGCCAGTTAGATATATTCGACTTGCTGTTTTAGTTCCCTTTTAATTTTTGGTATGGTATAATAAAAAAGAAGCAGCCTATTGGCGGTAGTTTCAAGCAATGCTCTCATACCACAGGTCTACTTCCTAAAAAGCATACTAAAACAAATCAACGTTCTTGTCAAGCAAATAAGTTTTAGTTCCCTTTTAATTTTTGGTATGGTATAATAGGGAACGAGAAAAACTCCTGAAAACCTTAGAGTTTCAGGAGTTTTTTTGTCTTGCTAAATGTTGTTCCATATTTTCATGTTACGGCGTTGACTTTTTCGATGTTTCGCATATACTATTATATAGGCTTAACAATAAGTCTTTGGCTGAGATGCCATTATCAGGTCGGCGAGCGGGTAACTGCTCGTCTTTTTTTGTTCTTATTTCTTTGGTATGATATATATCGATAAATATTAAAAACGAAAAAACTCTCGAATACTATTCGGGAGTTTTTGTGTGGTTATATAAGTTTTAGAGTACCGCAAAGAGCGACGTCAGATGCGGCAGAAGCCGTCGGGGGTGACGATTATTTCGCCGGTCTGAACGGCGGCGCTCAAAGCGGCGTCAACCCATTCCACGGCGGATTTCGTGCGTTTCGCGACGTTGAACAGTTTGAAAACTTCCTTATTAAGGTCGTCCTTTTCGATATAGACGGTCGCTTCGATTGCGCATTTTGCGGCGGCGACGATCTCGTCGGGGTGAACCTTTGTCAAATCGCGGGTAACGCGCGCGTCGCTCGGGCGGAAAGTCGAAACGGGCTTATCGACGTAAAAGACTTTGCCAGAATATTCCTGCCGTTGCGCCTCGTATGACGAAACGTATCTTGATATTTGCGCGATGGCTTTTTTGGCGGTTTTCGGCACGCAGAACGCCGCGGCGATTTTATCGATAAGACAGTTTTCTTCGATTGGCGACTCGACCTCGATGACGGTGCGGATTTTATTCATAATCGCTTCTTCGTTGACGAAATTCAGGACGTATTCCGCCCCGGCGCGCGCCAGCGGTTTGATATAAGCCGTCTTATAAGTTTTTCTGTATTTTTGCAGCGCGTCGCGGACGGTTTTTTTGGAAACGACCTTCTTTTCGGTGAGCGTCGCGACGACTTCCTTGATTTTGTTGATTTCGCGTTTCTGGTTGTTGAAGTAGTTTATCGTCCAAAGGTTATAGACGTTCCAGCCGAGTTTTTTCAGAATTCTCGTCTGCATTGTCATGCGGTCTTTCGCGGACGGGATTTTTGCCGAGTGTTCGCTGTCCGCGATGATTGCGAGAATATACTTGTTTTTGTCGCGGGGATCAACGACGGCGACGTCGATTTTGAAGTCGGACACGCCGACGTTCGCGTCGCACAACAGCCCGCGGTCTTTCAGGTCTTTCGCAACGTTTTCGCCGATACCTTTCGACTCCACCCTGACGTCCTTTGCCGCAATCGAAAGCATCTCGGGACCGCGTTCGGCGTATTCGAGGAAGGCTTTCAACGCTTTGACGCCCACGCTGTCGGTGCGGTTAAGGTCAATCATATTCCCCGTTACGGAACTGAAAACAATCATCTCGCTCCTTGCGCGGGTAACTGCAACGTTAAGTCGTTTATAGCCGCCCTGCTGGTTTATAGGACCGAAATTCAACGATAATCTGCCCGTTGCGTCGGGACCGTATCCGACGCTGAACAAAATCAGGTCGCGCTCGTCGCCCTGAACGTTTTCAAGGTTTTTCACGAAAACGGGCTCGTCCACGTCGTACGCCACGTCGTCGAGACCTTCCTTGTGAATCTCGTGTTGCAGCTTATCTTCGATGTAATTCTGTTGCGCCGTATTGAACGTAACTATGCCGATCGAGCGGTTTCGTTCCTGCGGATTTTTAAGCCTTGCCACGACTTCTTTCACAAGCGCGTCGCCTTCTTTTTTGTTGCATTTGCTGCCACCTCTTTCGTAAACGCCGTCGACGTAGGCAAGTTTTACTTTGCCTTTCAGCTCGTTCGGAGACGGGAAAGTGAGCAACTTATTGTCGTAAAACATACTGTTGGAAAACGCGATAAGGCTTTCGTGATTGCTGCGGTAATGCCACAAAAGATGACGTTCGGGCATGCCGATTGCAAGGCAGTCGTCAAGGACGCTTTCAAGGTCTTCGACCTCGAAGTGCTGTTCGTCGCGATAATCGGTGCGGAAGAACATCGTGGGCGGAAGTTGCTTCGGATCGCCGACGACGATGACGTTTTTACCGCGCGCGATTGCGCCTACCGCCTCGCACGTGGGCATCTGCGACGCCTCGTCAAAGACCACAAGGTCGAATTTTTCCTTTTCGATATCGAGATATTGTGCAACCGACACCGGACTCATCAGAAGACACGGGCAAGTCGCGCGAAGTATTTCGGGAATTTGCGAAAACAGCGCGCGTATCGTCGTGCCCTGCATATTCGTTTTTTCGGCGCGGTACAGTAAAACTCTTTCAAGGTTATGTTCGCCCGAAGTATCGGTGCGCGGAAGTTTCGACACGAGCCTTAAATACAACTCCGACCTTGTGAGTTTTTCGTATTCGTCGGACAGCGCGCGGAAACGTTGCATCGTTTCTTCAAGCGACAGCCCCGAGAACCTGCAAAGCACGTCGTCAAGGTAAAGTTCGCTCCTGACAAAATTGAAATACACGCATTTTTTGAAACTTCTCAGCACGTCTTCGGCGGTAATTTCGCCGTTAAACAGCGGTTCCAGCACGAAATCGAAGCCTTCTTGTCCGCACCTTTCCACGACGCTCTGGTATCTGCACCAACTCGGGATATAGTCCATATTCTTTTCGATACTCGAAATGCGGTCGATAGTGCTGTTGATTTCTTCGCGCGGGTCTTTTTTGACGATGCAAAAGAGATTTTCGAATGCGGTTTTCGCCTTTTGTTCGGTCTCGTAAGCGCGCATATAGTATTCCATAAGGACGTGCGGCTTATTTTTCGTCAGCCGACGGCAGGTTTCGTTGAAAAGATTGAAGTCGCAATCGGCGTACAGTGCGCGTGCGGCGTCGTAAAGCGCGGACACCGTCGCGATTTTGTCGTCAAGACCCATATCGTTTTCGGTTGTGGCGAAAAGCGATGCGACTTCCGCGCGGCGTTTTTTGACGGTTTCTTTGGTTTCCGCAATGATAAGCAGGAATTCCAGAAATTCGCGGCGGTCGTTTTTGTCGACGGAAGAGAGCGCCTTTTTCACCGACTTTGGCAAAAACGCGCTTTTTTGCATTGCATCTTTGACCTCGGCGGGCGCGACGTTTTCGGGATACTTGCCGTACTTGTTCTCGTACTCTTTCGTGATAAGCCCGTCGCGACGAGCCGCTTCGAGATACGATTCCACAAGTCCTTTCGCGTTTTCGACGGCGCAGGCGTTTTCAAAATATTTTGCGATTTTTTCGTCGGACGTGAGTTTGTCCGACAGAAAATACAACGCCTTCAACTTTTCGCCGGTGAGCGAAATCGTACGCATATTTATTAAGGTTTGAAGTTCGCGCGCGTAAGTTTTCAGATGTCTGAGTTCCATCTGGTAAATATCGAGCACGCTTTCGGCTTCTTCGCGCCAGGCGTCGGTGTAATCGAATTTTCCGATGTATCGAAACGGCGACTTTTCGATATCGCCGCACTCTTTCGCGCGGATTGCAAGTTCCGTCAGAATATCAAGGTATCTGTTGAATGACGACGCCGTCAGTTTTTCGTAAAACAACCCGTCGATTCGTAAGCAGTCGGGGGCGTCCGAATTGTCAAGATACGCCATCATCGCCTCGTACAGCGAAAAGCCGAGATAACGCTTTCTGTGCATTGCGTCGATTTCACCCTGCAACTTGTCGATGCACTCCTTGATTTCATTCGCTTTTTCTTCAAAGTCGATATCGGAAGCGGCAGAACCAAGGTTTAACGTGTTGATTATTTTCGATAAAATATCGGTTTTGTGCGTTTTGTCGGAATGAAGTTCCAGACAGAAATCACCCGCGCCGCAGTCGACAAGGCGTTTATAAACCACATTCAACGCCGCCATTTTTTCAGCGACGAACAGCACGCGCCTGCCACGCACGATGTTGTTGACGATGATATTCGTTATCGTTTGCGACTTGCCTGTGCCGGGCGGTCCGTGCAACACGAACGAGCCGTTCAGACTTGCTTTTATCGCCTGATATTGCGAACTGTCCGCGCTTATCGGCAGCAACATTCTGTCCGTCCCGAAGTACGCTTCGTCCGAGTTGGCGGTGTCGGTCGGGGTTTCGTTTTTCAGTCCGGCGTCCACCGAGTTCGAAATCATGGAGCGGATAAGCGGCGACTCCTTGAACTTGTCGATATTATAGCGCACGTCGTGCCACATGAGATAATTCGTGAACGACAAAACGTTCAGATAAACGTTGTCGATAATTTCCCATCCGGGTTTATCGGCGATTTCTTTTTTGACGCGCGCAATGACTGCGAGTATGCTTTTCGCGTCGGACAGTTCGACCGCCGAAAGCCCGCGCATATCGAGGCGGAATTCCTGATACAAAAATTCCAAAAGAGTATTGTTTATCTGCGCTCCGTCAACGTCGAAAGTTATCGAAAATACCGGGAGCGATATTCCTTTTTTGTCAATCGACACCGGATAAAGAATAAGCGGCGCGTATTTGAATTTTTCGTTTTCAGACTCTCTCCACTTCAAAAAGCCGCACGCCACGTACAAACTTGCGGTGCCGGACTCTTCTTCGATGGTTTTTTCCTTGCGATAAAGATTGAGCAGCGTTTTGTTTTGCTCTTTTTCCGAAAACACGGTCGAAAGTCTTTTGTTTTTGTATTCGTACAAAAGGTATTCCGACAGCGGTTTCAGCGGCGCGGGGTTGTCGAAAGACGGATTCAGCCTTGCGTCGCCGTCGGGCACGTCTTTGGGGTGCGCCGTGAGCGTATACGGTTTATCGTGTGTGACGTTTTCGACAAAGGTTTCGATTGACGCGGTGAGAATTTTCACGGCGGTATTCGACACCCTGAAATTCAAAAGCGAATTGCGAAGATCGAGTTCCAGCAAGCGGCGTTCCCACTGTTTTTCGCGGGTGAACAGACTTTCGCCGCCGATGTTTTCGCCGTATTCTTTGATTTTCGGCGGAGCGGCTTGTTTATAATCGTCGCTTTCGACAAGGTCGTATCCGCCCTCCGTTTTCACGCGGACAGACTGCGGCAGTATGCCCATGATACGCGCGCGTTTTATATCGACCGCAAAATCGACGGTCGGCGATTTTTTAAGAAACGATACGGCGTTTTTCTCGCACTTTTCAAAACTTTCGCCCTTGAAAATGCCCGAAATGTCGATAAGCGTCGCTTCACCGACGCCCGCCGCCGCTTTTTTCGCAACGTAAGACATATCGTCGAACACGTCTTCCGCCATACATTCTTCGGTAAGGAAGCACGCGACGTACCAACTGTTGTCCGATTTCGCAACGACGGGATTGTATCCCGCGCTTTCGATCACCGACGCGAAAATCAGCGCAAGTTCCATCGGCGTTGCGACCTTGTCCGAAAGTATTTCCGAAAAATCGGACACGATGACGCTGTCCGCCGTCGTTTTCTTGCCCATAAGGAATCCATAGTCGCAAAGTACCGCATACGTCGCGGCGCAGAGATTTCGCACTTTGTTTTTCGACGCGTTCGCATAGCCCGTGCCGGTAACGTCCTTAAAGCCCCATTCCGCAATCTTTTTGTGCGCGAGGTTTAAAAGTCTGTTGACGTCGGGCGTGCGGCGGACGAAAGTCGCGATACTTTCGGGTTTATCGACGTTGCACTCGTCAAAGGCAAGCACCGTTACCCTTTCCGTCGCTTCTTCCAGGACGACGCCGTCCTTCAATACCTGCACCGTTATTTCGCCGTCGTGCTTTCTGTTTTGCGCCACCATATAAAGGGGCGACAGTTTCGCGATGCCGTCGAATCTGAGATTTGCGCGGGCGGGAAACACCGCCTGAATTTCGGAAACGGGCAGCAAAAAATCGGGCTTTGACGACACGCTGATTTCGATATTTTCGCAGTCGAAGTCGGACGCGTTTCTGACGTAAAGCCTTTTGACGGGGGATATCCCGTTTTGCACCTGATAATAACTTATCACGGACGAACATAATAAGTTGATTTCGAATTCGCTCATAGACACCTCTTTATTTATCGATATTTTACCATACCGCGCAAAATATTTCAACTAAAAATAAATGCGGATTTACTTTAATACACGAGCGGCAGTTTGTAAAAATAGTCGCAATCGTCGTTTAATATGTCGTTTTTGAACAATTAACGCCTTGTTTTGCAATGTGCCGAAATACACCTTATCTGCGCCGTTTTGCAGAACGGGGTTATTTCGTTGCAAAAACGCACGCTTATCGCAGGGTTTTAATATGTTTTTGTGAAATTGAGGTATTTTGGAAAATATTACAATTTTTTTTGCGCGCTCGTTAAAAATTTATCGCATCGGTTGATTTTTGACGCTAATTATTGTAATATATTTTTGTTACTATTATATTATTATGTGCTAGGAGGCATATTATGGATTCAAAATACGAAAGCCTGTTTACGCCGTGGAAAATCAAGAATTGCGAAATCAAAAACCGCATTGTAATGACTTCTATGGGCGGAACGTCAATCTTCGGCTGGATGGAGCCCAACCACTTTGACAAGGAAGCCGCAAACTTCTTGCTTGAACGCGCAAAGAACAACGTCGGTCTTATCCTTCCCGGCATCGCGCCCATCAGGGATATCCTTCTCGGGAAATGGCTTTATCAAGGCAAAGGAAAGTTTAATAAGCTCAAAGAATTTATGGACGAGTTCCATAAAACGGGCGCAAAAATGTTCGTACAGCTTACGGCAGGCTTCGGCAGGTCGCTGGCAATCAACGACATTATGGTAAAGGCGTTACACAACAAAGCCCTTGCAACCGTCTTGAAACCCGCCCTTGACGTAAGTTACCTTACCGCAAGCGCAAGCGCAACCCCAAACAGATGGCAAGAATCCTGCATCTCTCGCCCCCTTACGCAAAAAGAAATCCACAAAATGGTCGAGGCTTTCGCAAAAACCGCGAAACTCTGCATGGACGCGGGCGTCGACGGCGTTGAAATCCACGCCGTTCACGAAGGCTACCTTCTTGACCAATTCACGATGAAATACACCAACCAAAGGACGGACGAATACGGCGGATCGTTTGAAAACAGATACCGCTTCCCCGTCGAAATCGTCAAAGCTATCAAAAAGGCGTGCGGCGACGACTTCCCCGTTTCTTTGAGATATTCCGTCGTTTCCAAAACCAAAGGATTCGGCAAAGGCGCGCTTCCCGGCGAAGACTACGTTGAGGTCGGCCGCGATATGGAAGAAAGCGAAAGAGCCGCAAAATATCTCCAAGACGCCGGCTACGATATGCTCAACTGCGACAACGGCACCTACGACGCCTGGTACTGGGCTCACCCCGGTCCCTATATGCCGCAAAACTGCAACCTCGAAGACGTCGCTCACATCAAAAAATTCGTTGACATTCCCGTCGTGTGCGCCGGCCGTATGGAACCCGACGTTGGCGCGGAAGCAATCGCCGAAGGCAAAATCGACGGCTTGGGGGTTGCTCGTCAGTTCCTTACCGATCCCGCATGGGTAACCAAACTTATGAACGACGATATCGCGTCGATTCACCCCTGCATCTGCTGCCATAACGCCTGCTTCAATATGGCGTCCTATAAAGGCGACGACGGACAACTCGTCGGCAACGACCAAACCCTTGCGGACAACGCCGGTATGGCTCGCTGCGCCCTTAACCCGCAGACGATGCAAAGCAAAAAATACAAAATCGTCAAAGCCGCTCATCCCAAGAAAATCGCTGTTATCGGCGGCGGTATCGGCGGTATGGAAGTCGCGCGCGTCGCAACTCTGCGCGGACATAAGGTTACGATTTACGAAAAGTCGAATGTTCTCGGCGGCGTATTCATCGCTGCCGCTGCGCCTTCGTTCAAAGAGAAAGACCGCGACCTTATCAAATGGTACGAAAAGGAAATCAAAGACCTTAATATCGAAGTAAAATTCAACACCGAGGTCAAACCCGAAGACATCGCTAAACTCGGCGCGGACGAAGTCGTCGTCGCAACGGGCAGCAAGGCAAGAAAACTTCGCGTTCCCGGTGCGGAAAAAGGCATCGAAGCGTGCGAATATCTGCTTGGCACCAAAGAAGTCGGCAACAAAGTCATCGTCATCGGCGGCGGCTTGTCCGGTTGCGAAATCGCCCTTGACCTTTACAACAAAGGCAAGACTCCCGTCATCGTCGAAATGAAGAACGACCTTGTCGCAATGAGAGGCGTCTGCCTTGCGAACACTTCGTATCTCCGCGACTTCTTCGCGCTTAACAAAGTCGACGTACGTCTGAACACCGGTCTTGTCGAAATCACCGACAAAGGCGTCAAGGTCAAAGACCTTAAAACCGGCAAGGAGTCGGAAATCGCAGGCGACAGCGTGATTATGTCTGTCGGCTACATTCCCACCCCCGTCGCAAAAGACGGCGTGAAACTTGTCGGCGACTGCAACGGCATCGGCAACCTGCGTACGGTTATCTGGCGCGCATGGGACGTCGCGATGAAACTGTAATCGAAAATCTTCCAAAAAAGGACGCTGTCGTCTGACAGCGTCCTTTCTTTTTTTTTATTAACCTTATAAATACGAAAGCCGTTTATTCGCATTCCTTTTGCAGCGCGGCTTCGATAAATCCTTTGAACAATGGATGCACGCGGTTGGGGCGCGACTTGAATTCGGGATGGAATTGCACGCCGACGTAGAAAGGACGGTCTGTAAGTTCCACCGTTTCGACAAGGCGACCGTCGGGAGAAAGCCCCGAAAGAGTAAGCCCGTTTTCCGTCAGGATTTCACGATAATCGTTGTTGAACTCATAGCGATGGCGATGGCGTTCGGAAATTTCAAGCGTGCCGTAGCAGCGTTGCATCGTCGTATTTTCTTTTATCTCGCAAGGATACGCGCCAAGTCTTAACGTGCCGCCCTTGTCGATATCGTCGCTTTGTCCGGGCATAAAGTTGATGACTTTGTTTTTGCACAGCTCGTCGAACTCGCCGGAGTGTGCGTCCCTGATTCCTGCGACGTTTCTTGCGTACTCGATAACGGCGATTTGCATACCGAGGCAGATTCCGAAGTACGGCACGTTGTTTTCGCGCGCGTATTTCGCCGCAAGGATCATGCCTTCGATGCCGCGACTTCCAAAACCGCCCGGCACGATAATCCCGTCAAGACCGCTTAAAATTTCGTCCGCGGAGTCAGGCGTTATCGTTTCGGAATCGATCCATTTTATGTCGACTTTCGCACCAAGGAAGTATCCCGCGTGTCTTAACGCTTCCGCAACGGAAAGGTATGCGTCGTGAAGTTGCACGTACTTTCCGACAAGACCGATAGTAACGTGCTTTTTCGCCGTTTTGATATCTTTAACCATCTGTTTCCAATCGTTAAGGTCGGGTTCTGCAACATTGTCGATATGTAATTCTCTTAAAACGACCGACGAAAAGTTGGATTTTTCAAGCATAAGCGGCGCTTCGTACAAGCACGGCAGCGTGATGTTTTCAATGACGCAATCGGGCTTTACGTTGCAGAACAAAGCAATCTTTTTGAATATGGATTCTTCCAGCGGTTCGTCCGCACGAAGCACGATGATGTCGGGGCGGATTCCCATACCTTGCAGTTCTTTTACGGAGTGTTGCGTGGGTTTCGATTTATGCTCGTCCGAGCCGCTCAGAAACGGCACGAGAGTCACGTGAATGTACAGGCTGTTTTCGGGCCCGACTTCGATACCGACCTGACGAATCGCCTCGATGAAAGGCTGCGACTCGATATCGCCGATCGTGCCGCCGATTTCGGTGATGACGACGTCGGCGTCGATTTCTTTGCCGACGTGATAAATAAACTCTTTTATTTCGTTCGTGACGTGAGGAATAATTTGTACGGTCGAGCCGAGATATTCGCCCCTTCTTTCTTTGTTAAGGACGTTCCAGAAAACCTTGCCCGTCGTGAGATTTGAATACTTATTAAGGTTTTCATCGATAAATCTTTCGTAGTGTCCAAGGTCGAGGTCGGTTTCGCAGCCGTCTTCGGTGACGTAAACTTCGCCGTGCTGATACGGGCTCATCGTGCCGGGATCGACGTTGATATACGGGTCAAGTTTCTGCGCGATGACTTTGAGTCCTCTTGCCTTCAAAAGTCTGCCGAGCGACGCTGCCGTGATGCCCTTGCCGAGCCCCGATACGACGCCCCCGGTTACAAAAATGTACTTTGTCATAAAATCATTCCTCCGCTTTTTATTTATAGGTAGATAAAATATTTTCCGCAATGACGCGTTTCGTGACGCACCTGTCCATTGCCTGTTTTTCGATATAGCGGTGCGCTTCTTGTTCGGTCATTTTAAGCTGTTCGATCAAAAACCATTTCGCCTTGTTCACGACGCGGATATCTTCCATTCTTTCCTCGGCAAAAGATTTCTTGATTTCAATCCGACGAAGCCGCTCCCGCGTGGCGCACATAAGTTCGACGACTTCTTCGGTGAGTTCGGGCGACGTGGGTTTCGGCAACGTCAACACCCCGTGCGGGATAAGGACGGACGACAATTCCGAAAAATTCTCCGCGCGGGTAAACAATAATACGCAAACGCCGTCCGTTTCCGAAACGTCCAGCGCAAGGCTTGTGCCGAAGTCGTCGGGAAGCGGCGTGTTGATAATCACGATATCAGGTTTTTCTTTGGAAATCACCCGCCGCGCGCTTTTGGCGTCGCGATAAACGCTTATGGGGCTGAAACGATTTTTCGGGAGAAGCGGCAACATCGCGCCGTTAAACTTTTCCGACGACGATACGAGTGCAACTTTGTATACTCGTTCCGAAGAACTTTGTTTCTCGCCTTTTGTCTCCATACGTTACCCGCGGGTAAAACTTTTGTTTTCGCTTGAGTGCGAAAATGCTTTTTCAATAAAAAAAGCGTCCATTCGACATGGGTTTTTCCCCTTGTGAATGAACGTCTTTGCTCAACGATTTTGAATTATAGCACCCGGAATATTTATTTGTCAATAAAAATAAAAGCGGAAAATCAATAAAAAAATCACTTGACAAAAAAAATTTGCGGTCTTATAATCCTGCTATATAAAGGCAACGGCGTCTTACGGTTTTTGCAACCGTTCGACGCTCTTTTTTTTGATTTTTCGGGCAACGACGTCCAATGCGGGCGTCGCTGTCTTTTTTTAAGGAGTATAGTATATGAATACCGTTACGAATGAATTCGCAAGCCTTGTATTCGACGACAAGGTGATGAAGGAAACTCTGTCCGACGACGTTTACGCCGCCCTCAAAAAAACCATCGACGAAGGCGAAAACCTCTCCTTCGACGTCGCAAACGCGGTTGCCGTCGCCATGAAAGACTGGGCAGTCGAAAAAGGCGCGACTCATTTCACGCACTGGTTCCAGCCGCTTACCGGCGTTACCGCCGAAAAACACGACGGATTTATCGCCCCGTCGCCCGACGGAAGAGTCATCATGGAGTTTTCGGGCAAGGAACTTATTAAAGGCGAACCCGACGCGTCGTCGTTCCCGTCCGGCGGACTTCGCGCGACTTTCGAGGCGCGCGGCTACACCGCGTGGGATCCGACGTCTTATGCATTCATTAAGGACAAAACCCTTTGCATTCCGACGGCGTTCTGCTCCTACGGCGGCGAGGCTCTGGACAAAAAAACGCCGCTCCTTCGCTCAATGGAAGCGCTTGACAAACAGGCTCTTCGTGTTTTGAAACTTTTCGGAAACGACGCGAAATACGTCCGTACGTCCGTCGGCCCCGAGCAGGAATACTTCCTTGTCGATAAGGATTTGTATGCAAAACGCAAGGATCTGATTTTCACCGGACGCACCCTTTTCGGCGCGAAACCCCCGAAAGGTCAGGAACTCGACGACCATTATTTCGGCGCGATCAAACCGCGCGTCAAGGAGTTTATGGCGGATCTCGACGACGAACTTTGGAAACTCGGCGTACTTGCGAAAACCGAGCATAACGAAGTCGCTCCCGCCCAGCACGAACTTGCGCCGATTTATTCCACAACCAACGTCGCAACCGACCACAACCAACTCACGATGGAGATAATGCAAAAGATTGCGCTGAAACACGGTCTTGTGTGCTTGTTGCACGAAAAGCCGTTTAACGGTGTGAACGGAAGCGGTAAACACAATAACTGGTCATTATCCACCGACAAAGGAGTCAATCTTCTCACGCCCGGCGAAACGCCTTACGAGAACGCGCAGTTTTTATTGTTCCTGTCCGCAGTAATTAAAGCGGTGGACGATTATCAGGATTTGTTGCGCCTGTCCGTCGCGTCCGCAGGCAACGATCACCGCCTCGGCGCAAACGAAGCGCCGCCCGCCGTCGTATCGATTTTCTTGGGCGACGAACTCACGGCGATTCTTGACGCAATCGAAAACGATTCCCCTTATTCCGGCTCGCAAAAAACCACGATGAAAACAGGCGTGCACGCGCTGCCGAAATTCCCGCGCGACACCACCGACAGAAACCGTACGTCGCCGTTTGCGTTCACGGGGAATAAGTTTGAATTCCGTATGCCCGGCTCGCAACAAAGCATCGCCGACTGCAACGTTATGCTCAACACCGCGGTTGCGGAATCGTTGAAACAATTTGCGGACGTCCTTGAAAACGCCGACGACTTTGAAACCGCCCTGCACGAACTCGTTAAAAGTACGGTGCGCGACCATAAACGCATCATCTTCAACGGCAACGGATACGATGAAAAATGGATAAAAGAAGCCACCGAAAAGCGCGGACTTCTGAACCTTCGCACTACCCCCGACGCGCTGCCCGCCGTACTGAATAAGAAAAACGTCGACCTTCTGACGTCGCACGACGTAATGTCGCTTGCCGAGATTAAATCACGTTACGAAATCACGCTTGAAAACTACTGCAAAACCGTCAATATCGAAGGGCTTACGATGATCGATATGGCGCGGAAAGAGATTTTGCCCGCCGTCGAAAGTTACGTCAAAGATTTGTCGGAAACACTGGTCGCGAAAACCGCCGTGCTGCCCACGGTATCCGCAAAGTACGAGCGCACGCTCATTGAAAAACTTTCGGTCATCGTTGAAGAAATCGACGCCGCCGCGTCAAGCCTCGAATCGTCGCTTATCGAGTACAAGACAATCACCGACGTGACGAAATCGGCTGCGCTTATCCGCGACGTTATCCTTCAAAAAATGGCGGAACTCCGCATTGTCGCAGACGAGGCGGAGACGCTCACCGCAGAAAAATACTGGCCGTTCCCGACGTACGACAAACTTTTGTTCGGCGTATAATTCAAAACCGCAAACAGTCAATACTCACCGCATAAAAAAGCGTCCGCACGGACGCTTTTCGTTTATTCTTCCAAAGAAGCAAGGTATTCTTTCGCCGCCTCGTTTCCGAGTTCCGCCGATTCGCGAAACAGCCGTTTTGCCCGTTTCACGTCTTTTTTCACCTTAAAGCCCGTCGCATACAGAAACCCCAAAAAATACAAGCCGTCTTTGTCTTTGCACTTCACGGAAGATTCAAAAAGTTCCAGCGCCTTATCGACGTCCTTTTCAACGCCGTATCCGTTGAAATACATATACCCGAGCGGGAAATACGCTTCTTCGACGCCCTTATCCAATGCTTTTTGATAATATTTCATTGTGGTTTCGTAAAACATTTCGTCATCGTTGTTAGAATAGGCTTTGCCAAGGAAAAAGCACGCCTTGCCCGAATCGTACAACTCGTCGCAAATCCGCCAGATTTTTATGGCTTTGTCCACGTCTTGCTCGATATTATCGCTTCCGAAATAAAAATAAACCCCAAGTTGCAATAATGCCGTTTCGTCAAAAATTCCCCTGAACTCTTCGTTGTTCCAAAATTCGATTTCTTTGTTTTTGTCCATTTGCACACCCCCGATTGATTTTCCAATGTTATCATAATAAAAGATACGTCCCGTTTGTGGGACGTATCTTTTTAATTTCGTTGTATATAAAGAAAGCCTACTATTAATGGTATAGCCATTTGTTAAAACTATTCATGCAACCTGCTTTTTAACTTTTAATATGTAAGTCAGGCATTTTATCGTAAAAAATATTATAATCTACG
>OIXL01000608.1_pt1 | contig 17060 bp, 7 predicted proteins | sample 1587761 | NCBI WGS metagenome assembly OIXL01 (sample SAMN03283246) | human gut metagenome | biome: human-associated habitat; material: feces | host: Homo sapiens | place: Peru | collected 2012 | reverse complement strand
ATGGAACTTTCGGTTACAATCCAGGCAAAGGTGGAAGTTACCCCTTCAAACTGGAACTTTGGATTTCAACCGACCTTTATTTTTTGCGTTCTCTGGAACAAGGAGGGAAATTCAGATATGCTGCAGAAAGATCGTTTGTACCGGGTACAGGAGAAAATGAAACAGGCTGCCATGCCTCAGATGCTTGTCACGGATCCCATGGCCATTTACTGGCTGTGCGGAAAGCTGTTTGCTCCGGGAGAGCGTTTCCTCGGACTTCTCCTTCGGACCAACGAGGAACGTCCCGCCGTTCTCATCGTCAACGAGCTGTTCCATTTTGATGAGGAGCTCGGCATCCCCAGAGTCTGGTATTCCGATACCGATGATGTCACTTCCGTTTTAAAGCCGCTCCTTCATCCGGAAGAGAAGCTCGGCGTGGATCAGACCATGGCATCGAAATTTCTGATCGGTCTCATGGAGGGAAATGCCGCAGCCGGATACGTCAACGGTTCCTTCACCATCGACGAAACGCGCGCCGTCAAGGATGCCGCCGAGCAGGAGAAGCTTCGCAGGGCGTCCCTTATCAATGATGTCGCTATGGAGAAGTTCAAGGGGCTCATCCACGCCGGCGTCACAGAGCTTGAAATCGCGGATCAGATGCTCGGCATCTACAAGTCACTGGGTGCCTCCGCCCATTCCTTCGATCCGATTGTCGCCTTCGGTGATCATGCCGCAGATCCTCACCACATGCCGGATCACACGGTGCTGCAGGAGGGAGATACGGTTCTGTTCGATGTCGGCTGCATTGTCGATGATTACTGCTCCGATATGACAAGAACCTTTTATTACCGGAAGACACCGGACGAGGAAACCAGAACCATTTACAACCTGGTCCGGAGAGCAAACGAAGCTGCTGAGGAGATGCTCCGCCCCGGCATCGAGATTGCTTCGGTAGACCGCTGTGCCCGCGACATCATCACGGAGGGCGGTTACGGCCCGTATTTTACCCACCGGCTCGGACATTTTATCGGACTGCAGGATCACGAGGCCGGTGATGTCTCTCTTGCCAATCACAGTCCGGAGCAGCCCGGCATCGTGCACTCCATTGAGCCGGGAATCTACAAGCCCGGGACTGCAGGCGTCCGGATTGAGGATCTGGTTCTCATCACGCCGGACGGGCACGAGGTGCTGAATCACTATCCGCATGATCTGATTGTCATCGAATAAGGTCAGAAAATCCCGAACATGCAAAAGGCCCGGCCTCACAAAAGCAAGTGAAGCCGGGCCTTTTCCTGTCAGATTGCTTTTCCCAGGAACTGACTCTGGTAAAGGTCGTAGTAGAAGCCTTTTTCCTTCATCAGACTGTCATGGGTTCCCTGCTCGATGATTCGTCCTTCCTTCATCACAAGAATGCAGTCGGCATGACGGATCGTGGACAGGCGGTGCGCCACAATGAAGCTTGTTTTCCCTTCCATCATCTTGTTGAAGGCATCCTGGATCTTCAGCTCGGTTCTTGTATCAATCGAGGACGTTGCTTCATCGAGAATCAGCATGGACGGTCTGCTCATCATGACACGCGCGATGCACAGAAGCTGCCTCTGTCCCTGCGAGAAATCCTCGCCGTTCTCGGAAACCACCGTGTCGTATCCATTCGGGAGCCTGCGAATAAAGGAGTCGATGTGGCAGGTTTTCGCGATCCGGATCATTTCTTCCTCTGTGATATCCGGATTTCCCATCGTGATGTTCTCCCGGATGGTCCCGGATTTCAGCCAGGTCTCCTGAAGAACCATGCCGTAGCCGCTTCTCAGGGAATGACGCGTAATTTCACGGACATCCGTCCCATCCACAAGAATTGCTCCGCCCTTCACATCATAAAACCGCATCAGCAGATTGATCAGCGTCGTCTTGCCGCAGCCGGTCGGTCCGACGATTGCAATTTTCTGTCCCGGCTTTACCTGAAGATTGAAGTCACGGATAAGCTCCTGTCCTTCTGTATACGAGAAGTCGACCTTCTGCAGTTCCACTCTTCCGTCAAAGTGCTCCGTTTTCTTTGCCTGCTCGGAATCCGGCACCTGGGGCTCCTCCTCAATCAGATCCAGCACTCTTCCCGCACACGCAATCGCATTCTGCAGCTCTGTGACAACGCCGGAGATCTCATTGAACGGCTTCGCGTACTGACTCGCATAGGACAGAAAGGCGGTCAGCTGACCGACGGTAAGGTGTCCTGTAATGGCAGCAAGGGCGCCCGTCACGCCGACCACGGCATACACCAGGCTGTTGACAAAGCGTGTCGCGGGATTCGTGATGGAGGAGAAGAAAATCGCCCGAAGGGAGGTCTCCTTCAGCTCCTCATTGATTTCGTCAAACTCACGAACCACCTCTTCCCTCCGGTTAAAGGCCTTGACAACCTTCTGCCCCTCAACCATTTCATTGATCAGGCCGGTCTGCTTTCCCCGGATCTCCGCCTGTTTGCGGAACATGGTATAGGTATGCGTCGAAATATACCCGGCCACCAGGAAGGAGAGCGGCGTCAGGGCAACCACCGCAACGGTAATCCCGATGTTGATGGACAGCATGAAGCAGACCGTGCCCAGAATGGTGATCACTCCTGTGAACAGCTGGGTAAAGCCCATCAGAAGACCATCCGCAAACTGATCGGCGTCTGCGATAACCCGGCTCTCGATTTCACCGTAGGGATGTGAATCAATATAAGAGAGAGGGAGCTGCTCGATCTTGTGAAAAGCATCGTTCCGAATGTCCCGCACAACATCGTAGGTCATCTTGTTGTTGCACAGATTCATCAGCCACTGGCCAAAACCGGCAAGCATGGCACTGACCGCTATTTTGACGATGCTGCCGGTAACTCCCGCAAACTGCACTTTTCCCGCACCAATCATGAAATCCACAACTTCGCCGGTCAGCTTTGGAATATACAGCTGCAGTGCCACCGTCATAAAGGCAAGTGCAAGCGAAAGCCAGAGGAAAATACGATAGCGTCCGAGATAGCGCAGAACCTTTTTGATGATCACACGCTGCGCAGCATGATCCACTTTCTTTTTCTGTTTCTGTGCCATTCTCATGCCTCCTCTTCCTTCGGGAACTGGGAATAATAGATTTCCTGATAGACCGGATTTCCGGCAAGAAGCTCTGCATGGGTACCGATGCCGGCAAGCTTCCCGTCGTCCATCACCAGAATCTGATCCGCGTACTGCACCGAGGCCGCCCTCTGTGAAACAATGAAGGTCGTCAGGGTTCTCGACATTCCGCGGATTGCCATCCGAAGCTTCGCATCCGTTGCAAAATCAAGGGCGGATGCGGAATCATCCAGAATCAGAATGTCCGGCTTGCGGATCAGTGCCCGCGCAATGGTCATACGCTGCTTCTGGCCGCCTGAAAGGTTGCGTCCATTCTGCTCCAGTTCGAACTCCGTCCTTCCGGGCTTTAAATCCACATATTCCTTCGCCTGCGACACCGCCAGCGCTTCGTCCATTTCCTCCGCAGAGGCATTGCTCTTGCCAAAGGAGAGATTCCTTGCAATCGTCCCCTTGAACAGAACCGCCTTCTGCAGCACCACGCCAATCCTGCTGCGAAGCTCCTCCTGCCGGTATTCCTTCACATTGTGTCCGCCCACAAGAACTTCTCCCTGCGACGCATCATAGAATCTCGGAATCAGATTCACCAGTGAGGATTTTCCGCTTCCGGTTCCGCCAATGATGCCGATGGTCTCACCTCTTCTGGCCTTAAAGGAAATGTTCTGCAGAGCTTCTCCTGCACCCTCTTCATAGGTCAGCGACACATTTCGGAATTCCACCGCCGTTTCACTGTCTCTGACCGCATCCGCCGGCAGCAGGCCGTCCTTCATATCCGGCTCCACCTTCAGGATATCGGCAATCCGGTCTCCGCAGGCCCAGGCCTTCGTCACCTGTATGATCAGATTGGCAAGCTTGATCAGCTCCACAAGAATCTGAGACATGTAGTTCAGAAGTGCGACCACCTGTCCCTGTGTCAGAATCCCGCAGTCCACACGAACCGCTCCGGTATAGATCAGATATACCGTTGCCAGGTTAATGAGAATGTATGTGACCGGGTTCATCAGGCCGGATATTTTTCCCACAAACTGCTGCATTCGGGAAAGCGCCGCATTCTCTGTCCGAAAGCTCTTCTCTTCGCTCTCTTCTCTTCCAAACGCGCGGATCACGCGGACGCCGGTCAGGTTCTCCCGGGTTCCGGTCATGATTCGGTCCAGCTTCCCCTGCACCTTTCGGTACAGCGGCATCGTCCACAGCATGATGCCGAAGACCACCACAGAAAGAACCGGAATCGTGACCACGAAAATCAGCGCCGCCTTCACATCTACCGTAAAGGCCATCGCCATTGCACCAAAGACAATAAACGGGGAACGCATGAACAGGCGCAGCACCAGGTTGACGCCATTCTGCACCTGATTCACATCGCTCGTCATCCGGGTAATCAGCGTGTCGGTTCCGAACAAGTCCATCTGGGAAAAGGACAGCTCCTGAATATGCTCAAACAGAAAATGCCGGAGCTTTGCTGAGAAGCCGGTCGCAGCCTTCGCGGCAAACCACTGTGCCGTGATGGCAGATGCCAGTCCGACAGCCGCCAGCAAAACCAGAACCCCGCACATCTTCAGAATGTACGACCGGTTCTGTGTTCCGACTCCCGTGTCAATAATTGCCGCCATGACTAGCGGCACAATCAGCTCAAAGGTTGCCTCCAGCAGCTTGAATAGCGGTGCCAGAACCGCCTCCTTCCGATACTCCTTCAGATATTTCAGAAGTGATTTCATTCCAGTTTTTCTCCTGTGTTATGTTTTTCCGTTTCATTTTCTGATCGGATTCGTTCCATTGCAGATCATCCTAGCACAGCTCTTCATATACGAAAATTATAAATAAAATATCCATTCCATTCGATTTCAATATATACTGACTGTAATACCGCAGGGGGATCGTTTCAGAAAGGACACAGATATGGATCTCAGACAGCTGGAATATTTTATCGCTATCGCAGATGCCGGTACGTTTCAGGCCGCAGCCCGCAGGCTTCACATGACGCAGCCTCCGCTTTCCACACAAATTCGCCTCCTGGAGGAAGAGGTCGGAACCCCTCTGTTCCTGCGCGGCCCGCGCCAGGTGACGCTCACAGGTGCAGGAAGGCTTCTCTACAGCCGCGCTTCCACGCTTCTGGAGCTGCAGAAAAACACCGTACAGGAGCTTCTGGATTATTCGGAAGGGAATAAGGGCGTGCTGCGCTTCGGAATTGCCTCCTCCGCAAACGGAGAGCTTCTGACCAGAATGATTCTGCCCTTCTCCAAAAAATATCCCGGTATCCGTTTTGAACTCACAGAATCCAATACCTACCGCCTGCTGGAGCTTCTGGAAGCCAACCTTCTGGATATTGCACTCACGAGGACTCCCTTTCAGGCCCAGAAGAGCTTCGACGTGCAGGAGCTTTTTGAGGACTGCATTGTCGCCGTCGGAGGCTCCCGTTTTTTCTCAGACAGAAACATCAAAAAGAGCACCGGCATTTCACTGTCGATGCTCTCCTCGTATCCACTGATCATTTACCGCCGCTGGAAAAGTGTATTGGATCACGCCTTCTCCGAGCTTGGCCTTTCACCGGATTACTTCTGCATTGCCGATGACGCAAGAACCTGCCTTTCCTGGGCAGATGCAGGACTTGGGGTCGCCATTGTCCCTCAATCCGCAGTCTCCTTCTCCGGAATGGAGCTGCAGGAGGTTCCTGTCACGCAGCCGTCCATCACATCAAGCTTGTGTCTGGTGACAAGGAAGGGAAGCTACATCCCCGCTGCCCTGCAGCTTTTTCTCCATGAAATTCAGGCGATTTATCCGGTCGTTCAGGACTCGGAATCCTCTCCGTCCAGCCAGTCATCGTCCTCATAGGAATCCCCGGAGCCGCCGTTTCCACGGTTTCTGCTGCGAAGCTTCTCCTTTTTGCGGTTTCTCTTTTTCTTCATAATTCCGTGAAGCAGGACCGCAAGGGCTCCTGCTGCCGCAAGAAGGATTCCGATCTTCCCGGCAATTCCTCCGGGGATTCCCTCCTTTTCCACGCAGAAGGCCACGTCGCTTCCTTCGGCATCGAAGGTCATGTACTTACCGAAGGGATCCGTTTCCGCTTTGGTCTTTTTCCCGTCGCGGATCAGATAGATTTCAACATCTCCGGCATCCTCCGGTGCCAGGTAGCGGATCTGGTGCTTCTCCTGTCCGTCATCCGGAACAGAGACCATCCACCTCTCCAGCTCGCCATTCTCCGGAGACATTTCCGTCAGAAGGAGGGAATCCTCACTGCGGAAATTTCCGTAGACTTCTATTACAGGCTGTCCGCTGCTCCTCGTCTGCTGCGACACAAGAAGCGTGTTGACGCGGGAATAGTCCGCCTTAACCACTTCGTCTTCCGTAATTTCACTGAAATCCGTCCGGCTCCATTCTGCATGGAAGCCTTCCTTCGGCGGAACCTGAGGAATCTGATCCTCCGGAATCCCTGCGCCGTAATTGCAGGCAACCGTGCGCACAATCGTATCGTCTGCAACAAAGGTGAGAACCAGCTGGTGGAAGCTTGCAGGAATGCCATCCTTCTTCAGAAGCTCCTCATAGGCAACGCCTTCCGCGATTCCTTCATAGCTGACACCGTCAATTCCGTAAACGGAAGTGGAGTAATAGTAATTGCCGGACACCTCATCCGGGTCCACATTCTTTACCCGCCCCGCCACAGCTCCGACGTACTGCTTGCTGTCCGAGCAGCTCACCATGGCGAGGTTATTCCGAAGGGTAACGCCATACCCGGCGATGCCGCCCACATATTTGCCCCCGGAGATATCACACCTGGCCGTATTGTCGCGAACCACTCCGACGGAATAACCGATGATGCCGCCTGTGTAATTCCCGCTGCAGTCCAGTGTTCCGTAATTGGCATTCTCCGCGGCCAGTCCCATCTCCATGTGACCCGCGATGCCGCCGCTGTAATTGCTTCTGGTATGTACCGTTCCGCGGTTTGTGCAGCTGTCGACGATGCATTTTGCCCGGAAAATATAATCCAGCGAGGAATCTCCTGTCTGGTGAATGTCCGTTTCCGGATTCAGATCGTATTCCACGCCGACCATACCGGTAATTCCGCCGGCATTGGTATCGCCCTTTACGTCGCCATAGTTCGTGCAGGCAGTTGTCCTGCCCTGATAGGTCTGGGTGACATCTTCATCGGATACATCCTGCACCGTATCATCCGTATCCTTATTCTGCATATCATCGGCAGCATCCCGAAGAGTACGCATGATGGTATCGAACTGATCGGTAATCGCCCGAAGATTGGCAATGCCCTCCTCAGACTCCTCTCCCATGGTATCGCCGAGGGACTGGATCTCTGTTGTCAGCTGGCTCATTGCTTCATACAGATTGTTGCCGTTGTTGCGCATCTTGTCGCTGATGCCGCTGATTTTCAGATCCATGGAGGCCAGTGCATTCAGCGCTCCGGAAAGCTCCGAAGAAATCTCCGGCGTATTCTGAAGCGTGTCCGCCGCTTTTTTCAGGGAATCTGCAACACCGGAGACGTTGCCTGCATTCTTCGCATACTTCTCTGCGATTTTCAGCATCTCACTGAGAGAGCTCGTCTGATCCCCAAGACCATCCGTGATATCCCGGAGAATTCCGTCAATGTCGTATTTCTTTGCCCAGGCATCAAACGCATCGGGATCCGTCCAGATATCCGCAGCGGCCGCATCGAGCTTCGCGATGTTATCCGTTACCGTTTTATACTCATTGCGGTACCTGATGAAGTTGTCGGTATATTCCTTCACGTCCTCGTCGCTGTCAAACTTATACTTACCCTTGAAATAGGTCTGCAGCTCGGCATCGTTCTTGCCTTCAATTTCCGGATCGTTCAGCTCCGGATAATTCTCCAGAAGCTCCGCCTGCTGCTTTCGAAGCTTCGAGGTCAGATCCTGCAGATCGCCCGCGGTAAAATCCCCATCCCTGAAGGTCCCGATGGAGCCTCCGTCCTTCAATACACTGAGACTGCTGTCCGCATCATTGATTTCCTGATTCAGCTCATCCAGAGAGTCCAGTGTCCCCTTCAGGTCCTCTCTCGCCGCCTGTGCGTCCGGATTGTCCGGATATTTGGCAAGAACTCCGTCCATTCCCTGTGCCGCAGAGTACATTTCCTGATAGCCTTCCCGAATCTCGGTCAGTGCACTGGAGACATCGTTTCTCACCTTCGTCTTATCCGCGGAGGTTCCCATGTCATCCACACCAGGTCCTTCCTTAACCGCATCCGAAAGCTTTTGCGTGCCGTCCGCGACCTTGTCCGCACCTTCTTCAAACTGACTGATGTACTGGTCCATCGCCGTGCGGTCTTCCTCTGTCATCTGAATGCCATCCAGATACGAGCCGACAGAGCTTCCCAGAGAAGAAAAGGAGTCCTTCGCATCCCCAAGATATCCGCCAAGCTTCGTTGAAATGTCCGAGAAGGTACTGAGAGAGCTTTGGATGGTGTTCGTCGCCTTATTGAGCTTGGCTGCCGCCTCGTCGTATTTGTCCGAGCCCTCATCGGTGATGCCCTTTGCGGCATCCTGGGCAATCTTCGAAAGACCGTTGATATTGGTCAGATGGCTTCTCGTATTCCCGGAATAATCTCCTGCGTTATCCAGACCGGTATTGACAAGAGAATTCAGCTCATCCAGCTGGGAATCCAGGTCATCCAGTGTACTCTGCGCAAAGTCCACCGACAGATAGGGCTGCATCTGTCCGACAATTCCGCCGACATCCTTTCGTCCGTAAACCGCAGCCCGGTTGGTATTGCTCTGCAGAAAGCCGGAGTTGCGGCCGGCAATTCCGCCGACGTTATAACCCACATGCTCGTAGCCGATGTCCGCCTCGTTCGTGCAGGAGGCCACGACGCCGGAGGTAAAGCCTGCAATTCCGCCTGTATCCGAATTGATTTCCAGGTTCTCAAAGCTCGTAAGATCCCCTGTCATCAGAATCTTTTCCAACGTGCTCGAGAGCTGATCCAGAGTCATGTTGGAATCCTGATAGGTGGTATTGACATTGGCTTCATTGGTGCAGGTGAGTACCGTTCCCTCGTTGTAGCCGACAATTCCGCCGCAGGCAGAGGTTCCTGTCACCGAGCCTGTGCTGCTGCAGCTGAGAATCGTGCCATATCTTCCGTTTCGTCCGACAATCCCTCCGACCTCACTGTCAGCCGTAATCTTGCCGTCGAAGGAGCAGTTCTGAATTTTCCCGTAATTCAGTCCGGCAATTCCACCAAGCTTCGACTGATTTCCGTTCGGTGCGATGACTCCCTGCACCTTCAGATTCGAAACGGTACCCGTGTTCTGTATGGTTCCGAACACGCCGGTCTCCGAAACATTTCCTGCTATCGCAACACCGGTAAGCCGGTGTCCCTGTCCGTCGAAGCGTCCGCCAAAGGTCTCCAGCGGTGTGAATTCCTCATTGGCAAAATCAAGATCCGTGTTCAGGTGCACTTCCTTGTCTCTGGACCAGCTGTCATAGTGGCAGTTCTTCACCAGCTCCTGGAAATCCTTCATGGAATTGATTTCCACCTTCTGATAGACCTTTGCCTCATTTCCGGAGATGTCCGCCTTATTCGCCTGAGAATCGGAATCCTCTTCGCTCTCATCCAGGGACTCCGAGCTCTTGGTCTCCCCCTTTGCGGATTGCACCACGCTCTGGTTTACCATGTCCTCTGCCTGCTGCTCCAGATCCGTCACCGAGGCTGCCGCCGCGCAAAGCGGTGCTGACAGGGAGGAAGCCGCAACCGTGCCTGCCAGCAGCAACGCCGATACTCTGAGTTTATTCATGCCTGCTTTCCTCCTTTCTTCTGTGTCTTTCTCTCCGCAGCCTCATCCGGGGTCTCATCCTCATTCAGGACCTCCTCCGAATCCTCGCTATCTTCGTCCATATCCTGTGCCCCGGCAGCTTCCTCAACCGGCCCCGGCAGCTTTCCCTGCGCATCCGTTCCGGCATCCGGATCCGATGCCTTTTCCATGCTTCCGGACACAACGATTGCCTTGACATCGCCGCGTACCACCGCATTCATGGTTCCGATGACCGTGCCGTTGATGGTTCCGCGGATTGCACCGTTGATCACAACCGTTCCCGTCTCTTCCTTGGTCTTTACCGGCCGTTCAATCTCGAAGGTTGTCTTCTCAATCAGCTTGTCACCGACCAGCAGGATCTGCGGCAGAACAAACATAACCAGGAAAACGGAAATCATGGTTCCACGTCCCAGGCATTCTCCGATTCCGGCAATGCAGGCATCCGAGGTCATCTGCCCGATGAACACACCGGCCAGAATCATCATGGAGCCGGAGGTAATGATCGTCGGAAACGAGAAGTTCAGTGCTTCAATGATGGAGTTCTTGCGGCTCTGCGTCTTCCTGCAATCCATATACCTGCTGGAAATGACAATGGCATAGTCGATATTCGCACCCATCTGAATCGAGCTGACTATCAGATAGCCCATGAAGAAGACCTTCTCATGAATCAGTGTCGGAATTCCGAAGTTGAGGAAGATCGCGCCCTCGATGACGGCAACCAGAAGAACCGGAAGTCCCGAGGATTTGAAGGTAAACAGAAGGATCACCAGCACGAACAGGATCGACATGACACTGACAACAATGTTATCTCTTTCAAACGAGTTTCTCAGATCTCTCTGGGAGGTGCTGTCACCGACAACATAAACCGAGCTTCCTTCATAATAGGACTGCGCCAGATCATGCATGGTCTGAACGAAATCAAACGAGGCATCATCCTGCTCCGGAAGCGGAATGGTCAGATACACCAGAATCCGGTCATACTTCTCGCCCTCGAGCTGCTTGCGCCCGTCACTGATCTGCTGATAGGCAGAAGAAAGCTTCTCCTGCGTATCGGAATCCAGCGTCACATAGCCCTCCTCCGACTTCTCGTAGACGAACATCAGCATATCCATAAGCGGAACCTTGTAGGAAGAAATGCCGCCGACAATCCGTCCGTACTCCTCCTGATCCGCCGCGTACGTTGTATAGAGAAGCTCCGCAACCTCATAGTCAAGGTCCAGAAGCTCCGAAAAATCTCTCGGGGAAAGCTCATCCGTCAGCATATAGCCGCCCATTGCCTCTGTATTGGCAAGGCCCTGACAGTAATCCACCTCCGTATAGGATTCGAGATCCTTGATCAGCTTCGCTTCCTTTTTGTAATTTCCGGAAGGAACCACGACGGCGCAGAAATTCTCGGAGCCGAAATTATCCTCGATCAGCTCCTCCGCCTTCTGCTGGCTGTTCTGCACGGGAGTCGGAAGTGTGGAATAGCCGTACACATATGGAGTCTTCTGGGAAAGCACCGCAAACACAACAAAAACGACACTGAAAATAGCCGGAAGAACGAAGCGTGACCGGTAGGCAAAACGGCCGACCGCGCTGATTTTCGGGACAAAGCTCTTGTGCTTCGTCCTCTCCATCATGCCGGAGAACAGGACAAGGAGTCCCGGCATCAGCGTGAATACGGAAAGAAGGCTTAACAGGATTGCCTTGATCAGGACAACGCCAAGGTCCGCACCAATCCGGTACTGCATGAAGATCATGGCCATCAGACCGGAAATGGTTGTCAGGGAGCTGGAACAAATTTCCGGAATGGACTTCGAAAGCGCCACCACGACCGCATCGTGCACATCATAATCCTTCAGCTCTTCCTTGTACCGGTTGCAGAAAATAATGGCGTAGTCCACAGACAGTGCAAGCTGCAGGATCGAGGAAACCGAATTCGAAACAAAGGAGATGGTTCCGAGAAGGAAATTGGTTCCGCCATTCAGCAGCATGGACGCAACAAACGTAATCAGAAGGACCGGAATCTCTCCGTAGGATTCGCTGGTCAGAAGCAGCACCGTAACCACAACCACCGCAACCAGCACCATGATCTTATTGATCTCTTCCTGAATGATCTCCGCCTGCTGATCTCCCAGCGTGGTGCTGACATAGATGTCATAATCGGACAGCCTGTCCTTGACGTTGTTCAAGGCCTCCAGCGCTCGGTCATCCGTCTCATCATAGGAGAATGTAATCTTGTAAAGCGCCGAGCCGTTGTTGTAGTGCTCCACAAAATCAGTCTGATCCGCATCCTCATCGGTGAATTCCACCTGAGAAACGCCGTCCATTCCCTCAATTTCACTCTGGAGCTCCTTCGCATCCGGGAAAGAAATATTGGCAACCATCACCTTGGCCGTTCCGAAGGTGACGAACTCCTTCTCCATCACCTCAAGCCCCTGCTTCGTTTCGGTGGTCTCCGGAAGATAATCCGCAAGATCATTGTTGACCTTGACCCAATTCGTTGCGATCACCGAGAAAATCAGTGCGATGATGTAAATCAGGAAAAACAGCATCCTCTTGTCCACAATAAAGGATGCGATCCGAATCATTGCCGAATTGCCTTTCTGCTTGTTCTCTTCCATGCTTTCCTTCCCTGCCGCATCCCCGGCGGCGCATTTTTCTGACTGTCGGTCATAACATTCCCAAGGATACCATGATTCTGCCCGATTGCAAATGAAAAAAGTGTAAAATCGCGTGCCGAAGCTTACCTCAAACTTACCAGCTGGCCCAGCCATCCTCATCCAGAGACACTCCGCAGCTTCCGGATAAATCTCTCATCTCCTTCAGGACACGCTCCTTCTCCGCTCCCTCAAGAAGCTGCACAGCCGTGCCGCTCTGAAGACAGGGAACAAAGCGAAGCCCGGTCATCCGTTTCTCCTTCGCAGAAAACTGTACCTGCAGAAGTCCGGTGTCCGTGGTATACGAGGTAAAATAAAAATTCCCAAGGCTGTAGGCAACCGGCTTTCCGTTCACCGCACCGATTGCCTGCAGGACATGCGGGTGACCGCCGACGATCAGATCCGCCCCGGCACCTGTAATTCCGTCCGCCAGAATATCCTGCCGGTATTCCTTCTGCATTTCGCTCTCCACGCCCCAGTGGATGCAGACAATGACAAAATCCGCATTCTCCCTGGCCGTCTTCACCTCTTCGTATAATCTCGAAGGATCCCAGCAGCGGAACACGCCCGGAAGAGCATCCGTAGCGCCTCTCGTATCCGGGTTGTCAAACTGCTCCACCTGCGTTGTGCTGATGAGCGCTATCCGCATTCCCACATTTTCCTCATCCCGCGACAGTCCGTCCGGGGATTTTCCGGCAAGCACAGCCCCGTCCGGTCCCAGATCGAAATATACCGCCGAAGAAGCCTCTTCTATATTCTTTCCCGCGCCAATATACGGAATGTCCGCATCCTGCAGCGTGGAGAGCGTATCCAGAAGCCCCGTCTCGCCATAGTCGAAGACGTGATTATTCGCCAGTGTCACAAGATCCGCGCCCATTTCGTGAAGCCATTCTGCCGTGTCCGGTCTTGCCCGAAGCGTATAGGTTTTATCCGGAAGCGGCGATCCGCCAAGGCTGTAGCAGAATTCGTTGTTGACGGTAAAAACATCCGCCCCCTGCATCAGCTCCAGAACTCCCGCATCAAACCTCGACAGGATACCGCTCTGCCTTGCCGCAGCTCCCGTTGCATAATTCTCATCAAACAGAATGTCTCCGGCAAAGGTAAAAGTAATCGTACGGTCTTTCTCCGGAAGCTCCAAAAGCTCCTCTTCCTTCTTCTTTGCTTCCGCTTCTGCCAGCGCATTTTTCTGCATCTGCAGCACCGCGGCAAGATACGGATCTCCGAAAAAGACCTGTTTCGTATAAGGCCGGTCACGAAGAAGAGCCTCCCCGGAATAGACTGCTGTCTTCTCCATTCGAAGAGAGCCCGCTTCTTCCTCAAAAATGCCAAAAACCGCCGGCTGCAGGGCCAAAAGCCCTGCACCGACGGTTAGTATTACGCCAAGTGCGATGAAAAATGTCAGTATTCTCTTTCTCACTGTCCCTGTACCACTCCGGAATCTGCTGCCGCACCGGAAGCATCCACGGTCACGCCATCTGCGGAATGTGCCGTTACGGTTGTCCCGTTTCCGGTATCCGCTGCTGTCACCGTTGTTGCTCCGTTTACAGGATTCGAAGCAACGGCCGTTCTGACTCCGGTTGCTTCATTATAATACACAATGGTCACAATTCCGGTTGCAGGGTCAGTTGTTGACGACTCCACAACGCCAAGGGAAGAAGCCGTGTTCGCATCTGCAGACGGAACGCCTGCCGCGTCATTTCCGGCACCGGACGCTGTTTCTGTCCCGGCTGCGGCATTTGCTCCCTGATCAGCCAGACCATCTGCAGCAATACCGCCCGCTGCAGCTGTGCCGGCTCCCTGGGAAGAAGGCGTTTCAACAAGTGTCGGCATGGATTTCCCGGTCTTCTGAATGTAGGTTCCCTTTCCGACCGCAGCCTCTGCATCCTGATAATTCTGCTTGTAGGATTCGGAATTCTTATAAGAATACTCACCGGTTGCCGAGCCATACTTCTCTGACAGCTCTTCCGCGGTTGTTTCTCCATACAGGAAGTTCTGCAGCTCCTCCGCGTTTGTCTCAAAATCCAGCGCCAGCACCTTTCTTCCGCACATGCCATCCATCAGGCCGTACGTGTGCTTCAGAGGGAAGGTCGTCGTGTCATAATCCATGTTGACAAAGGTCGCAGCCTCCGGAATCAGACTTGCAATATCGCCCTCTGTCAGATTGGTCTGAACCAGAGGAAGCACATTGTTCAGAAGCTTATCCAGCTCAGTGACACTCAGCTTCTTCAGGTTCTCCACCGCAGCCAGGATCACCTTGCGCTGCCGCTCCACACGGTGCCAGTCATCATCGATTGCGCGAAGTCTCGCATAGCACATTGCTGTCGCACCGTTCAGGTGATTGATGCCCGGAACCAGATCCTGCTGCACCTCATTCTCCACGTGCATTCCCTTGATGTTGCCTGCCGTGAAAGTTCCTTCCGGATGGTTGATGTTGTTGCACTCTGCTTCGGTCATATCGATGTCCACGCCGCCGACCGAATCCACAAGCTCCATGAAGGTCCGGATGTTGACACGAATGTACTTCGTCACATCCACCTTGAAATTCTCACGAATCTGCCGCGTCATCAGGTACGGACCGCCGTACCAGAACATATGCGTCAGCCAGTCCCACTGCCCTTCGTATTCTCCGGAAGGGATCTTCACACCGATGGCCCGCTCGAAGCTGACCAGATGTACCTGATTCGTCTCACGGTTGATGGACAGAAGAATGCACGTATCGCCTCTTGCATTGTCATTAAACTTCGTGGTGCGGTCATCGGTTCCGATCAGAAGGATATTGAATACCGCCTTATCCTCCTCAATCTCGCCCGTTGCCTCAATCGCCTGCTTCTCCTCGATTTCACGGGACTGAAGCTCCTCGTTCTCAAGCTCGTCCTGGGAATCGCCCTCTGCAGAAACCTCCGTGCCGGCAAATTTCCCGTCACTGATGTTCATCAGACGATATTTGCTGTGGAAGTACCCATACGCCACAAGTCCAAGGGCCAGAACGGCCACCAGAACAATCGCCACAATACGGATCCAGAGCTTCATTCCAAGGAACTTCTGCCAGAGGTCCTTCAGCTTTGCACCAAAGCTCTCTTTCCTTTCCTCCGGCATTTCCTCTTTCTGCCAGGCAAGCTCTACCCCTTCCGAAGTCTCTGCCTTCTGCTCCGGGGCAGGCTCTGTCTTTCCCGAGGGCTCTGTCTTCTCTGCTTTGGCATGCTCCGCGCGTTTTTCTGCTTCCTTCCTTCGGCTCTCGCGGTTTGCCGCGATGTCCTCCAGCTCTTCTCGTGCCTCTTCCGCAAGCTCCTCTGCAAGCTCTGCCTTCTCTTCCTCCCGGAGCGCTTCCGCGTTAGCGGCTGCTGCCTCCTGCTGCCTTGCCTGCCTGCTTGCCTCCGCTGCCCTGCGATTCTTTTTCTGCTGCTTTCTGCTGTTCTTTTTCTTCGTCACAATCGGTACCTTTTTCTGCAAATCATGGTTCATTCCGAAACATATCAATGCATGATTTTAACGCGATTTTTCATGACGTGCAACGATTCCGTATTTTTCCCGGAATGCCCCGATCGTTCTTCTTCCCGCATCCGACACCGGCTTGATCCATTTCATGGAATACAGATGAATCTGCATGATGACATATCGGATCGGCTCATCCACATAGCACAGGGCAAAGACCACCAGAAACGGCAGATGGAGCGGCCCGTTTGCAAGATGAATGACCGGCTGAACCAGAAGAAACATAAACGCGATTTCCAGGGTCGAACCGAAGGCCGAATCTCCCGCAGAACGATACATGTCGTTCTGCACCCAGTTTCCCATACGGATGGTTCCCAGAACGGTGTAAATTGCAAACATCGCAAACGCCAGACGGTAGGATTCCCCCGAAAGCCCCATTGCATGCAGAATCGGAGAATGCAGCGCCAGAACAATCAGGCACACGCACAGGATGATCACCTGACAGCTGTACACAAGGCGCCACCCTCTGGAATAAGCCTCTTCGTGGTTTCCGGCGCCCACCTCCTTGCCGACAAGGACCGTTGCTGCAGAGGAAAAGCCTGCAAAGAAGCCGATGACCAGTCCCTCCAGTGTACGGAAGACCGCAGTCGCCGCAATCGCCTGCTCGACCTGATGTCCGAGGACAATGTTGATCAGCATGTTGCCGACGCCGATCAGAACTTCGTTCAGGATAATCGGGAAGCTCTTCTTCAGAAATTCCTTCAGAAGTGCCGCGTCCCATTTCCAGTGTCCGGAAATATCAAGAAGATACGGGACATGCTTGATCTTCGCCGTCACCACGATGACAAGCACATTAACAATAGAAGAAAGGATGGTTCCGACGGCCGCTCCGCGGACTCCCATAGCGGGGAATCCAAGTTTTCCGAAGATCAGGATATAGTTGCAGACACAGTTCGTAATCACCGCAGCAATTGCTCCGGCAAGCGGAATTTTCACACGCTCCACCGAACGCAGAAGCGCTGACATGGCAACCGCCAGGACCTGAAACACATAGGAAAAGCCGACGAGGCTCAGGTACTCCACGCCGATCTCCTGAATCGTTTCCGAGTTCGTATAGAGCTGCATGACCCACATCGGCTTGC
>OIXL01000604.1_pt1 | contig 17153 bp, 16 predicted proteins | sample 1587761 | NCBI WGS metagenome assembly OIXL01 (sample SAMN03283246) | human gut metagenome | biome: human-associated habitat; material: feces | host: Homo sapiens | place: Peru | collected 2012 | reverse complement strand
CCGCCGCAATCACGCCCAGAGGCTCTGCGATCTTCTTAATACCGTAGGCCTTATCTTCCTCGATCACACCGCAGGTTTTGGTGTTCTTGTATGCATTATAAATGTACTCTGCCGCGTAGTGGTTCTTGATGATCTTGTCTTCTACCAAGCCCATGCCGGTCTCTTCCACCGCCATCTTGGCCAGGGGAATTCTTGCCTTATTGGCAGCCATGGCCGCCGCAAAGAAAATTTTATCCACCTGCTCCTGGGTGTAAGTGGCGAACTCCCGCTGTGCTGCGCGCACACGGTCCAGCTCCGCCTCCAGCTTTTCTACGCTGTCGATGATTTCTCTTGCCATTTTATTGCCTCCAAGTTGTACTTACTATCATAGCGGTGTTCCGCTAATCCATCTATATCATACTGAAAAGCCTTTGCCTTTGCAAGCCTTTTGGGCACAAATCTACCATACCACTAAAAATTGATAATCTTTTAACGATGTTTTTGGGCATATTTTTGAATAAGCCGAAATAATTTGTTACGAAGTTCACAATATCATCCAGTTTCGGAACAATTTTCCGCCTTTTTCCCGTTGTTTCTCCCCTACTTCTCAAAATGCGCCCGCTATCGTGTTACACGGTTCACATTGTTTTTGGTGGAATTGCATAAAGCGGAATGGGCGTTTTTTGCTCGCGGGCGGCAGCTTGCCGCCCCTACGAGGTTTTATGACCGATAAAATATAGTATTTGTAGGGCTCGATGAGTGAATTGCGCGCAGCGCAAGAGACACGAGGCTCCAAATGCGCAAGCATTTGGGAGAAACAGTCCGGGGGACTGTTTCGTAGCGAGTGCGTTATCGAGCCGCATTTATAAACCCACAATAAAACAGCGCCCGTCCGCAGACAGGCGCTGTTTGGCGTGGAACACTATTATTTTTTCGGCACCAGGCGCTCTGTGCCGCCCATATACGGCTGCAAGGCCTTGGGCACCAGTACGCTGCCGTCTGCCTGCAAGTTGTTCTCCAGGAAAGCGATGAGCATTCTGGGGGGCGCCACCACCGTGTTGTTCAGGGTGTGGGCCAGGTAGTTGCCGTGCTCGCCCTTAACGCGAATCTTCAGGCGGCGGGCCTGGGCGTCAGACAGATTGGAGCAGGAGCCAACCTCAAAATATTTCTTCTGGCGAGGGGACCAGGCCTCCACGTCTACGCTCTTGACTTTCAAGTCTGCCAAATCGCCGGAGCAGCACTCCAGGGTGCGCACCGGAATATCCAGGCTGCGGAACAGGTCCACCGTGTTCTGCCACAGCTTGTCGAACCACATTTTGCTCTCCTCCGGCTTGCAGACCACGATCATCTCCTGCTTCTCAAACTGATGGATGCGGTACACGCCGCGCTCCTCAATGCCGTGAGCACCCTTCTCCTTGCGGAAGCAGGGAGAGTAAGAAGTCAGGGTCTTGGGCAGCTCGCTCTCCGGGGTGATGGTATCAATAAATTTGCCGATCATAGAGTGCTCGGAGGTACCGATCAGGTACAGGTCCTCACCCTCAATCTTGTACATCATGGCGTCCATCTCGGCAAAGCTCATTACGCCGGTAACCACATTGGAGCGGATCATAAACGGCGGCACGCAATAGGTAAAGCCACGGTCGATCATAAAGTCACGGGCATAACTGATGACTGCAGAGTGCAGCCGGGCAATATCGCCCATCAGGTAATAAAAGCCGTTACCGGCCACCTTGCGGGCAGCGTCCAGATCAATGCCGTCAAAGCGCTCCATAATATCCGTATGGTACGGCACCTCAAAGTCCGGCACCACCGGCTCCCCAAAGCGCTCCACCTCTACATTTTCACTGTCATCCTTACCGATGGGCACGCTGGGGTCAATGATATTGGGAATGGTCATCATGATCTTGGTGACCTGCTCGTTCAGCTCGTTGGCCTCTTTGGTCAGTTCTTCCAGTTCCTTGGCCTGGTCCGCCACCTTTTGACGCAGAGCCATGCCCTCTTCCTTCTTGCCCTGCGCCATCAAGGCGCCGATCTCCTTAGACAGCTTGTTGCGGTTTGCACGCAGCTCGTCCGCCTTGGTCATGGCAGCACGACGGCGCTCATCCAGTTCGATGACCTGATCCACCAGGGGCAGCTTCTCGTCCTGAAATTTATTTCTGATGTTCTCCTTTACCAGTTCGGGATTTTCCCGCACAAATTTCATATCCAGCATACTTTTATTCTCCTAACTTATTGGCCAAATCTTTTAGATCTTCATTGGAATAGAATTCAATTTCCAGCGTGCCTTTGCCCCGGCCGGGCACCACACGCACCTTGCGGCCCAAGGTCTCCTTCAGCGCCAGTTCCACCTCGTCATAAAACGCGTCCCGTCGGGATCGGGGCTTGGGCGCCGCACCGGCTTCCTGCTGACTGCGCTTGGCCAGCTTTTCCACATCCCGCACCGTAAGTTTGTGTGAAACGATTTGCTCCGCCGCCGCATAAATCAGCGCTTCATTGGGCAGTCCCAGGAGCGCCCGGGCGTGACCGGCAGAGATGGTGCCGCTTTTGGTCATCTCCCGCACCTCCGGGGGCAGCTTGAGCAGCCGCAGACTGTTGGCAATCGCCGGGCGGGACTTGCCTACGCTGGCTGCCACCTGATCCTGGGTAAAACCGCAGCGGTCAATCAGCGCTTGCAGCCCCTCCGCTTCCTCAATGGGATTCAGATCCTCACGCTGCAAGTTCTCAATAATGGCGATCTCCATGGTCTCCACATCGGACAATTCCCGGATCACCACAGGCACCTCTCGCAGTCCGGCGATGCGGCTGGCTCTGTATCGCCGCTCACCGGCCACCAGCTGATACCCGCCGCCGGGCAGGGGCCGCACCAAAAGGGGCTGCAACACGCCGTGCTGGCGAATACTCTCCGCCAATTCCTCCAACGCCGTTTCGTCAAAGGTCTTTCGGGGCTGCTCCTTGTTGGGTACGATCTCCTCTAAGGGCAGCGTGTTGTTTGCCACCAACTCATCAACGGAATTCTCTAAAAACAACTGGCCCAGTCCTTTGCCCAGGCCGGATTTTTTATTTGCCATCGCATTTCCTCCGCTTTTCCTATACCTATTATATTATAGAGCCGGGTCAACGGCTCTGCTTAACCACCTCGTCTGCCAACTTTTTATACGCGAAGCTGGCCTTACAGTATTTTTCATAATACAACACCGGTTTGCCGTAGCTGGGGGCTTCTGCCAGCTTAACGCTGCGGGGGATCATGGTGTGGTAGGTTTTGCCGGGGAAGTATTTCTCCACCTCGTCTACCACCTGCTGGGTCAGCTTTAACCGGCTGTCATACATGGTAAAGACCACCCCTTGCAGCTCCAAGTGGGGATTATAGTGCTGTTTGACCGTGCGCACGGTGCTGAGCAACTGGCTCAAGCCCTCCAAGGCGTAATATTCGCATTGCAGGGGTACGATCAGGGTGTCTGACGCCACCAGCGCATTCAGACTCAGCAACCCCAAGCTGGGCGGGCAGTCAATAATAATATAGTCATACTCCACCACCAGGGTGGCAATGGCTTTTTTTAGCGCACGAAACCGATCCTCTGTCTCCGCCAGCTCCAGCTCCGCTCCGGCCAAGTTCATGTTCGCCGGCAGCAAATCCAGGTTCTTAAAGGGCGTTTCGTGCAAAATCGCACGGGCAGGCTGGTTGTCCACCAAAATATCATAGGTGGAATACTCAATTTCGCTTTTATCCACACCTACGCCGCTGGTGCTGTTGCCCTGGGGGTCAACGTCTACCAGCAAAGTCTTTTTGCCCTTGGCGCCTAAAGCGGCCGCCAAATTGACGCAAGTGGTGGTTTTGCCCACGCCGCCTTTTTGATTAAAAATAGAAATGGTTTTTCCCATATCGGCACCTCCGATTGGTATTATACAACAAAGACCCGCCCGCTTCAAGGGTTTCACGTGAAACAGCGCGTATTATTTTCGGAGATTTGTGGCTGTCGAATTTGACCATACCATATCTTGTGGCGCCGTTTTCGTGTTTCACATGAAACAACATGCGGCTTCACTTCCGGCGTGTTTCACATGAAACATACAAATTGCGAGCCTACACTGTGTTTCACATGAAACACAGAATGGCCCGGCGTTGCCGCCGAGCCATCCCGTGTGATGAAAAGAGGAGAATATGTTAAAACGGTTTCCCGTTTTAAGCAGGTTTGTCTGCATTTGCAGAGGATTGTGTAGTGCTTTCGTCTGTATGCTTGGGTATGCGCACATGGAATTCGATATAATCGTCCGTCTCTGTTTTATTGCTGACCGCGTCAATACCGCTGGCTTGCATTGTGGCAATGGCCTTGTTTACAGTATTGACAAAGATGCGCACATCTCGAAACAGAGGCACCACCTTGCGGCGATGCTTGTCCGCCGGTGCATCTTCGCCCAGCAGGTGGGCGATCATGGTTTCCGTCTGTTCTACATTCAGGTGGCGGTCGGTGACTGCCCTTAGCACCGTCCACATCACTTCCGGGTCATCCACTTTCAGCAGTGCCCGGGCGTGGCGCTCCGTCAGCCCTTCTTTCTCAATATAGTACCGCACATCGGCAGGCAGTCGCAGCAGGCGCAGCTTGTTGGAGAGCGCCGACTGGCTCATGCCCAGCTTTTTACCGATCTCCTGTTGCGTCAGTCCAAAATGCTCGTGCAAATGCGCAATAGCCAGGGCTTCCTCAAAGAAATTCAAGTTTGCTCGCTGAATATTCTCTAAAATGGAGATCACTGCGCTGTCCTGGTAATCACAGTCCAGCACAATGCAGGGCACCGTTTGCAGGTTGGCCAAGATGGACGCCCGCAGCCGCCGCTCCCCCGCAATCAGCTCATAATAATCACTGTTGTTGATCCGCCGTGCCAGCAATGGCTGCAACACGCCGTTTTGCTGAATGGAGTCTGCCAGCCCCAGCATTTCCTCGCTGCTGAATTGCTTGCGGGGCTGGTAGGGGTTGGGCAGCAGCCGTTCCGTTGGGATCTCTACGATCTCTTTGGCCATGTCCTCATCTCCTTTGACTATACTGTATCACAGTTTAGAACAAAAAGAAAGACTTTCCCATCGGGGGAAAGTCAATCTAAAACCGCAGCTTCGACAGGCTTATAACGGCTTGGTATCTATTTTTTTAGGCTTTCGCGGGTATTTTGTCGGGGTTTGCGATATTTTTCGCACCACAACCAAATGACGGCTGTCTCCACTTGGTAGTTTATATGAAACATTCTGTTCCAGCTCCCCACCAAGGGTCGCAATGGCACACTTTGCCGCCGCCACCTCGTCCTCCGCGCCTTTCAGCGCCAAGAACGCGCCGCCCACTTTCACAAAAGGCAGGCAGTATTCGCACAGCACCGGCAGGGGCGCAACCGCTCTGGCAGTGGCAATATCGTACTGCTCCCGAAAGTCCGGGTCTTTTCCCAAAATCTCCGCCCGCTCGTGCACCAGTTCTGCCACCAGCCCACAGCCATGGAGCACATCTTTCAAGAACACCAGCCGCTTATGCAGACTGTCTGCCAGGGTCAGATCCAGATCCGGCCGGGCGATCAGCAGCGGCAGACCGGGAAACCCGGCGCCGGTACCCACATCAATCACCCGGGCATTTCTCGGTATCTCCACAAAGCGCAGCGGCTCTATGGAGTCGATAAAATGCTTTTCCAGTATGCCCTCCGGATCGGTAATGCCGGTCAGATTCATTTTTTCGTTCCACGCCACCAGTCGCTGGGCATACAGATCCAGCCGTTGGGCTGCGTAGCCGTCCACAACAATGTCTAGTTCTTCAAGCAGTCGAGACAATTTCTCCGTGTCGATCATAGGCTCTCCAATAGAATGTGCAACGCTGCCACATCTGCCGGGTTGACCCCGCTGATCCGGGCAGCCTGCCCCAAGTTTTCCGGGCGAACGGCAGCCAGCTTTTCCTTAGCTTCCAGCCGCAGGCCGGTGAGTTTGCTGTAATCTATATCCGCCGGTATCCGCTGGGCCTCCACCCGGCGCAGCTCCTTGATCTGCTGCTCCTGACGGGCAATGTACCCGGCGTATTTAATACCGATCTCTACCTGTTCAAACACCGCTGCCGGCAGGTTCGGCCGCTCTGGGTCCACCGGTGCCAAATCTGCGTAGGTCAGTTGGGGGCGCCGCAGCAGTTCCTCCAGCTTGCAGCCGGTTTTTGGGGGTGCCGTGCCCTTAGCAGTCAAAATTTGCTGAATGGTGTCGGTCAAAGGCACGCTCACCTGCGCCACCCGCTGCCGTTCTTCTGCAATCAGCCGTTGTTTTTCCAAGTATTGATCATACCGTTCCTGTGAAATCAGTCCCACCCGGTAACCGGTAGGTGTCAGTCGCCGGTCGGCGTTGTCCTGGCGCAGCACCAAACGGTACTCGCTGCGGCTGGTCATCATACGGTAGGGGTCTGTGCAGCCCTTGGTCACCAAATCGTCGATCAGGGTGCCAATGTAACTGCTGCCCCGATCCAGCACCAGCGGCTCCCGTCCCAGCACCAACATAGCAGCGTTGATTCCGGCCACCAGCCCCTGGGCGGCGGCTTCTTCATAGCCGCTGGAGCCGTTAAACTGCCCTGCACCAAACAGCCCGGGGAAGTCGTGAAACTCCAAGCTGGCTTTCATGGCCCGCGGGTCCACGCAGTCGTACTCAATGGCGTAGGCGGTGCGCATCACCTGGGCGTGCTCCAAACCGGGAATGGTGTGGATAAACGCCAGCTGCACATCCTCCGGCAGGGAGGAGGACAACCCTTGCAGGTACATTTCTTCCGTCTTTTCGCCGCACGGCTCCACAAACAACTGGTGCCGTTCCCGATCGGAGAAGCGCACCACCTTGTCCTCAAAACTGGGGCAGTACCGCGGGCCTTTGCCCTCAATTTTGCCACTGTACATAGGGCTGCGGTCCAGGTTGTCTAAGATCACCTGTTTGGTGGCTGCATTGGTATAGGTGATGTGACACACCACCTTGTTCTCCGGCGGTGTATCCGTCTCAAAGCTAAAGGGCACCGTACGGTCGTCGCCGGGCTGCACTTCCATTTTGTCAAAATCCAAACTGCGGGCGTTCACCCGGGAAGGGGTGCCGGTCTTGAACCGGCGCAGGGGCAGACCCAGCTTTTTCAGCGCCGTTGCCAGCGCCGTTGCCGGGAACATACCGTCCGGCCCGCTTTCGTAGCTCACATCGCCCACATACACGCGGCCGCCCAGGAAAGTGCCGGTGGCCAGCACCACCGCCTTGGCAGTATAGATCGCTTCCAGCTTAGTGGTCAGGCGCCAAAGACCGTCCTCGCCTTGGGCAATATCTGTAATTTCGCACTGGCGCAGGTCCAAATTGTCTTGCCGCTCCAGGGTGTGCTTCATCCCTCCGGCATAGGCGCGCCGGTCAATCTGTGCCCGCAGGGAATGCACCGCCGGGCCTTTGCCCAGATTCAGCATTCGAGATTGAAGCGTGTAGCGATCCGCCGCCTTGCCCATTTCGCCGCCCAACGCGTCGATCTCTCGCACCAGGTGACCCTTAGAGGTGCCGCCGATGGAGGGATTGCAGGGCATATTGCCCACCCAGTCCATATTGATGGTAAACACAGCGGTGCTGCACCCCAGCCGTGCCGCTGCCAATCCGGCCTCGATCCCGGCATGGCCGGCGCCGATCACCGCCACATCGTATGCTTTTGCAAAATATTCCATTACTTACCTACACAAAATTTTTCAAAAATCCGATCTACAACAGCCTGTGTCGCCCGGGCACCGGTGAGAGAAAGCAGGGCATCCGCCGCTGCGTCAATGCTCACATTCACCGCGTCATAGGTCATGCCGCCTTCCAGCGCAGCCACAGCCTCCGCCACACAGTCTGCCGCCGTTTGGCAGCACTGCCGCTGTCGCTCGTTGGCAAGGAGCGGATCCGCCGCGTCAAAATTCTGTACTCCAAGGGCGTCTGCCACAGCCACCGCCAAATCGTCCCGACCGGTGTGGTTCTTGGCGCTGTACGCCACCACCCGATCAAAGGCGGCTCTGATTTTTTCCAGCACCGCCGCCGGGGGCAAATCGTTTTTGTTCACTACCGCCACAGCGGTTTTGCCCTTGCAAAGGGTCATCAGTTCTTCGTCCGCCGCAGTTAGGGGCGTGCTGCCGTCAAACACCAGCCGCGCTTGTTGCAACCGGGCCTGTGCTCGTTCCACGCCGATCTGCTCCACCACATCGTCCGTTTGGCGCAGCCCGGCGGTATCCGCCAGCCGCAGCGTCAATTCTCCCAGCCGCACCGTGCGCTCCACCACATCCCGGGTGGTGCCCTGCACGGCGGTCACAATGCTGGTCTCCTGACCGGTCAGGTCGTTCATCAGGGCGCTTTTGCCCACATTGGGGCGCCCAACAATCACCGTATCCACCCCGGCGGTCATCAGCTGACCATTATCATAGCCTGCCAGCAGGTGAGAGAGCAAGCCCTGCGCCTGTTGCAGGCTCTTCAGCAAGGTGTCACTGTCCAGTTCAGGGATCTCCTCGTCCGGGTAGTCCACCCAGGCCGCCATACCGGCGCTCACTTCCATGAGAATATCCAGCGCGCCCTCGATCTTTTGCCGCAGAGCGCCGGACAGGGCGGTATAGGCACTGTCTGCCGCCGCCTGGCCGGAGGCGGAAATCAGATCCGCCACGCTTTCCGCCTCGGTTAGGTCCATTTTGCCGTGTAAGAACGCCCGCTTGGTAAATTCGCCGGGACCGGCAGGGGCTGCACCGGCAGCCAGAACCGCTTGCAGGGTGCGTTCCACCGTCACCAGACCGCCGTGAACGCTCAGCTCCACCACATCCTCACCTGTGTAGGAGCGGGGAGCACGAAACACCAGCGCCACCGCCTGATCAAAGGCTTTTTCGCCCTGTGCCACGCTGCCGAAACGGGCCGTGTAGCCGGGCAGATCGGAGAGCCGACTGCCGTCTGCTGCACGGAATACTGCCTGGGCGATCTCTACCGCCCGATCACCGGACAGCCGCACCACGCCGATCCCGCCCACGCCGTGGGGGGTGGCGATGGCTGCGATGGTTTTTGCCATACCTGCACCTTCTTTGTTTGGAGTTATGATAAAGTGATGTTCCGTATAATATCAATATCTGCGTAGGGGTGGATAGTATCCGCCCGCGGGCGGCAGGTTGCCGCCCCTACGATCGGCGGGAGCAAGCCCCCGCCCTACCACGGTCCGATGTGGGGATCGAACCCTACATTCTCTGTTTTTACAAACCCCAAAATATTATTTATACCTATTATAATATACCGTCCGGCAAAATACAAGAACGGCGGAGCCGTGGTTGCCCTGCGGTTCCGCCGTTGGTATTTGGACTTATTCCGCCGTAGGTGCAGCAGGGGCTGCTTCCTCAGCGGGAGTCTCCTTTTTCGGCACTTCGATTTTGCCGAACTTGGGCAAGTCTGCCCGGTCTGCCTTGGGGGCTGCCGCAGGCTTGCTGCCGGCAGAACGATTGCCGCCGCGACGACCGCCGCGACTGCCACGGTTGTAGCGCTCCCGATCACTGCCGGTGTTGGTCACGCCGCCTTCCGGCTCCAGCACCACGCGACGGTTCTGATCCACACCGATGGAGCGAGAAGTCACACCCTCTACCTCCTGAATGGCAGTGTGCAAAATGCGCCGCTCATAGGGATTCATAGGCTCAAAGGTATAGCGCTTGCCGGTGCGCAGCACATAGGCCGCGTTCTTCTTAGCCAGGTTCTTCAAGGTTTCCTGGCGCTTTTCCCGGTAGTTGCCCACATTCAGGGCCACGCGCACATACTTATCGGTCTGCTTTTTGATCTGCAAAGAGGTCAGATATTGCAGGGCGTCCAGGGTCTCGCCCCGGTGGCCGATGATAATACCGTAATCCTCGCAGTCAATGGTGATCTCCACCAGGCCGTCCTTCAGAATGCCGGCCACCTGGGGATCCTCCACTTGCAGGCCCTCGATCAGGCGCTTTAAGTACAGGCAGGCGCTGTTCAGATCTGCGTCGCTAAGCTGCACGGTTGCCTTCTCTCGGGGTTTATCTGCTTTGGGTGCACGGGCGGGTTTGTCCGCCTTAGGTGCACGAGGCTTGTCTGCCTTGGCAGCACGGGGCGCGCTCTGCTTCTCTGCCTTTTGGGGCTTGTCGCTGCGCTGCGCCTGCTTTTTGGGCTGCGCCGGTGCTTCGCGGCGGGGCTGGGGCTTCTTTTCCCGCTTGCCGTCGTCGTAGCTGACCTTGACCACAGCGTCGCTGCCGCCAAACAGGCCAAGCACCTTCTTCTTCGGCATCTGTACCACTTCCACATGCACATCTGCCGAGGCGGGCGCATTCAGACCGATGAGAGCCGCGTTGCGGGCCTCCTCCAGGGTCTTGCCTCTGCCTTCAAATTCTTTTAACATGCTTTCCTCCGACTTATCCTCCCGGTGACCCGGGGGGTCGTGTTATTTCATTTTTTTGATGTTCGCTTCTCTGGAGCGCCGGTAAATGGTGTTCTCCAGCATCAGTCTGGCCTGGCTGCGCTTCGGCGGGAAGAACTTGGCCAGGAAAAGCTGCTGCACAATGGCCACCAGGTTGGAGATGATCCAGTAAAAACCGACCGCTGCCGGTACCTTAAACGAAATGTAAAAGGAGAAGAACGGCATCATCAGCATCATAATCAGCATCTGGCTGGTCTGCTGTGCGGCTGCCGGATTGTTCTTCTTCTGGATCATGGTAGACACCAGGGTGGAGGCCAGGGAGGTCACCAGACAAAGCAGGGGAACGATAATAATGATCCCGTCTTTCCAGTGGGGAATGGCGGTCATATCCAAATTACCGATCACCATACCGTCGCGGTACGCCTGAATGGCGGCGCAGTTGTCCGCAGTAAACAGGGTGGGGAATTTCTCAACCAAAGTGTCCTTATAGGCGCCGAAATTCTCCAAAATACCCAGCTGCAAATACTGGCCCTTGTAGCCCAGCTCCTGCACCACCTGCGCAATGTTGGCGGACTGATCCGCAAAGCCCTTCATCCCCAGCACATAAGACAGGGGATAATAAATAATCCCGATGATGCCCATCAGGAACACCATCTGGAAAAGCATCGGTCCGCAGCCCATCTGCATGGGATTGTGGCCCTCGCGGGCGTACAGATCCTGGGTCTCTTGCTGGAGCTTCATCCGGTCCTTAGGGTCCGGGTACTTCTTCTGCAGCTTCGCCAGCTTGGGCTGCAAGCGGGCGGTCTTGGCCATGGTCTTTTGCTGGTGGATGTTAAAGGGCAGCAGGATCACTCGGGTCACCACCGTAAAGATGACGATGGCCACGAAATACTGATTGTTCAGCAGATCCATCAGGAACCCCATGCACACACCGAACAGCCAATAAAGCGGCTTAAAAAGGCCCATGCCCACGGAAGAAGAAGTGGCAGCTAATAAAATACTGTTCATGCATTGTCCTCGTTAGATTCAGTTGTAGAGCAGGGAGCGCAGGGCTTGTCCTTCTTTGGGGGCACCGGGTCATACCCGCCCTTAAAGAAAGGATTGCAGCGCAAAATACGCAAAAACGCCAGCCAGCACCCCTTCCACACGCCGTGGATCTCAATGGCCTCCAGTGCATACTGGCTGCAAGTAGGGGTATAGCGGCAGGCGCCGTGCGAAAATCGGGGACTGAGGGTCAGCTGGTAGGTACGAATCAGGAAGATTGCCAGCTTCTTAACGATGTTCTTCATGCGATAACACCCCTAAGGCCGTCAACTGTTTTTCCATATCCGCCAGGACCACCTGCATCTTCACTCTGGTGGTGCGGCTGCGCGCCACGAACACCAGATCCCATCCGGTCACACCGTCCTCCAGCTGTGAAAAGGCGGCACGAATCACCCGGCGGGCGCGGTTGCGCTCTACGGCGGTGCCGATTTTCTTGGAGGTGGTAATGCCCACCCGGGTCTCACCTCGGCGATTCTTCATACAATAGGTCACCAGGCTGGCTCCGGCCTTGCTTTTACCACGGTGGTACAGGCGGCGAAAGACCTTATTCTCCTTTATGGCGCTGCTTTTCACAATACGCTCCGTTCGGTCAATTAGTAAGACAGGGACTTGCGACCCTTAGCACGGCGGCGGGCCAGTACCTTTCTGCCGTTCTTGGTGGACATTCTCTTTCTGAAGCCGTGCTCCATCTGTGCGTGCCGCTTCTTAGGCTGGAAAGTTCTTTTCATCTTGCATTCACTCCGTTTCTGAAAATCAAACTGGTCTTGATTTTACTTATGCTCTGCACGGCATAGTGCAGGCGAATTGACTTTTGGCTTGTGGGATAGTGATCCACATTAGCGGTTGATATTATATTATAAAATGCGCCCTGTTGTCAATAAAAATCTGTTACTTCTTGTTTTTATTCTCATAATATATTATAATGTCACTATATGTTGGGGGTAGAACCTATGCACACTACAAGTCCGTGGCGCGCTGTCAGCCGTGTGGCCCTGGTTTTGGGGCTGTTTTTTACAGGCTGCTGCTTTTTAGACAGCTGGCACTCACCGTTCTTTTTCAACTTCCGCTACCAGTGGTTAAAGCTGATCCTCTCTTTTGTGATCCCGGCGGCGGTCACGGTGTGGAACTTTTTGACCGAGCGCTCCCTGCGCTTTGCGGGCACCGCCTGCGCCGTTTTAATGCAGGTGTCGCTGGTGCTGTTCTTTATCGACCGCTATACGGTAAATTTAATTGCCCGGCTGGACGACAGCCGCATTATCTACCACTTTCTTTACACCCTCATCAGCGTGTTCACCCTGCTGGCGGCAGGCTGGATTTGCGCCCGGTGCAGCAAGGCGTGTGTGGACTTTGCCCTGTTTTACCGCCGGTTCTCCCTGGGCTATCTGCCTTTGTGCGCGTTTCTTTTTATCCTGCAGTTTTTTCTGCTGCGCACCTTTGGCAATATTTTCGTTACCGCCAACGGCGTACCCTTCCGGGGCGAGATCTACTGCCTGTGGTATTATGCCAAGACCGGCACCCTGTCTTTTTCCACCGCCCTGCACTCGGCAGGGAATGTGCTGTACTTCACCTCCCTGTCCCTGGCCCTTTGCGGCACGGTGCGGCGGCGTCCGGTGCTGTGGGGCACTCTGGTGCCTGTGGCCCTGTCCGTGTTTGTAGAGAGTTTTCAGCTTCTCACCAAAAGCGGGGACGCGGATGTGGACGATATTATCTTAAACACCCTGGGTGCCGTGCTCGGCGTCCTGATTTTTCGGCTGCTGCTGCGGCCCTTACTGCAAAAGGAGACCCGTATATGTTAGGCATTATCGGCGCAATGGATGTGGAGGTCCGCACCATTAAGGACAAGATGACCGGCACCGTCACCACCCGGGCGGCAGGCTGCGACTTCGTAACCGGCGAGCTGGAGGGCGTGATGATCACCGTGGTGCAGTGCGCACCGGGCAAGGTAAATGCCGCCCTGTGCACCCAGCTGCTCATTGACCGTTTCCAAGTGGATCGGGTCATCAATATCGGCGTAGCTTGCTCCCTAAGTGAGCGGGTGGTGATTAAAAATATCGTCATTGCCACCGATGTGTGCCAGTACGATATTGACATTACCGCTTTAGGCGAGCCAAAGGGCTTTATCAACGGCCTGGGCACCATTAAAGTGGCAACGGACCCAACCCTGTCCGATCGGCTGGCACGCACCGCCATCAACAGCGGCGAGCGTATCCATCGGGGCACGGTAGCCAGCGGCGATACCTTTATCGGCACCGCAGCGCTGAAGTCTGCCATCGCCGGGGAGTTTGACGCCCTGTGCGGCGAGATGGAGGGCGGCGCCGTAGGTCAGGTTTGTGCTGCCAACGGGGTGCCCTTTGCGGTAATGCGCGCCATCAGCGACGGCGGCGACGAAAACGCAGCCATGGATTACCCCACATTCAAAAAAATCGCCGCAGAACTGTCTGCGACGATCTTAACGCGATTTGTGGCGGAGGAGCAAACCCAGGAGAGCCTGTTCTGATCACTCGATCACAAAATTATTCAGGATATATTCTTCCGCCTCGGCAATGATGGTATGCAGCGCCGTCTTTTCCGGCACATCGGAGCCGGTGCGGCTTTTGTCCTCAATAAACACAAAGCGTGCGTCCTGCACCGCCAAGGCGGCGGAGGCCAATTCACGACCCAGATTGTAGTCCAGCTTAAACATCTCTTTGGGCAAAATACCGGCCTTAGCCATCGTCAGCGCGCCTCGGTACAGGCTGAGCATATAGTAATCATAAATATACCGGGCAGCGCCCCCGCGAGAGGCAGCGGCTGCCGTATCCAGCAAAATACGGGTGGCTTGGCTCAGGGTGCTCAGGGGCATATCATCGTCCTCTGCACCCAAACTGGCATACACGGACGGATCCAGTCCGTTGCGGCTGGCAGACACCCCCAGCAGGTAGTCGGTGGTCACGCCGTAGTAGTCGGCGCACTTGACCACAAAGTCCAGCCCGCACTCCCGAATGCCTTTTTCGTAATGGGACAGCAGTGCCTGGCTGATACCCAAATCGCCGGCGGCTTTTTTTTGGCTGATGCCCCGCTCCCGACGCAGCTGGCTCAGAGTGGCGGCGAACTTGCTGTTTTTCTCCGCCTTGTCGGCTTTACTTTGGCGCATGGCGCGCTTGGCGGCTTTGGCCCGCCCTTTCAGGTCCTTGAACTCTTCTTTGACCTGTTCCAGGTTCTCGCTTTGGATCTCCATTTGTTCATTCACTCCCAAAAATATTACAACGAGTATTATATATCAGCTTATACTCTTTGTAAAGGGCTATTTTATTCTGTCAACAATTTGTAATGTTTCGTCGGCTATCGCCGTTGTTCAGGAGGATTTTGCATTGAAGTCATACACGGTTTATCTTTTTCGTCACGGGCTCACCAAAGGCAACCTAAACGCACAGTATATTGGGCAGACGGATTTGCCACTCACTATGGATAGTATCAACCAACTGCATACCCTGCGGGGCAAGTACCCGTACCCGGAGGTGGACGCCGTGTTTACCTCCCCCTTAAAGCGGTGCAAGGACAGCGCCGCCATCCTCTTTCCCCGTAACAATTTGATTACCATTGAGGATTTTAAGGAATATAACTTCGGCGAGTTTGAGGGCAAGACCGCTGCGGAATTGCAGGACAACCTGGACTTTCGGGACTGGCTGCAAGGGGATATGCAGGCAAGCCCGCCGTACGGCGAGACCAACGCCCAGTTTATGCACCGGGTGTGCGCCGCTTTTGAAAAAGTGATCTCCGGCTGTGTCCAAACCGGCACCCGGCGGATCGCCCTGGTGTGCCACGCCGGGGTCATGATGACCCTGCTCACCTGCTACGGCCTGCCGGAGGCAGCCATGGCCAACTGGCAGACGGACCCGGATTTCGCCCGGGCGCTGGAGGAAGCCGCGGCGGCGGGCGCCGTTTCGGTGAGCCTCGGGAAGCGCATACTCCGGACGGAAAGCGCTGCGCCGTTCGTCCTCGCGTGCCTCTCATACGAATACGGACTAAGATTTTACAGCGGCATTTAACAGTGCGATCGGGCATCGCACCCTACAAAATGGAATTTGATAAATAAAAAATGTTGGGATCAAGCGGGCGGATGGTATCCGCCCCTACGGTCCACCGGTTACCAAAACGCCTGCGGTCTTTTATGTTTTTTAACATCTATTTACTCGTAGGGGCGGCAATCTGCCGCCCGCATTTACATAAAATCATTATCAAAAAAGCACCCCGGGTGGGGTGCTTTTTTACATTTCTTCTTCTGTTTATTCTGCCGTTACAGCAGGTTGCAATAATCGCAGCGGTTCTCCGCCAACTTAATATTGCTCTTGCCGTAGATCTTCATTTGCAGGTCGTAGGCGTCCTGGGGAATATCTGACTTCCACAGCCACACGCCCCGACTGGGACCGCAGGGGGTCAGCTGGGTGGGACCGATCAGGTAGTTGCCGCCGCGGGCATGATCCGGCGTAGGCACAGAAAAAGTCTGGGTCTCATAATTCATCCAACCGTTAGAGAGCGCGTAGGTAGCCAGGCTCACCAGTTCCTTTTTGCTGTACCCGGTGTACACATAGCCCACCAGGTCGTTGACCACTTTCAACATCTCGGTGGTGGAAGAGCCTTTCATCTTCTTAAACACCTGAAGCAGCACGGTCTTTTGCCGATCGGCGCGGGCGTTATCCGTGTCAATCTTACGAATACGGCAGTAGGCCAGCGCCTGCTTACCGTTCAGCTTCTGCTTACCCTCGGTGCCCTCGTAGCTCTTCTCGATATACACATTGCCGTAGCGCTTGGGGTGGTTATTGATCTCGTTGATCTCCCGATCGGTAATGGTAATGGTCACGCCGCCCAGGCTGTCAATGATCTTGGGGAAGCTGGCAAAGTTCACCACCGCGTAGTTGTCGATCTGGATCTTATAGTAACGCTCCACGGTTTTGATGTATTCCTTCATGCCGCCCATGGAGGCAGCGCCGTTGATCTTGTCGTACTGGCCCTCACCGTTCGCCTCAAAGTACACATACAAATCGCGCAGTACGGAGGTCAGGGTGATCTTGCCGGTGTCGATATTAACGCTGGCGATAATGGCAGAGTCGGCACGAGAGGTGTCGCTGATCTGCTCCTCCCGGGTGTCCTCCCCGATGAGCAAAATATTCTTTACATGGGTAGAGCTGACCGGATCGCCGTTTTTGTACCAGTTTTTCAAATATTCTTTATAGGTCGTAGCGTCTGCCGCAGACGGCTCCTTGATCTCCGGAAAGTTCTCTTTTAAGAAATCCATACCATGATAGGAGGTGTCCGTCTTTTTGTAATCGTCTGCTTCGTCGGTGAACTTACCCAACAGACCGTTTACATAGCACACGGCAAAAACGCCGCCGGCCACAATCAGCACAGCCAGCACAACAATAATGGCAATGGAAATTTTGCCCTTTTTGGTCTTGCGCCAGGGCATAGCGTTCGGGTCTTTTTGCTTTTTGCCGCTTTTGCGCTTTTTGCAGCTTTTGCGCTTTTTGTCCGCTGCCGCCGGTGCATTCTCCGCCTTGCCGGAAAGAGAGAACAAATCAATCATCTCGTCCGTGGCTTGGTGGCGCAGGTTCGCCGGCTCCAGCGGGGGCTGGTTTTCCGGTTTTTGGCTCGGCTTGTCCGGGGTCACGGTGCGATCCCGATTTTCGTATGCCGGGGGCGGGGGTTGCAGCTTGCGGCGCACCTGCTGCACCGGCACATCGGCAGTGTCTGCCTTGGGTGCGGCGG
>OIXL01000601.1_pt1 | contig 17196 bp, 17 predicted proteins | sample 1587761 | NCBI WGS metagenome assembly OIXL01 (sample SAMN03283246) | human gut metagenome | biome: human-associated habitat; material: feces | host: Homo sapiens | place: Peru | collected 2012 | reverse complement strand
GAATGTCGGCCGTAACTATAACGGTCCTAAGGTAGCGAAATTCCTTGTCGGGTAAGTTCCGACCTGCACGAATCGTGAAACGAGTTGGGCACTGTCTCAACCAGGCGCTCAGTGAAATTGTAGTGGCGGTGAAGATGCCGCCTACCCGCAGAAGGACGGAAAGACCCTATAGACCTTAACTGTAAGCTGTCATTGTTTCTTCGGTTTTAATGCTCAGAGTAAGTGGGAGACGCTGAAGACGCCCTTTAGGGGGCGTCCGAGTCATCAATGAGACACCACCCTTTGAAACTGGAGGATCTAACCCTGAGCCGTGAATCCGGCCAGAGGACCGTGTCAGCCGGTCAGTTTTACTGGGGCGGTATCCTCCCAAAGAGTAACGGAGGAGCGCGAAGGTGGGCTCAGCCCGGTTGGCAACCGGGTGTCGAGTGCATGGGCATAAGCCCGCCTAACTGTGAGACCAACAAGTCGAGCAGATGCGAAAGCAGGCCCAAGTGATCCGGCGGTAGAAAGTGGAATTGCCGTCGCTCAACGGATAAAAGGTACCTTAGGGATAACAGGCTGATCACGCCCAAGAGTTCATATCGACGGCGTGGTTTGGCACCTCGATGTCGGCTCGTCGCATCCTGGGGCTGGAGAAGGTCCCAAGGGTCCGGCTGTTCGCCGGTTAAAGCGGCACGCGAGCTGGGTTCAGAACGTCGCGAGACAGTTCGGTCCTCTATCCTCTGTGGGCGTTGGAAAATTGAGGGGTTCAGACCTTAGTACGAGAGGACCGGGTCTGACGCACCACTGGTGCATCGGTTGTACTGTCAAGTGCATGGCCGAGTAGCTAAGTGCGGACGGGATAAGCGCTGAAAGCATCTAAGCGCCAAGCCCTTCCCAAGATGAGTTTTCCCTACAGGTTCGTGGAAGACCACCACGTTGATAGGTCGCAGGTGTAAGTGCAGCAATGTATTGAGCCGAGCGATACTAATTACCAATTGACTTCATCATATTACATCACTCCCCGTCGTGAATGACAACTTGCTCTTGTCTCATTCTGTCAATGCATGATCTCAACCACCAGCCACGCAGATGTCAGTTTACGCTGAATCCCTCCCCACACAAAGGACGGAAATCTTCTTAGCCGCCACACACATACCCTGAAAAAAATCCCTCACTCAGAAGCCCCCAAAAAAGCAGGGCTCCCGGGCAGGCAGGATGAAGAAAAAATCACCTCTTCCCCCTGAAGCCCGGTGGCCAGAGCGCAGTGGTCCCACCCGGTCCCGTTCCGAACCCGGAAGTGAAACGCTGCCGCGCCAATGGTAGTCGGACGATAGGTCCCGCAAGAGTAGGTCGCCGCCGGGATTTTTTTCCATCAGGCCCCGCCAGTCACTTGACTCGCGGGGCCTGTTCGCTTCTTGCATATCCCTATTTCCCCCTTTAAATCTCTTGCTCAGTCTCTACGATGAATAAAATTCCAGCCCTTGTAAAATATCGTGACCATATAATTTTTTCTTAACTATTCCTTTTTCTTTCTTAATGACTTAAGTATGTGTGGGGTATTGACGGATTACACTCTTTCGTCAGAATGGCGGCATATGAAATCCCAAGTCATTCAGAAACCTGTGGTCGTCATTCTGGGCAACGCCGGCAATATAGGATATTTGGCAGCCAAGGTATTTGCCTGTCAGGGAACTGTGGTTGCCATGCTTCATGAGGCCGGTGAAGAATCTTGCCATATCGTTGATTGTCTTCCGGGCAGCAGCCACCTGGTCATGTCAGGCCGCCTGAACCATTCTTCCGATTTGGCTTCTTTTGCTGGTCTGGTACATACTCTTTATGGCCGTGTTGATTATTTGATTATTTGTGAAGATGCCTCAGTCGAGGTGCAGGGGCTGAGTTGTTCTTCCCGTGTCCGTCTGTCCGTTTTGCTGGAACATGCCTTTGTTTCTGGGGCCATGATTGTGAATATGGTTTCCCGTTCTGGAAAAAAGGGAGTATGGGAGGAAGATACCGCGGGCTTGGAAAATTGCCTGAACCGGAGAGATGTCAGAATGAGCCAGATCGTAATTCACCGTCCGGTATTTCGGTATGTTTCCCAGTCTCGATTGGCTTCTTCCGCCTGTGCGGCTGCGTTGTTTTTATGTGGGAACGAAGGTCGCCATATTCACCGGGAATATATCGTGGTCAATGGAAGGAAAGCTGCCTGGCGGCCCGGCAGGCGGCCGGAATCATTCCTGTCCCTGTTTAATTCCTGCCTGGAGTTTTGCTCCATTTGTTCACGAATGGTATTTCAGGATGCCTGACAGGCGTGCCATATTTCTGTATTCTGTCGTGACAAAAAGTGTCTGTTAAGATAGTATATTTCCAAGTAAGGTTATGAAGTTTCAAGGTCTTTATACAGCAATTGTGACTCCGTTTGCCGGCAACCGGGTCGATGAAGAGGCTTTTAGAATGCTTGTGGAAGCGCAGATAGCTGCCGGCGTGGCCGGCATTGTGGCTGTCGGTACCACGGGAGAATCCCCACCTTGACTGTAAAAGAACACTTGAGGGTAATAGAATTGGCCGTGGAGAGCGCGGCTGGCCGTATTCAGGTTATTGCGGGAACGGGTGCTAATTCCACCGCAGAAGCTATCCATATGACCCAGGAAGCGGAAAAGATGGGAGTAGACGGAACGCTCCAGGTGTGCCCCTATTACAATAAACCTTCTCAGGATGGAGTCTATGCCCATTTCAAGGCTATTGCGGACGCTACCCGTCTGCCGATGATGCTGTACAGCATTCCGGGGCGTTGCGGGATTGAAATCAGTGTGGAAACAATCAGCCGTCTGGCGAAGGATTGCCCGCATATTGTTTGTGTGAAAGAGGCCGGCGGCAATGTGGACCGCGTGAACCAGCTGATGCAGGTGGTTCCGGAAAATTTCACTGTTCTGTGTGGCGATGACGGCCTGACGGTGCCTTTTATGGCCTGTGGCGCCAGCGGATTGGTTTCCGTAACATCCAATCTGCTTCCGGGCATCATGAATTCCATTGTCAAAGCTGGCCTGAATCAGGATATGGGGGAAATGCTTTCCCTCCAGAAGACATTTTATCCGTTGATGAAAGGGCTAATGACTCTGGATTCCAATCCTGTTCCGATCAAGGCGGCTTTGGCGATGAGAGGAGATATACAGCCCGGCATACGTCTTCCGCTGGTTCCATTGGCAGAAGAGAAGGAAGCTCAGCTTTCCGCTCTTCTTCAGCGTTTCAATATTCTTTAATATTTTAGTGATATGATTTCCATTCTTGTTACAGGCATTTCGGGCCGCATGGGCCAGGCTATTCAAGAGGCGGTGACGCAGAATCCGGATACTTGCGTGGGTTCTACTCATGATCAGGGACAGGAGCTTTATCCCGCCCTCGCCAAATGCGACGTAGCCATTGATTTTTCCCATCATGCTTTCACCAGCACTCTGCTGGCGGAAGCTGTTGCCAATAACAAACCTCTGGTGATTGGCACTACGGGACATACGGAGCTGGAACGCCAGGAGATCGTGGATGCTGCGGCATCCATTCCGATTGTGTTCGCTTCCAATTATTCCGTAGGGGTGAACGCCCTGTTCTGGCTGACGCGCAAGGCTGCCCAGATTCTGGGAGGCAGCTGCGATATAGAGGTAATGGAGATGCATCACCGTCACAAAATTGATGCTCCTTCCGGTACTGCCCGGACACTGGCAGAAATCCTGTCCAGCGCCATTGACAGGAATTATGAAGATAGTGTGGTTTTTGGCCGTGAAGGGTTGGTAGGGCCTCGACCCGCCAAGGAAATAGGCATGCATTCCCTGCGGGGAGGAGATGTGGTGGGAGACCATACTGTAATATTTGCTTCCGATGGTGAACGGCTGGAACTTACCCATAAGGCGTCCAGCCGTATGACATTTGCCTCCGGAGCAGTTCGCGCGGCTCTCTGGCTTCAAGGCAGGGAACCAGGTCTGTATACCATGGAAGACGTTTTGGGGTTGTCCCAATTATAACTTTTTCGGCATCGTGGCCGTTCTTCTTTTCCGGAACGGCCACGATGTTTTTTACTGATGAAGAGAGCAGGCATTGCACTGGGGTCCAATCTTGGGGATAAAAACAGCCTGATGGTTCAGGCCAGGGATCATTTGTTGCAGATGAGCCTGTCTGATGATCCTTTTTTGCAATCCTCTCTGTATGCCACCAGTCCTCAAGGGTGTCCGCATGGTGCGGATGATTATTTGAATGCCGTGGTGGAATTTACCTGGCCCGGTACGGTGGAGGAATTGCTCGTGCATTGCCAGGGTATAGAACGAGCCTTGGGACGCATTCGTTCCGGGATTCGCTGTGAACCCCGCACGGCGGATGTGGATATCATCTATGTGGGGGACATGGTGGTCAATGATCCTCCTCGTCTGATTCTCCCCCATCCCAGAGCCCATTTGAGGAAATTTGTTTTAAAACCTCTTTCCGATATCAGGCCGGAGCTTATCCTGCCGCGCCAGCATAAAACGGTTGCCTGCCTGTTGGCGGAATTGGATACGGATGAGGCTGAGCCGCTTCTGGTATCGGAACGCTGGTAAATTGCATGTTTATTGAACGCCATGAATCAATCTTTTGAGAAAGCGGAACGAATCCGCGCCTGCAAGAACAGGCGGCATGTGACTCTGGTTACAGCTTATGACTATCCTACAGGCCGCCTTTTGGATGAAGCCGGCGTAGATATTGTGCTGGTAGGGGATTCCTTAGGGATGGTGGTTTTGGGCTTTCCGGATACCACTCATGTGACGCTGGATCATATGCTTCATCATGTGGAAGCTACTGCGCGCGGAGTGAAGAACGCCCTGCTGGTGGGAGATATGCCCATACATTCTTATGATACGGTGGAACAGGCCGTGCAATCCGCAAAGAAATTGTTTTTGGCTGGAGCGGATGCTGTCAAGCTGGAAGGGGGGGCAGCCCAGGCAGGAAATATCCGTGCTATTGTGGATGCCGGTATTCCCGTAGTGGGTCATATCGGCCTCTTACCGCAGAAAGTGCTGGAGGAGGGAGGATATAAGATTAAAGGGAAATCCTCCACGGAGGAGGAAGCCTTAGTAAGGGATGTGGAGGCTGTGGCAGAGGCGGGGGCTTGTGCTGTGGTTGTGGAGGGCGTAACGCCTCATGCTGCCCGACAAGTTACCGTACATTCTTCCATTCCCACATTGGGTATTGGTTCCGGCTCCCATACATGTGATGGCGATGTTGTGGTGATTCATGACCTGGTGGGCGCATTTCCGTGGTTTATTCCGGCTTTCGTCAAACCTCGCGCGGACGTAGCCGGGAGCATGACTGCCGCCGTCAAGGAGTGGATGGAAGATTGCTATACGGAACCCGGTTCCATCAGCTCATAATAATTGATTTTTATGCTGGTATTTTCTACGTGCTGGAATTCCCACCGTCATCAGGACGGGGAAGAAATGATTGATGAGATTCTTTCTTTGGGTTTTGACCATGTGGAACTTTCCCACGGCATCAAGTTATCCCTTCTGCCCGGTATCATGAGGGCGGTAGATGCCGGAAAGGTGCAAGTGGCCGGGGTGCATAATTTTTTCCCCGCTCCGATTGACGAGGTGGGGGATTCTCCTGACAGCAGGCCTTTTACAGCGGATTTATTGCAGGTGCGTTCCAAGGCTATTGAATTGACGAAAAAGTCTATTGAACAGGGCGCAGCACTGGGGGCCGGATATATCGTTTTGCATATGGGAACGGTGGAACCCCTGGCGAAACGCACGGATACGGCTCATTTGCAAAACCTGGCGCGTCAGGGAATAGTGGGAACGGAATCGTTTGCCGACGCCAAGGGCGAATTTGTACGCCGCCGTAACCGTCTGGCTCCCGTTTATCTGGAACGGGCGCGTGAAGCTCTCCGGCAGCTCCTTCCGCAAGCCGGACAATTTGGCGTCAAGCTGGGCATTGAAGGGCGCAGCCATTATGAGCAGGTGCCGAGTGAGGATGAAATGAATTTGTTGATGAAGGAGTTTGGAGACAATCCCTTTATCGGTTACTGGCATGATTTCGGGCATATTCAAAGAAAGCATAATTTGCTTATATTAAATCATGAGCAGTTTCTTCGCCGAATGTCCTCCCATTTGATTGGAGGACATGTGAACGACGTCAAATGGCCCGCGCGGGATCATCAGGTTCCCCTGCTGGGAGGAGTAGTTCCCTTTGAACGCCTTCTTCCTTTTTTTCCGCATGGAGTTCCGCTCGTATGGGAGCTCTCCAGCCGTGTTTCCTCAGAAGATATCCGTGCGGCGCGCAAATTGTGGATGGAAAAATTTCCGCAGACGCTGGCCTGACTATCTTGTGATTGTAAATCCGGTTCCGTGGGTATAGAGTCGGCACGATGATAGATAAGACGACATCCCGCGTCATTATGGGGCTTTTGGGAACAGCCTGTGTCTTGATTACGGCATTTGCCTGGTACAAGACGAAATATGCCGCCGTTCCGGAGGCCGGGATGCACCATAATATTTATGACGAAGACATTCCGCGGTCTGCTCCGGTTCCTGTAGATTACCGGATGGTTTTGTTGACACCCCAGGAACTGGCAAAGGCGCCTCTGGCCGATGTGTTTACATCGCCCCTCGGAGATGAAAATGGAGCGTTTACCTATGTTGCCCAGGGTGTGGGGGATATGAATGCCGCCCGTAAGGGAAGGCATGCAGGACAGGATTTAAATGGAATAGGAGGAGAAAATACGGATGAGGGACTGCCCGTGCGGGCCGCCGGCCGCGGATTGCTGATTTATGCAGGAGAGCCTTCTTCAGATTGGGGAAATGTTGTTGTGCTGCTGCACCGCTTGCCGGACGGGCGTTTTGTACAGAGTCTGTATGCCCATTTGAAAACCGTCAGCGATATTCCGCTGGGGACTCTGGTGGGACGCGGAGAGCAAATCGGCTCAGTCGGAACTGCGCACGGCAACTATTTGGCGCATTTGCATTTTGAGATGATTGAATCCATCGCTCATGAGGCGGGAATGCCGGGCTATGGGAAGACAACGTTTAACAGGATCAATCCGGATGAGGTGCTAAAGCAATATGCTCCCGACCCGGAAATGATGATGCCTGATCCTATTATTGCCTTGAAACAGGTTCAGATGGCGGCGGGGTGGGAAAAACTGCTGGAGAATCTGTATAAGGATAACAGCATGGAAGCTTTGGATAAAATCCTCCCAGGCAGTCAGCCGTCCTCGGAAGAAAAGGAAAAACGTTGATTACGGTTTTTTCGATCAGGAACAGGAGTTTTGATTTTTGGAGACCAGCTCCTCCTGTTTTCTGGTGATTTGCAGGACACAGACCAGCCACAGGATGCTGGCTGCCGTCATCAGTGCGCCGGTGAGCAGAAAGGCCGTCACGTAATGTTCCGCCCCGAAAGGGAAAAGGGTGCACAGAGTTAGAGCCGTAGTCACCAGAAGATATAATCGCAGGGAACGGGAGGGTATTTGCAGCATCCATTCTGCCGGGTTTTTAGATGCCTTATATATTTCCTGAAGAACCAGGGCATTGAGCACCATGCCGACTACCGGCATACAGCTTAGAAGAACGCTAAGGAATGGAGTGAACCGAATTCCCTGAACTTGAAATTCCTGAATATTGGCAGATGCCCGGTACAGCCAGATCAGCTGGATAAGCAGGGATGGAATGAACAGGATACTGAGGAGGAAGACCAATGGCGCCGCAAAAGATGGCAGGTGAACCATATTCTGCTGAATGAGTGTCTGAATTTCTTCATAATTAACGACATTGTTGGAAAAAACAATCCAGCTGCTCCAGAGCATGAAGGGCAGCAATACGAAACATGCCAAAATGGATAATTTGGCTAGCCCGTTTAAAGGATAACGCAAGCGGTACTGCTGCTCCTCTGGTTGATCTTTGCTCTCTTGATCTTGTGTTTCCCTCCATATAGGTGACATTGGCGGAAGAACTTGGGCTACGGGCTGCCATCCTTCCATGCCCTGTTTCCAGGTAAGCGTTTTGGAGTCGATCACGCCCTGTCCCAGAAATTCACGGACTTCGTATTCGGAATAGGCTCTCGGCTGGGAATCGCCGGGAAGTTTCAGGAAGTATTCACTCATTACCTGCATTTTAGAGAAAGAAACATGCGCGGGGCAATGGGAATTTGACGGATGACTGATAAAGTATCCCAGCAGGGGCTTTTTTCAGATAGAAGAATCAGCTGCTAGTGGGTTTCTGACTGGCTTTTGAAAGGGAAGTGATTTTACCGGAAAATAACCGTCCGGAAGAGGTTGTTAGAAAATAATCGAAAGGACAGGATTCGAACCAGCGGTCTCTTCGTTCCGAATGAAGAAAATTTGAAATATAACTATTGATAATCAATGATTTCGTTTCTTGTGCCCTTTTCAAATCCTTTGTTTTCCACTTGATTGTCGTGCCGTTTTAACCTTTTCTTTCACGTTCCGAATGAGGGTTGGATTACGCGTTAAACGTGTTGATGGGGAGCGAGAAATCTTTCAAGGTTTCCATGAACTGAATATTCAGTAGTAAACGATACGAAACATAATATTATGGCTATATCTACAAAACCGTTCCACCCGTTGGATGTGGAAAATAACCGCCGCTACAAGGTAACGAAGAAAGAGTCCCCCAAGATTGGATGGCACAAGACGGAAGAAACCGGGGTACATGACTGGGAAGGATATATCCGCGTTCCGGAAGATGGAACCTATAATTTCACGATTCAGATTGACGACAACGGCTATCTGGAAATCAATGGTGAAAAGGTAGCGGAATTGACTGGCTTACATTCGTCCACATCCGTTTCTGGAAGCAAGGAACTTAAAAAGGGCTTTCACTATGCGAAACTGCATCATGAGAACCTTGCCGTACCGGAAGAAATTGCTCCTTACCCCAATGCGGAGGAGTTTGTTCCCAAGATGGGAAATTCCGAACTGGAACTTTGGGAAATTGATGCTCCAAAAAATCTTTGGAATATTGCCAATGCACAACGTCTACTGGAATGCTACAATGTAGTGGATTATCCCACCATGACTACAGATGATGTGTGGAACTATATTGGAGGATGGCTGAACGATAGCCACGTTTCGGGAGATGCCAATTACATTAACAGTTGCGCCTTGCGTCTGAGCATTGCTCTTAGTAGTTATGGTATTGACCTTAATGGAGCTCCGGGAGCCAATAATATTGGGGCAAAAGGTAATTCCCAGGCGTTGGGGGGTAAAAAGCACGTTATCATCAGCGCAGCTCAAATGGCGGTTTATCTCCGTACCCTGCTGGGGACTCCTGATTATCCGGATGATGGAGAAAATGGGTACAACACTCCCCAGGCTGGAGATATTATCGTATTTGGCGATAGTCTGCATGTGGGAATGTGTCCGGGAAATAACATTGGCGTGGGCAGTTTTATTTCCGGCCCCGTGTGGCTGCTCCAAAGATCGACACTGGATGATTAATAACTGATATTAAATAATATATTCATAGGGTGGACATTTTTTGTGTTCGCCCTATTTTTATTGAATATAAACCAAAAAATCAGTATCTAATATATACATATGAAGTATGTTTCTTTTCTTTGCGTTCTGTTTTCAGGGTTACTTTCAACCGTAGCCCTTGGAGAGCCGGACCGTTCTTCCCATGTTGCTACGCAGGCCGAAGTAGAACAGGATAGTTTTCTCAGGGGTACAGCCCGAAATTTAGAAAAAAGCGATGTGGTCCTGTCTGTTATCATTTACAAAATAGTCTCCACTGACCAGGGAACGACGCACTATGCCCGCGTCGTTCAGTCGCTGCGGGGAGATATTCCTGTAGAAGCTCTGGTCAAGTGGAACGGGCACGCCAATAAGCTTCCCAAGGGAAGCGCTCCTAAAACGGAATTGTATTCCAGTTGTAATCTGAGTTATGTCCTTGCGTCTTCAAAGGAGGTAAAAAAACTGCTGAACACACCGGAAGATTTTACTCCGGCTGACAGTATTTATGGACTGGATTCCTACAGCCTGGGCGACCACGTCAGATATTTTCCGATGACGGAGAGCGACCCGGGCCGTGCCATGAAAAAGCTCCTGCATATTGAGCCTGCAAAAATCACCGCCGAATCGGAAGCAGCTCGTTTCAAACCGGAATCCGGCAAGTAACCCGGTTTTCTCTCCCTGCTTCGACTTCATTTGACTCATCCCCGTTCATGAAATATGAATGGGGCTTTTTTGTGGAGGAGGTTCATTCTCCTTTGTTTAGGAGGATGTTATAGAGTACTTCCGCAGCGGCTGTGATGCTGCCTGGCACAGGGGTGAGAATTGGGCATAGATAATTTTTCCTCTGCATCGGTAAATACCCCCGACATCCTCCAGGCTTAATTGAGAAGATTTGCCCGTTTGATTTTGTTCCTGTGAGGAGGGTAAATTCAATCAGCATGATGCTGTTTATTTGCCTTGGCGCAAAATAGGGGAGGTGCAGAGTTATTAATGAGTAAAATTGTTTTATATCAGTAAATAAGTAATCAAAAAGCCGCCCGGAGGCGGCTTGAAAATTGGTCGAGCTGACAGGATTCGAACCTGCGACCTCTTCGTCCCGAACGAAGCGCGCTACCAGCCTGCGCTACAGCTCGTTGTTTGTGGTGCGGCGAAGTCTAAGGTTGAAAGATGGGTTTGTCCAGTTTTTTTTATTCGCCACGGCACTTAGTTGTGATACGGTGCCGGGGTTATGATGGATATGCTGGTGCGGCTGTATGATTTGCCCGATATTGAAGAAGACCTGAGGAGGCTGGAGAGGGAAGGTTTTTTGATTCGCCGTCCGGGTGCTTACGAACGTCATTTGGTAGCTGACTGGGTTGGCCGGAATTTTTCTCCCAAGTGGGTAAGTGAGGCGAAAGTCGCGTTTGGCCGCCAGCCCATTTCCTGTTATATTGCCACACGGGAGAAGAAGATTCTTGGTTTTGCCTGTTACGATGTAACGGCTCGCGGTTTTTTGGGCCCCATGGGGGTGGCGGAAGAGGTGCGCAGAAGCGGATTGGGCACCGTGCTATTGATTTCCGCCCTGAAAGGTTTGCGGGAGCTGGGGTATGCATACGGTGTCATCGGCGGGGTTGGTCCGGCTGATTTTTATGCCCGGGCTGTGGGCGCGATGCCTATTGAAGGGAGCTCTCCCGGCATCTACATGGATATTCTTCCGGAACCATAATTCTGCCTGTTGTGGAATTCATTTCCATTTCTGATGGTTTCTTTTCCGGACTGTCCGGAGAATGTAGCCGGAAGTAGTTATTTTTTATATCCTACCGGATGACAGAGCATGGGTGTTTGGGGAGAGGTTAGTTTCAGGGCCTTTGCCAGGGCATCCTTGTTCATGCTGGCGCGCGGATAGGTAGCCAGTCCTGTCCCGGAGCAGAACAGGGAGATATTCTGGGAGACAATGCCGGCGTCCATGGCAGCCCAGGGTTCCGCCGTATCCGTTACAAGAATGAGACATATGGGGGCATCCGCCGGGCGCACGTCCCCATCGTTTACGGGAATCATGGCGTGGGCCTTGTGGTCATAGAGGTAGGAGGCCTTTTTAGTGCATATATAAATTTTAACGTCCTGGCGGTTCATGGCGGACGGGGCTGTACGTTTGCCGGATTCCTGACGGTTGATGCCATTGGTCGCCCAGAGCAGGTCTGATAAATCTTTTGGGTCTTATATACTTTAGTTCGGTAGATTGTCTTTACGAAAAGCATTCATAAAGATACTGTATCATCATCGTCCTCTTGGTCCTGAAGATAAGAGGGTAAGCCAAAATTATCCATTGTCTGAGTTGGACAAATTAGCTTATATTCATCATCAGTTATTCTTTCTCTATTTTCAAAATGGGAAAATGTTATTCCTCTTAAAATAGATTTAAACCAATCGGAAGGACATAAATAAGGACCGGAAATATATTTAGCTGTAAATTCATTTGCATCAAAAAACGATAAAGAGTTGCAATTTACATAAGAATAATCTCCTGTTAAATATTTTTTTAACTCTTCATCCGTTACTCTATTGTGAAGAAGTAAAGGCAAAGTTTCATAACTATATTTTTTATTCCGCAAATAATCTTCTCTAGTAGTAGTGACTCTTGATGACAAGCTAACGGTAATCACATCCTGTTTTAAAGAAGGATAGGCAGAAACCGCTATATGCAAATGCTTGTCAGCTTTCGCAGGATGAGAAAGTAGATAAATCTCAGACTGTTTACTTGGATAGAAAAATCGTCTTGCCATAAATTAGTTTCCAAGATAACACTCTTTACTCAACAATAAATCTTTCTCGTCAATAACAAAAATATCATCCAATTCATTATTAAAATGAGGAAATTGCGAAGAATCGAAGCAATCTAATAAATCCATTTTCGCAGAACGATTTATCTTTTCTTGAACCCATGATTCATGTTTTTTCCATTCATAAAATTTATGAGATAACTCACATAAATTAGGTTCTATTTTAAATATTTTTAAAGCAATATTCAAGGCTTCTTTATCAAAAGACGACAAAGATGTATATTGAGAAATGTTTTTTATAGAAACAAGACTATTATATTTTGGTGTAACGTAATTAAATGAAAAATAATTATTTATATAATCATCGCTATCTTCGTTTAAATAACAAATCTTTTTATACAGTATATTGTTAGCTCTTGAAGAAACAGGACCTAATTTCATAGCAACATATTTACTATTGCTAATTGTTTTTCCCTCATGAAGCAATAAATGTCTATCTGCAAAAAATAACAATTTCAATAATAAAAGAATCGAAAGTTTTCTTTCTTTGCTATTTGCTAGCAAATAATGTAATGCTTCGGCTGTTTTTTTATTTCGAAGTCTCATATTGAGATGATATGGGAAAGAGCGATTAACTCAACACGGCTAAAAGGTTATCTGTCTTTAAGGGATTACACTATATACTTCATGCCCTATTTTTGCAATCTACTTTCTCTGCCATCTTCTCCACCGCCCACACAACGAATTCCTCAACACTCATATCCTTCTGAACCGCCGCTCGAACGGCCAAATTGAGAATTTTGTTAGGGATAGGAACGCTCAGTTGAGAAACAAAGTCATTGTTGGAAGCAGGTTCCCGGCCTTTCATGTAGCGGGAAATCAGAATCTGAACGTGTTTAGGAATACTGCCCTTGGAAAAATAGTTATCAATGGTGCTTCTGGCTAGACCTAGGGAGGAAGCAAGTTCGGTGCGGGAAACTTTGTTCTCTTCTAACCACCTTCCCAACGTCTGAATATCCAGCAGGCGTTTCTCGTCCATGCGGATAATTTTCTCCTATCAGGAGGGCAAATGGAAGAATCCGGGTTATTTATGATTGACAAAATCCTATTAGGATAATAATAGCTCTTTTATTGGACAATATTACATCTCATTAGGATAATTCTTTGTCCTCTCTAAGGAATCCAAAACCTAAAAACATCATGAACACGAAAACCATCATCACCAGTTTGGGGCTTATGGGCCTCTCATGTACCGCACAGGCCGCCTCTAGTGACCCTTGGAACTATTATAGAATGGGAGGTAATTATAGTTCCGCATATTCAACACGGTATGATTCCAATTTTGGAATGAGCATTAGAGGAATGTACGGATTCCATTCAGGGAATGATTATGGAATAGATATGCCAGACCTGTACGGTGCCCAATTAGGACTTCACGCTAACATTCCAGCGGGTTCTGTTTTCCATGAATTATCTTTCAATCTCGGCGCGCTTACAGGTTCTAAAACCTACGAAGGGGAGTTGAAATGGAAACAACAGGTATTCCCATTTACCGCTGGATATTCTTTCAATGTCCCCTTATCTGATTCTGCCACTTTCTATTTAGGCGGCAAAATAGGCCTTCATTATTATAAACAGGAACTCTCTGGAGGTGGAGGAAAAGTATCTGAGTCTGATTCTAGTGGAACTTACTCGGCATTAATCGGTTTCAAATTTGCTGTTGCAGAAAAAACAGACATCGTTATTGGATATGAAATAACGAAATACTGGTCAGATGTTGACCCATACCACTTTATCACAGTTGGCTTTAGCTGGTCATTCTAACTTTCGGCGGTGAATTAACTGGCCTCCTTCCTTTCGGGGAAGGGGGCGATTCTTTGATTTGCATGACTTAGGCCGTCGCCTTGTTCGCGGGGTGACGGTCAATTCTTCAATTCGGCGTAAGTAATTCTCGTCGAAAATGCTTTAGCCATAAGAGAATCCAATCTTACCCATGTGTGGATTTTCACATTTCCCTCATTCAACCGATACGCAAATTCATCTACATATCTCTGTAAATGTTTTGTGCTGAATGAATGGTAGATACCATAGAATCCTCTCTTCAAAACCGCCCATACGCTCTCGATGCCGTTAGTATGGGCCATTCCGTCAACATACTGTTTGGCACTATGATTCACCACCTGATGATTGAACTGTGATTCTTTGTAAGAAGCATGTTCATCAGTAACAAGAACGGAATCCCGGCTTAAATACTTATTCAAAACTTGGTGAACTGTATCTCTTGAAGTGTCGGGAATAACCCTTGCCAAAACCTTTCCCGCTCTAGCCCTCATTCCTAAAACCGCCGTCTTTCCAACAATTCCGCGCCCAGCTTTCAACTTCTGAGATTCGTGCTTATTGGATTCCTTGCCTCCAATATACACCCCATCAGCTTCAACGATTCCAGACAGAAAGCCGTTATTGTCATCGTCATCATGGTTGGAATTGCATGCTTCCCTAATCCTTTGAAGCATGAACCACGCCGTTTTTTGCGTAACCCCAATTTCCTTGGAAAGTTGCATGGAGCTAATACCCTTTCTGGAAGTCACTACTAAATAGAAAGCAAATATCCACTTATGAAGTGGAACATGGCTTCTTTCAAAAATAGTTCCCGTTCTAACGGTATAAACTTTCCCGCACTCTCCACATTCAAAATACCCTTCAACCCCGTTCCTTTTCACCCGATATTGCTTTTCACTTTTCCCGCAAAACGGGCAAACTACCTTATCGCCCCACCGCTTTTCCTCTAAATACTTTTTAGCTGATTCTTCATTAGGGAATCTTTCAAAAAGCTCAAAGATTGAAATAGTTAAGCGGTCGTTCATGGTTGCCTCCTTAGTATGGCTAATTAATAGCATATGGAGGAACCGAAGTCAAGTATATAAGGCCCAATCTTTTTGGGATAGCGCTTTTTCAGAAAAGCTCCGAATGGATTGACGGTCAGACAGGGCTTTCATGATCGGAGCCCCCCGTTCCAGGTCCGGCTGGTCCAGTTTGACGATATCCGCGGCGTGAAGGAAGGCTGTGCCGGACAGCCCCGCTGCGAGGAGGTAAAGGAGGTTTTTTTTTCATGGTTTTGCGGCAGGAGTGGCTGATAGATGCAGGTATTCCACATTTCCCCATTAGCCGGAATTTAACATGGGGCGGAAGTGCTGCAAGGTTTTTGTGCACTCGTTTTCTGCCGCCGTCCAGAGGGACTCCGCGGGTTTCGTAAAAAATCGGGAGGAGTTTTTCAAGAAAAGCCTTGAGTTCTTGCGTGAAACTGATATTGAAAGCAACCGATTTTTCGCCCGGCGGGGGAAGGCGCCCCGATTGCCCGCCGGTCAATAAGGGGCCATGAGAAAGATCGTTAATACTAACTCATCAACCATTTAAATGAGCACAACTGAACTGGCGGAACTTATTGACAGCAAGTTTCGCGAATTGCGTGAGGGTTCCATTGTTACCGGAACCATCCAGGAAATCCGTCCCCAAGTCGTTTTGGTGGACATCGGCTACAAGTCCGAAGGCGCTATTTCCATTTCCGAGTTTGAAGACGAAGAAATCGAAGTGGGGGACCAAATTGAAGTCCTTTTGGAACGCCTCGAAAACGACGAAGGCATCGTCGTCCTTTCCAAGGAAAAGGCCGCCCATAAGCAGAACTGGGATAAGATCGTGGGCGTGTACCGCGATGGCGGCCTGGTTAAGGGTAAAGTGAAGAGCGTCGTCAAGGGCGGTCTTATGGTCAATGTGGGCGTGGAAGCTTTCCTGCCCGGTTCCCAGGTGGATATTATTCCTCCTCGCGACCTGAACGAGTATGTAGGAAAGGTTTACGAATTTAAGATCGTCAAGGTAAATGACGACCGTAAGAATATCGTCCTTTCCCGCCGTGAGGTGATTGAAGCCGAACGCGCCGACCAGCGCCAGCGCTTCCTTGAAACCGTCAAGGAAGGCGACAAGGTGGAAGGTATCGTGAAGAATATCACGGACTTCGGCGCTTTTGTCGACCTCCGCGGCATGGACGGCCTGCTCCATATCACGGATATGAGCTGGGGCCGCGTGAACCATCCGAGCGAAATGCTCCATATCGGTCAGTCCCTGGAAGTCGTGATTCTGGAAGTGGATCGCGAAAAGGAACGCGTTTCCCTGGGCCTGAAGCAGATGACAGATAACCCCTGGGCGGATATCGAACGCAAATACCCGATCAATTCCCATGTCAAGGGCCGCGTGACCAAGCTCCTGCCTTACGGCGCCTTTGTGGAATTGGAAAAGGGCGTGGAAGGCCTGGTGCACGTTTCCGAGTTGTCCTGGGTCAAGAGAATCACCCGTCCGAGCGATGTATTGAAGCTGGACCAGGAAATCGAAGCCGTTGTTCTTTCCATTTCTGTGAAAGAACAGAAGATTTCCCTTGGTGTCCGCCAATTGGAAGACAATCCCTGGGCGGATATCGAATCCCGTTTCCCGATTGGTACCGTCATCAAGGGCCAGGTTCGCAACCTTACTCCCTACGGCGCTTTTGTGGGACTGGAAGAAGGCATCGACGGCATGATCCACGTGTCCGATATGAGCTGGACCCGCAAGATCAATCATCCCTCCGAAGTTCTCAAGAAGGGCGACGAAGTGGAAGCCATCGTTTTGGAAATCAAGAAAGAGGATCAGCGCGTCTCCCTTGGTATCAAGCAGCTTGAGTCCGATCCGTGGGAATCCATCAATGACCGCTTCAAGGTGGGCGATATGGTGACTGGCCAGGTGGCCAAGATTGCCAGCTTCGGCGCCTTTGTGAATCTGGACGGCGATATTGACGGCCTGATTCATATCTCCCAGTTGAGCGAAGACCATGTGGAACGCGTGAAGGATGTGATCAAGGTGGGCGATGAAATTACTGCCCGCGTGATTAAAGTGGACAGCATCGAACGCCGTATCGGCCTTTCCATCAAGGCTGTCAATTACGAC
>OIXL01000598.1_pt1 | contig 17255 bp, 14 predicted proteins | sample 1587761 | NCBI WGS metagenome assembly OIXL01 (sample SAMN03283246) | human gut metagenome | biome: human-associated habitat; material: feces | host: Homo sapiens | place: Peru | collected 2012 | reverse complement strand
AGCTCGATGCCCGTCGCCTCGCCGAGGCCGAGCGCGTCCGTGCTCTGCACGCCGAACTGCTCGCACACGCGCGCAGCCGCCGCCATGTATTCAAACCGGTCGCCGCCCGCCTCAACCAGACTGCCGAGGCGCTTGGTAAGGAAAGTGCGGATGTCGTCATTTTCCGCCGCCGCGTCGGCGGTCGCGTATTTTTCATCGTCGATGACGAGTCCAGCGTCCAGCAGGTCATAGCCCATGTCCTTCAGAACACCCAGCGCCTCGTCGTGCTTCATCTGAAGACGCTCGATCGGTGTATTCACCTCGCCAAAGCATACAAAGCCTATGTGTTTTTCCATGTAATTAAGTCCTCCAAAATCCGAAAATCAATCAGAAAACATTGCGTTGATTGCATGGACGCTTTCACGAACAAGCTGCTCACCGCCCTGATGCCCAACAAGGCCAGAGGCAAGGAAGCCACTATAATGGCCGCCCTTTTCTGCCTTTTCTGTCGGCAGATATCCCTCGTCGCCGTTTGCAAGCTGGATCAGGAATGTCTGCTGTGCCCACGAACGAGCTTTGATCTGATTGCCGTAATCGAGGAAAAGTTCAAACGGATTGCTGGCAAACGCAATGTCACCAAGTCGGATAATGTGGCATTCAGCCTCGACAATGTCCATGACTTCCTGAAGCTCTTCACGGCGCAGAATACCAAGATCCGGCTGCAGTGCAGCGGCGTCCTGAAAGTCGACATCACCGGGCTTTTCAGCTAAATAGTCATGAATTCGCTTACGCGCAAGAGATACTTCTTGAAACGTTGTCCGCCGCAGAGGAAGATTTACAATGCACACATCATGGCAGAATATAGGATCAGCCTGCGGCTCATCCAGACCGTCGTTGTATACCTCAATGATTTCATTTGCAATGCGGCTGCCGGTTTTACGCATGCCAGCCAGATCAAACATGGAAGGATCTGCTTTCCGCATATGCGGATGGTCGCGCTTCAGGTTGGGATCGTGTACGTCGCTTTCCGGTTCAACCCAGCGAACAAGATCTACCGGGCACTGGTCGCCTGCGGCAGAGCATTGCGGCAGGAGGAAAATCTGCTCACCGAAGTGCCGGCGGAGCAGCATCTTGACCTCTCCCCAGAAATCTGGAGAAACAAACAGCCGGTGCTGTACACACTGAGCGGGGCATGCAAGGTTTGCAACGATACCTGTTAAATGCTTCTGTTCATCGAAAACATACAGAAGTTCAATGCCGGAATCATTTCCGCCCTCAAGAGAAACAAACTTTGCAGTTTCTGTGTTGCCCCACATCTGCGCAGAGCCGTCGTTATAGGTCGCTCGACGGCACATACCGACTGCTGCCCGACCAAAGGCGTTTACGAAGCTGCCGGGCGCACGCTTTTTCCATGCTTCCAATGCTGCGGAAGCAATCTGTGTAGAGAGAAACTCCAGCAGCTCGTCATTCTGTGCAACATCCGCGCGTTCGGCAGCGGATACGGCTTCCACATACTTTTTGTCAGGCGGAAGTTCTGATTCAATCAGCGCTCGATGACCGCTGCAAACATAGCCGAGCTTTCCTGCCGAATCCGTACGGCCGGTATAGCCGGGGCCGTTGTGCGTGTGAATGGCAGAGATGATGACTTTCATCGGCTCCAGTCCCAATGTGTTGCCGCGAAGTTTTTCGCGGACAGAATCGCATAGGCACCACGAAACGCCGACCAGATCACAACTACAAAAAACAGCTTGATCTGTGTCAGTAGACAGTGCCAGTGCGGTGACGCAAATGGGCTTTTCAACATTTTCGGAGATGCGCTCCGCAAACTGGCCTACTAGAGAAACTTTTTTATCCGGCGTGATAGAATATTCCGCCCATCCGACCTGAAAATGGCTCATACAATGTGCTCCTTTATAACAATTGTGATTTGTATATGGAATGATTAGAACTCTCTCGCATCGAGCTGGAGCGTGTAATGCGGGTCGTAAGCCTTTTCTTCATCGGTGAACTTGTGAAGCGTGTTGATGGTCTTGCCGTCGTGGAATTTGCGGTCATTCACGTCCTCGGTCGTGCCCATGACGGTGACATTCAGCTGACGGTGACGGGCGCGGACGTGATCCCAGTCGATGAAGTAGATGTGTGCGAACTCGCCGCCGTCCAGAACGCCGTCCTTGATGGTCATGGTCTCGCTGCGGCCGAAGAAGACGGAGCGCAGATGGCCGTCGGTGTTCATGCTGGTGTAATCGCCCGGCTCGTCCACATAGCGGCCGAACTGCGCATGGATGGGGCCGGGGTGACGGTACTGATGCTCCTCGGCGAAGTCGGGGATCATCTTGCGCATGATGTCAAGCAGGTCGTGCTGCAGGTATTCCAGATCAAACGAATCAATATCGTGGGAGCATTCCTGAATCATTACGGAGCAGGTGGTGTGGTGGGACGCGATGCAGACCGTGCCGTTCTTGACGCCGGATTCCTTGACGACCTCGATGACCTCACGGGAAACGTCGTGGAAGGTGGGAATCCAGCCGCGGGACTGCAATTCGAGCTCTTTCTGATAAACCTTAAATTCCATTGTGTTTGACCTCCAAATCAATTTGTTATATACTTATTTTGTATATCTTTCATCCCATGCTTTCCGCACGGCGGCGATCATCTCATCGACCATTGCCGCACGGTCGGCAGCCTTGGCAACGCCGGAGGAAGAACCGGTCGCGTCAGCGCCTGCAATGATGGTGTTATAAACGTCCTGCCCGTTGGAAATACCGGCGGCGGTCAGCACCAGAATGTCGGGGTTGACCTCCTTGACGCCGCGGCTGGCAGCCTCCACATACTCAGGGCCGCTGGTAAGGCCAGTGCCAATCAGCTCACTGGGCTCAGCCACGATGATATCGGGGTCCAGTCTGGCGATCATGCTGGCCTCGACGATGGAGTCCGCGCAGACGATGGTGGTCAGGCCGACCTCCTTGGCGCGCTCAATCGTCTTTTTCAGGACGCCCAGCGTCAGCGGCTTTTCCACATGGTTGAGCATGACGCCCTCTGCGCCTGCTGCGACCAGCGATTCCGGCAGAATGTCGGCAAGGCCGCGTCCCGGTTCCAGCGGGTCCATATGCGGGGCAAAGACGTGGATGTGCTTCGTGGCGGCTTTGACCGCGCTGATCGAGACGATTGGAGTTGTGAAAATAATATCGACGCCGTATTTCTCAGAGGCTTTGTCGGCAGCGATCGCAAGGTCGACAACGTCCTGCCCATAGAGATAGGATTTCGGCCCGATCTCGAAAAACGGCGTGCGGATGGTATGCTGGTTCATACGGTCACCTCATTTCCTCGGATAGTCTGATTATAAACCATATTTGCGTGAGCGTCAATTATATTTGCCTATTTCTGCGTTTTACACAAAATGCGGCGTAAAAACTAGTTAAACGCAAAATTTTATTCCTTGAAAGCAAATAATATTTGTGCTACACTGTTCGCAGAACAAATTTCAGGAGGAATATTCTGTGAAAGTGGAATCCATTCAGGCAGCAAAGTCCGCGTATGACATTGAAGCGCAGTGCATTCAGGAGATGAAGAATTATTTCGACGAGGTCGCGTTTGCGCGGGCAGTGCATTTGCTGGCGCAGGCCCCGCGCATCGGCGCTGCGGGCTGCGGGCATTCCGGCATCATCTGCCAGCACTTTGCGCACCTCATGTGCTGCATCGAGCGGCCGGCTCGGTTCATCTCCCCGGCAGAAGCCGTCCACGGTGCGACGGGCTTTTTGCAGAAGGGCGACGTGATGGTCTTCGCCTCGCGTGGCGGCAAGACGAAGGAGCTGCTCCCCATCGTGGACATCTGCAAAGCCAAGGGCGTGTCGATCATTACGGTGACAGAGAATCTGGAGTCTCTCTTGGCGCAGGTGGCGGACGTCGTGCTCAAGCAGCATGTGAACCGCGAAACGGATAAGTGGAACGCACAGGGCACAACGTCCACGACGGCGCTCTGCATGATCTTCCACGCATTACAGGCGGCGCTCATCGAAGAGACCGGCTATCAGGCGGAGCAGTTTGCCCTCATCCATCCGGGTGGAGCGGTCGGCGAACGGCTCAATCATAAATCTCTATTATAAAGCATCATAAAAGGACGTGTAACCTATGGCAGCAGGCAGACTGAAAATTGACATTCGCAGGAAGAAAATTCTGGAGCTTCTGGCGCAGAACGGACAGGTGACGGTCACGGAGCTGAGTGAGCTCTTAAACGCGACGCAGACGACCATCCGCACGGATCTGGACACGATGGCGGCAGAAAATCGACTCATGCGTATTCCCGGCGGCGCGATCGCTGTCCCTGCGCAGCCGGTACAGCCGCCTGTGCAGGAGGCCGCTCCGGACACGCTTGCCGCGCAGAAGCGCGCCATTGCAGCCAAGACGCTTTCGCACATTCAGGACGGCGATACGCTGTTTCTCAATTCCGGCTCGACCACGCTGCGCGTGGCCGAGGCGCTCTGCGCCCGCAAGCGCCTTTGCGTCGTGACCAATTCCATCCGCGCGGCGGAGGTTTTGGCCGGGTACCCGGAAACGCATGTCGTGCTGCTGGGCGGCGAGATCAACGCGATCTATGGCTTTACGTTTGGCGACGACGCCGTGCAGCAGCTGGGGCGCTATCAGCCCGCATGGGCGATTTTGTCTGTAGACGGTGTGAACGCTGCGCAGGGCATCACGACCTATCACGCGGAGGAAGCCATGGTCAACCGGATCATGCTCCAGCAGGCGCATCAGGCGATCATCGCTGCCGACCGCCGAAAGGTCGGACGCGCGGGCTTCACCGGCATCTGCCGGCTGGATGATCGCTTCACGGTCATCACGGACAGCGGCGCCAAGCAGGAGGAGCTGGACGAGATCCGCGCGACCGGCGCGGCTGTGGAGGTCGCAGAGGAAGCATGAAAACAAAACTGTGCCCTGGATGGGTGCTGGCGCTGCTCTGCACGGTGCTGTTCTTCTATGGCTTTTACCTCGGCGGGGTGCAGCTCGTCATCAGCGAGGTCTCACGGGAATACGGACAGAATGCCGCGGGCATGGGCGGACTGGTGGCCGCGCAGCATGTCGCGGCGGTCGTGCTGCCGGTCGTGCTGGGCGCGCTGGCGGACCGGATCGGGAAAAAGCCGGTGCTGTGCATCTTTGCGGCTGTTTTCGCCGTGGGCTGCTTTCTGGCGGGACTTTCTAAAAATCTCGGCGTGTATGTGATCGGCGCGGTCTGCGTCGGCGCGGGCTACAGCGTGTGCGAAAGCGTATCGTCCGCCGTGCTGTCCGAGCTGGACGCGGAGAAGGGCGCGCGCTATATCAATCTGTCACAGGCGCTGCTCTCGCTCGGCGCTGTGGTCAGCCCGTTTCTGGTGCAGTGGCTGCAGAAAAGCCGCCATGCAAGCTGGCGGCTGCCGTTTCTGATCTGCGCGGCGGCCTATACGCTGCTGGCGCTGCTGCTTCTGCTCACGGTGTTCCCGAAACGGCAGACCGTCACGCAGAGGGAAGCAAAGGCGCGGACAAACTTTTTCGCCTCGCGCGCGTTCCGGCTGCTGTTTTTCTCGATCTTGCTGTATGTCGGGCTGGAAAACGGCATCAGCTATTTTGCCGAGAGCCTGTTTTCCGTGCGCTTGTCGGCGGGGGATCTCGCAGCTGCGGCGATCTCTGCCTATTGGATCGGCATGACCGTTTCCCGGATGCTGTTCAGCGCCGTTCTGCGTAACCCGAAAAAGACGCTCATTGGCTGCTTTCTGGCAAGCGCGGCGTTCCTGCTGGCGCTGGCCGTGTCTAAAAACCCGACGGTGTCGCTCGTGTGCTGCTTCGCGGCAGGCTTCTCCTACGGTCCGATCTGGTCTACGCTCATTGCGCAGGCGACAGGCCTTTTCCCTGAAGCCAGCGCTGGCGCGGCAGGCGTCATGAGTGCAGGCTGCGGGATCGGCGGGATGATATTCCCCGTTTTGATGGGAGCTATATACGATTGGGCAGGCATTTCAACAGCGTTTTTACTGCTCACAGCAGCTGCCACGCTTGGCGCGATCTGCTCAATCGTAGGTACAAATAGGCAACAGCGAACAATCTCTTAAATAAACCTTATTACACCCGAAAAGAAATTTTCGGGTGTTTATATCGAAGCGTCAGATAAGAGGAAATTTATCATGTCAGGTACAATTTCAAGCTGCACAAGCGGCATTACGATGACTGAAGGGCCGTTATATAAGAACATTTTTCTGTTCAGCATTCCGCTGATTTTTTCGCATCTGCTGCAGGTGTTGTTCAATATGGCGGACGTTGCTGTTGTCGGCAAGTTCTCCAGTGCTACAGCGCTGGGGTCTGTCGGATCAACTTCTACGCTTGTTGCCCTCTTTACAGGGTTATACTGATTGGCCTTTCCAATGGTGTTAATGTGCGCGTTGCACAGTATCTTGGCGCACAGCAAAATGACGATACTCGCAGATGCGTACATACAGCGCTGATTCTCTGCACATTCTTTGGCGTTTTGATTACGCTGTTATGCGTCTTTTTTGCTGCACCAATGCTGGAAATCTTGAAAACAAAAGATGATCTGCTCCCCGGCGCAGTGCTCTATTTTCGCATATATGCGCTTGGTATGCCTGCACTTGGCATTTTTAATTTCGGCAACGCAGTTTTAAGCGCAACTGGCGATACGAAGCGACCGCTTGCCTATCTGACGGCGGCAGGGATTCTGAACGTGGTTCTCAATCTGTTTTTTGTCATTGTCTGCAAAATGGCGGCTGACGGTGTTGCTTTGGCAAGCATCATATCACAGTACCTCGGTGCAAACCGGTCGAAAAACCCGTTTATGCCGCCGGATGCTTATGCGGACTTCTCCGACCGGAAAGCGATCATGCATGGCGAAGCTGTCCTCAGTGCGGAAGAAGCACAGAAGGTTCTGGATGAAACGTTCTTCTATCCGCCAATCAAGCACGGCTATGTCGCGTCGATCTGCGGCAGAGCCTGTGACCGTTCCTGCTACATCCATCTGGAGCAGGCTGGAAAGCTGAAAAACGGCTTTACGACAAGGTTCAGAAAGCGAAAAGACTGGAAACTGTCCATAGACGATTAGTTGTGTGTTCAGGTGGGTGTATTGCGAGATGGCTTCCGGGAGAAACATCAGAAATTGCAGACCACCATGCCAAGGAACTTGGCCAGGGTACAGGTTGATAATATGATTGAACCGCTTCGTACCAAACGGTATGCACGGTGGTGTGAGAGGGGTGCTGTTCAACGAATGAATAGTCTCTTACTCGATTTTTGCATATCCGATACAATTTGCCTATTTGGTGTATAAACTGCCGTGCGAACTACAGAGTTGGAGTTTTTAGACGCAGACAGATAAAATGATGTCATTTATACGAGCAAAGTTTCACTCAGATCATCCAAAACGCCGAGATCCCACGCCAGACGTGACAGAACATATTTATCACGAATGTCCTTTGTGGCGCAGAATGTCATTTTTGCGCATTCGCAGTCAATCCCCAAATCACGATAATCCGTGGGCAAGCCGATCATCTTCATGAGCGCTTCGAGTTCGGCGGATGGCGGCAATTCTTCCTCCAGAATCGTTAAAATTGCATTCCAATTATCGCTTATCTTTTGAAAACGAGCCGCATGTGTCCGCTTATCATATTTTCCTTCTTTTGTTTCCAGCGCAATCATCGTTTCCGCACTTTTTCCGAGAAATCCGCGAAGCTGCTCTGCCCAGTCTTTATAATCGAAAGATTTTACGTAAGCACTAGCTTTTGTGCGATCTGGTTTGATGGTTTTGAGCTGTTCATAGAGCTTCACCGCCATGAGTGTGCCTGTTGCACACTGAATGCCGTGAAGTTCGGCGGTCGTTCCGAACTCAAGTGCCCGCATGTCCCAAACATGCGAAAAATAGTGCTCCACACCGGAGGCGGGCCTGGAAACGCCGGCGTATGCCATGGCCTCACCGCCGATTACCAGTCCGTCAAATACCGCTTTGACTGCCTTTTCATCGCGCCGTAGCAGTCCATCAGCGTTATCGGTACAGCGTTTCAGGGCATCGCGAACGAGTTGCGCAACATATTCACAATAGTACTCCCCTGTAATAAGATGTGCAATACGCCATTCAGCGATGCTGACATACTTGGCAAGCATATCGCCAAGTCCTGCCCGCAGCAAACGCATTGGGGCATCTTTGAGTACAGTCGTATCACCCACAATCACATTGGCACAACGACTGGGAAGTGATATTTTCAGTCCGTCCATCGCCATGGAGGAGGTTGCACTGGCATAGCCGTCCATGGACGGTGCTGTTCCGACAATGATATATGGGCGCGATGTTGTTCGGCTGAGAATTTTTCCGATATCGTTAATGACACCGGAGCCAACTCCCAAAATCAAATCGCAGGAATCATCAAAATGCATCACCGCCGACCCCACTGCATGTTCATCCGGTTCCAGCACATCTGTGGGAAACACATAGCGGCTAAACGAAATATCGGCTGCCCTCAAGGTATCACAGACGCTTCTGCCTGCTGCGCAAAATGTGTTTTTATCGGCCAAAATAAAAGGCTTTTTCGCACCGTAGCGCGCAAGTAACTCAGGTAGGCGCGCAATCGCGCCACGCTCTGCAACCACTGCGTCTACAGGCGCAACATGCGCCTTGCCGCAAGAACAACGTTGTGGATTCATATTTGTTTCCAAAGTAGTACAGTCCTTTCAGTTATCTATCAAACTTTCGTTCGGCAATCATATCTCGATACCATAGCGCTCTGTCTTTGGGGATATGCGTCTGTGATGCAAAATCAGTATGGCAAATTCCATAACGTGAAGCAAATCCTGCTGTCCACTCCCAGTTGTCCAGCAGCGACCACAGGTAATAGCCGCATATATCAAAGTTTTCTTCTAATGCCTTGCCGATCCAATATAGAAATCCCTTCATGTATTCGATACGTTTTGCATCATGAATTCGTCTATGCATCGCTGATTTCCTCGCCACAGTTAGTGATGCTGTTCGGGCTTTGCTATCCCGGATTACATTCCCGCGCCCTTAAAGTGCTTTCTAGTGCGCTGCGCAGCCAGCACAATAATCACCAGCAGAATCCCAGCAATCAATACATTTCCCATGATACGATTTCATGTTGGTTTTTCCTAACTATTACGTAATGCCACGATTTTTCCTGATTTACAATACTTTTACAGAGCCTTTTGATATTAATTAGAAGCGAAGTGTCTCACCGGGAGCCACGCTGTAAAGCGTGCCATCGGCATCGAACCAAACAGTGTAGAGCGACGGATTGTATATCATCCTGCCGTTTGCGCTATATTTTAGACTCTTATAAGCCTCAACATAGTCGACAATTTCAATATTCGTGGCAAACCATATCTCGCTGTTTCCCGAGAACTTTTTGCATATTTCTTCTATGCGATCCCAGTTGTTGTCACGGTCGAATTCAAAGCTGTGCCCCCAAATGTAAAAAAGTCTCGGCACGCGCCGTGCGTGGTAAGCCTTGACAGATATGTCGAAATTCAAAAATTTATCAATATATTCGAATACTGCCGGATTGTTGTGGTGCGCCGTCGGTACCCAATTGTAAAAATCCGTGGGCAACAAAAACAAATCGTTGTCATTTCCCAGCGATCGGGCATATGCAATGTCAAGCTCTTTCAAATAGCACTTTATCTGATCAAAGCTCCTAAAGTTTCCCATCAGCGTAATGCCCGTATCGGGATAAGCCATTCCGCGGATGATTCGGCCGCATTTTTCTTCCAGCTCCAGGCGGCAGTCCAGCACGTCACGTATGCCTTCTATTGGGCGCATATTTCCATTGGCCCGGTGTTCGGCCCCGTGCACGGCGATCTCATGGCCCTTGGAGAGAAAATATTGCTGGACTTCTTCCTTCGTGAAGTTGAAGCTGCGGGAAAATTCGCAGTTGTGGTTGAACGTAGCCTTCATACCGTATTTGTCGAATATTTCGGCAAGCCTCTTGTCCTGCGGGACCCCATCGTCATAGCTGAACGTGACCGCTTTGGCCTTTCCGTTCGGATATCTCATAAAAAACGATCTCATCACATCATTCCTTCCCAGCGATTGAAACATAATTCATTCGGGATACAAGTCTTTTTGAAAACAACTTCACAAATGCGACTTGCTTATATCTCTTAAAATTTCATATCCTTTCATGAAATCATGCAGGTTCCGCAAAGCAGAACGTCCCGCCGCCAATTGTTTGCCTTTTACCTGATGGCAAACATAAATGCGCACACACACCCTGCGGCACTTCAAATTCATAATAGACGCTTTCGCCCTTGTAATACCAGTGAACAGAAATCAAGCCGCAGCGCGTTTGAATGGAGGCATCCAGAAAGCCAAACCTCCGATCAGGATGCGGGGCCAGCAATATCTCGGAATACCCGGGCGCTGCAGGCGCGATACCGGCGGCTACGCCGAAGATCCAGTCATAGACCGAGCCATAGGCATAATGATTAAACGAGTTCATATCGCTGCTCCAAAAACTTCCATCCTTCCGAATGCCGTCCCAATGTTCCCACATAGTTGTTGCACCATGGAGTACGGAGTACAGCCATGAGGGGGCGCTTTCCTGAAATAACAGGTCAAATGCGAGATCCGCATACCCGTTTTCGGACAGTACGTGCAGCAGATACGGCGTTCCGACAAAGCCAGTGGATAGGTGAGTCCCGCCTTTTCGAATCATTTCAGCCAGCTTTGCAGCCAGCAAAGGTCGTTCGGCATCAGTGCAGAGATTAAAATGCAGGATTAGTGTCAACGCTGTCTGTGTCATACCACATCGCAGGGTATCTACCGGTGCGTGACCGTTCACACAAACCTCGGTGTAGGGGAATTCTGCTTTCGGCAGACCGCTTTTCATGAAATAGGCGCGAAATGCAAATACAATATTTTGATAAAGCTGACGATAGGACGCCATATCTTCGTTCAAAGCTTCGCCTGCGCGAATAAGTAGATCTGTGGAGTGGGCAAAAAACGCACTGGCGATCAGGTCATTGGAAGTGGCACCAACATAGGAATCACTGCCTGCATCCATTGCCAGCCAGTCACCATAGTGCATACCACCCAGCCAGAGATATTCCTCAGGACCGGCGGAGTGGATATACTCCACCCATTTTTTCATCATGGGAAAATGTTTGCGAAGTTGCTCGATGTCACCATAAGCCAGATAGAGTTCCCACGGAATAATACACGCCGCATCACCCCATGCGGCAGAAATGCGTGTTTTTTTATCATTGCGATTCCAGAAGCAGTCCGGGACAATACCCATAACAGCTCCGCTGGGATGCTGTTCCAGCGCAACATCATCCAGCCATTTATCAAAGAACCGTGATACGTCAAAATTGATAGCAGCTGTTCGCGCAAATACCTGTGCATCGCCGGTCCAGCCAAGACGTTCATCACGCTGAGGACAATCGGTGGGGACATCCAGATAATTGGAGCGTTGTCCCCAGAGAACGTTGTGATAAAGCTGATTGATTTTTGCATTTCCACAGGAAAAATAGCCTGTTCGTTTCATATCGGAATATACCGCAATTGCGCAGAAGTCATTCGGGTCAACATGTTCCAGCGGATATTCCGTCAGACGCACATAGCGGAAGCCCTGAAACGTGTACGTCGGTTTGAAAACATCCGAACCACCGCTGAGTACGTAGGTCATTTCGTTTTTTGAATTGCGATAATTATCGCAATAGAAATTACCGTCCCGGTCAAGCACCTCGGCGTGGTGCAAAACAACGCGATCACCGCGCTTTCCCCTGATGTGAAGTTCTACATAACCGGCCAGATTCTGTCCAAAGTCCAGGACGGTTTCACCTTTTGGTGTATGAATCACGGAAATCGGTGCAAAGCGTTCATGCTCAGTAATCCATTCACCCTGTTGCGGGATGAGCGCGACGGGAATGTCAGTGGACACGGCAGAACCAATCAGCTGTTCATGCACAGACAGATCAACGGTTTCACCATGGTAGAGTTCTGCAAACAAAACGGGCGTGGAAAAAACTTGCCAGCATTCATCGGTTGCGATGGTTTCAAAGGTATCGTCTTCATACCGAAGCTCCAGTGCGGCAATCAAAGCCGGTTGCGGGCGCGGATGGGAATCGTTTTTAACCCAACCGAGTTCACCGCAGGCCCAGCCGCATGCAAGCCCGAGAGAAATGACATTTTCCTGCGACAAAAACTCAGTCACATCATAGCTTTGATATTGCAGACGAAAGCGAACGCTGGTCCAACCGGGGGTCAAAACACCATGGCCGACGCGCCTTCCGTTGCAGAATGCTGCGTAAATACCCCGTGCAGAGGCATGAAGTGTTGCCGAACGCAGGGGCTTGTTGATTGAAAAGGTTCTCTGAAAGCACTCGACGCTTTGTTTTGAATCATGCGGAGAAATGAGCCAATGTGCAGCTTCAAACGGTGTCTTCAGGCGTGTCGATGTCATTTTCAAATTCATCCTTTCTATTCTCGTCTGCAGATGCAAACAGGAAGCTGTTGTCAGAAGCAAGTTTTTTGCGATAGGCATCGGGGGGAAGGCCGGTGGCATTTTTGAAGACTTTGATAAAATATGAAGCGCTTCCATAGCCGAGCTTCGAGGCAATATCGGAAATGGAAAGCGTATTGTCTTGCAGATACGTTTTTGCATGACGGATTTTCAGCTGTGTCAATGCGGTTTTATAGCTGTGACCAGTCTCCTCGCGAATGATAGAATAGACACGATTGATGCCGATGCCGACTGCATCGGCAATTTTCTGCGCGGAAAGGTCATACTCGCTGAAATGTGTCTCCAAATAGTTCATGACGAGTTCAGCTGTGGGCTGAAACGCCTGATTGTTTTGCTGATAGGAATAGCTGCAAAGAACGGGGATCAGTTGAAGCAGCGCATAGTGTATCGACTGCAAGTTATTAGATGGCAGCAGTGTACTCAACTGCGCAGGGCTTAATTCATAGTGTATCTGCGAGCAAAGCTGCTGAATGGCGCTTAACAGCTGCATAATCTGATAATACCGGATCAGCTCTGACGGATTACTATTTAGTATATCTATGCAGCGCTCCAACATGGCCATGGCCTGTCCGCAATCGCTGATTTCGATTTCAAAAACAAGCTGGGAAATAATTTGCAAAATATCTGCATTATCTGGGACTGTGGCGGCATGGACATTCGTCTGAGCAGAAACAAGCACTTCGAGCGCAGACTTCGCTGCAAGATAGGAGGCGGATACGCCGCGAATTTTTGTTACAGAACCGCAGGTCAGGAAAAAACGATGGGGGATTAAGCTGAGGCATGTGCGTAGCCGAGATTCGATCTTCTCCGCATTTTCAGATTGCGCCATATTGCAGATTACAGCAATCAGGTGACTGGCAGGGTCACTTTCTACAACATATATCAGTTCATCATCCTGAGCAATGTCAGAAATGTTTTTCTGCAGGACGCCAATATTTTCTTGTGTAATCGCCTGGTTACTGCATGGCATCAGTGTCAACACAAAGAACCAGGGGTAAGAAAATTCAAGAACGTCTGAGAAAATCTCTGCTTCAAGGTACACAGAAGAGGAATTATGCAGCATGAAAAGCAGTGCGTATTCGCAAAGCTGCATGTTCTGTGCGGAAATTGTACGGGAAAGATCGCTGGAATGCAGTTTGAGATAAGACATGGCATCATTCAACTGTGTGAATTCGTTTTTGCCGCAGGTGTTATCTATGGGAATATCGAACTGTTCGAAAAGGCGCAAAAAAGGCTGATAGCAGTAAAATGCCATGCAAAATACGATTGCGACAAGCAGAAGCAGGAGCATAAGAAACGCCAGAAGTTCCGAGGCACTGCTTAGAAGGGAAGACAGAGAAACTGCGGGAACGTTGACTGTGATGCACCAGCTGTCTGCGTCACCGGCGGATACAAATTTTTCAGAACTTTCTGTTTCGATTACGACGGTGCGATGGAACGTGAGCACATAATTTTCAGGTTCGATATTGCTGACTTGAAAAATATGGCGCTCAATATTGGATGTGCTGATATAAAAGCAGAGTGTTGCGTCCGGCTCATCAGAGCTGATGGGTATTGGGTAGGCGACCAGAATGCCTTCTGGACATTCCAGAAGGCGTCCCGGTTCGTTGGATACAAATAAAAATGTATGAACATCGGCCTCATATTCCAACTGGCAGCGCGAAAGGAAAATGGCTAGGTCAGTGGTAAGGCCTTCACTGGTGAATACCTTGACGATATCGGAACTTTCCTGATAAAGAAGTGAAAAGGAACTGGACAGGATATTATAGGAGGCGTAGCGTGTAAGCGAATCGGCGATCAGCAGAGAATGATACGGCGTTTCTTCAAGATAGGACTTGCGATACATGGAGTGGATGGACAGCTGCAATGCCAGATCATGCATGGTATCCATCTGAACCTCTAATGTAGATACTGCCTGCTGCGCCTGCATGAGTGTTGAGGATTCGCGGTGACGGTTCAACATATGCAGATAGCTGTTGCCCAGCACGATTGCAAGCAATACGAACGTTGTCAGCATGAGCGTCATATAAAGAGCAATATATTTCCAGAACACACTTCTCGAGTGCATTCTCGGGAATGTACCGCCGTATTTTCTTTTGTTTTCGCTGTTCATCCGGCAAAGACGCTCCTATCAATCATAATCGACTGATATTGTAGCACAAATCCTAACCGCAAGCCAGTTGGAGTTGCAATTTTACAATCAAAGCGACGAAAATGCTATTGCGAAATATTGAATTTCATCAAACTGACAATGGAAGAACTCGTCTTTTCTATTTCGTATTCAGCGTTGAAATAGTAAAATACTCATGTAAATTCCCGCGAGAAGACATTGACAATGGAACTGGAAAGGATGAACGAATGTGTCAAGAAACTTAAAGCAGCCGGGAACCCTGCGCCCGCGCTCACCGATGCAGAGGGTCTTGCGGTATTGGCAACTGTACCTGATGCTGCTGATTCCTGTTGCTGCTGTTTTTATTTTTCATTATATTCCGATTTACGGAATCCAGATTGCGTTCCGAAAATACTCACCGAAGCTTGGCTACTGGGGGAGCGAATGGGTTGGCCTCAAATACTTCAAAGAATTCCTGACCTATCCCAAATGCTGGCAAATCATCTGGAATACGGTTAAGATTAACCTTTTGAATCTGCTTACGTTTCCGTGCCCAATTGTTCTTGCGATTTTGTTCAATGATCTAAAAAACGGCTGGTTTAAGAAGACCACGCAGATGATTACCTATGCGCCTCACTTTATTTCCACGGTCGTTTTGTGTTCCATGGTGTTGCTGTTTACGAACTGTGAAACGGGTGTCCTGAATACAATCATTGAATTGTTTGGTGGGGAACGCAGTGATATCATGGGTAAGTCCGAAAATTTTGCACCGGTCTTTGTTCTGAGTGGCCTATGGCAGAATCTCGGCTGGGACACCGTTATTTATCTGGCTGCACTTTCAAGTCTGTCTCCGGAACTGCTGGATGCAGCAAAGGTTGACGGTGCCAACCGCTGGCGCATAGTGTGGAACATTTACATTCCGCATCTGCTTCCCACGATCATTATCATGTTCCTGCTGGGACTGGGCGATATGGTGAGTGTCGGCTTTGAAAAGGTATTCCTGTTGCAGAATCCGCTGAATCTGGATGCCTCCACGGTCTTGAGTACGTTTGTGTACAACAAGGGCCTGGTTGACGGCCAGCTCAGTTATTCAACGGCAGTCGGCCTGTTCCAGAGCCTGGTGGCAATCGCACTCGTTTCTGTGTTCAATGCGATTTCCAAAAAAGTCTCGGATACAAGTCTTTGGTAGGAGGTTGCAATATGACTGCATTGCAAAATAAAGTCCATCACAACAATCACATCAAAATGGATCGCGCCTCGCGCATTTACACTGCCTGTGTATATGTCTTGGTCACGCTGATTACGCTGGTACTGCTGTATCCGCTGTACTTCTGCGTCATTGCGTCTTTTTCCGACCCCGATGCTGTAGCCATGGGTGACACGGTTCTATGGTTCAAGGGTTTTTCACTGGATGCCTATAAAATGGTCATGAAAGAAAAGCAGCTCTGGGTTGGCTACCGCAATTCGTTAATCTACATGGTGTTCGGTACGATCTATGATGTTGCGCTGACTATTCCGGCAGCGTATGTCTGTTCCAAAACCAAGATCCCGGGGCACAAAGTAATCATGTGGTTTTTCCTGCTGACCATGTACTTTGGCGGCGGCCTGATTCCCACCTATCTATGGTATAAGGACTTGGGTCTTGTTAACAATCCTCTTGTTATGATCATCGGCAGCGGCGTAAATGCTTACTACTTGATCGTATCCCGCACGTACTTTACGACCTCCATTCCGCCAACACTGTATGAGGCTGCGGAAATTGACGGAGCAAACGAATTTAAAAAATTCTTCCGAATTGCGTTGCCGCTTGCAAAACCAATTATTGCGGTTATCGCGCTGTATTATGCGTTTGCCAAATGGAACAGCTATTATACTGCACTGATTTACCTGAAAAAACAGAAATACTGGCCGCTACAGCTGGTTCTGCGTCAAATTTTGATTGCCAACGAAAACGCGCTCAGTGCGTTGGGCAAGGCAAGAGATGCGCAGCTGGCAGCTGTAGTAACGTATAAACTGTATATTGTCCGCGCGATGAAATACGCAATCATTCTGATCGCATCACTACCGATGCTGATTCTCTACCCGTTTGTCAGCAAATACTTTATGCAGGGTACGATGGTTGGATCGGTGAAAGAGTGATCTTAAATATGGCCAACGAGCCGTTTTAAGATATATTTTGAAAGGAGAATACACAATGAAAAACCTCAAAAAGTACCTGGCATTTTTCCTTGTTGCTGTAATGGTTTTCTCTCTTTGCGCATGTACAGCAAAGAACGAGGAACCTGGCAACACCGACGACAAGCAGTCTTCTGTAAGCACTCCTGCTGACAGTGACGACGGCGCAGTCGACGCTGCGGACACCAATGAGCTGTCCTGGTTGCGTGTTGGCGAAGCACCTCTGGTTGACGGCAAGGACATCACGCTGAAAATTGGCGTTATGTGCGATGACGTCACCACTGATCCTGAAAACACCTGGATGTACAAGTTCATCGAAGAGTGCCTCGGCATCAACGTGGAGCTGGAGTACTTCTATGCAGCAACCCGTGATGAGTCTGTCGCTCTGATGATGGCCAGTGGCGATGTTCCTGACCTTATGATCGGAATGGGCTTCTCCACCGACGAAATTGCCCGTTACGGTGCGCAGGGAATGTTCCTGGATATGG
>OIXL01000596.1_pt1 | contig 17298 bp, 12 predicted proteins | sample 1587761 | NCBI WGS metagenome assembly OIXL01 (sample SAMN03283246) | human gut metagenome | biome: human-associated habitat; material: feces | host: Homo sapiens | place: Peru | collected 2012 | reverse complement strand
AAGCTGATTATCGGTGGTGGTAGTGCCTACAGCCGTGAGTGGGATTATGCACGTATGCGCAAGATTGCCGACGAGGTGGGTGCACTCCTCATGATTGATATGGCTCACCCTGCGGGTCTGATTGCAGCAGGTCTTCTGGACAACCCTTTGAAATATGCCCACATCGTTACTTCTACTACCCACAAGACCCTCCGTGGTCCTCGTGGCGGTATCATTCTGATGGGTAAGGATTTTGACAATCCTTGGGGCTTGACCACCAAGAAGGGCGAGGTCAAGAAGATGAGCATGCTCTTGAATTCTGCCGTATTCCCTGGTCAGCAGGGCGGTCCTTTGGAGCACGTCATCGCTGCCAAGGCTGTTGCCTTCAACGAGAACCTGCAGCCTTCATGGAAGGAGTATGCAGCACAGGTCAAGAAGAACGCAGCCGTTCTTGCTGATGACCTCATCGGCCGTGGATTCGGCATCGTCAGCGGCGGTACAGACAACCATTCCATGCTCGTTGACCTCCGAAGCAAATATCCAGACCTTACAGGTAAAGTGGCTGAGAATGCGCTCGTTGCAGCCGACATCACAGTCAACAAGAACATGGTTCCATTCGACAGCCGTTCTGCCTTCCAGACATCAGGTATCCGCCTGGGTACAGCAGCCATGACAACCCGTGGCGCCAAGGAAGACATGATGCACCTCATCGCAGAACTCATCGAGGAGGTATTGAATGCTCCAGAGGACGAAAAGGTGATCGCCCGCGTCCGTGAGAAGGTGAACGAGACCATGAAGGACTATCCTTTGTTCGCATACTAAAAGATATTTACAAAATAAGAATATTTTTATTACAAACTGCGGGCTTTACCGTCCGCAGCTTTTTGTTTCACTAAATAAATAATTAAGAAAAGAAAAGATTTATGAAAAAGATGAAAAGCCTACTGCTCATGGCACTTGCGTTGCTCCCTGCGAGCAAGACTTTAGCACAGACCAACGCCCAAGTCTTCTACGATTTCGGCAGTGACCGCAAGTTTGTTACCCTCACCCTTGAAATGTTCAAGCAGGACAAATGGGGTAACACTTATTTCTTTGTAGACCACGACTTCAACCTCGATCAGATGACAAACACTGATACAGGCAAGAAGTACGAGCACAACATGTCACAGGGTGGAACCTATACCGAGATTTCGCGCGCCCTCAACTTCTGGCAGAACACGAAGTTGAAGAACCTGAGCCTCCACGTAGAGTACAACGGCGGTATCTACAAGGACTACCCTATCAACAACGCCTGGCTCTTCGGTGTGGAGTATTTCATGCACGACAAGAGTTTCAAGAACACCTTGACACTCCAGGCACTCTACAAGACTATCCGCAAGACCGACCAGAATGTGCCAATGCAGCTTACTGCAGTCTGGGGATGCAAGGACATCTTTGGATTAAAGGGTTTGAACTTTAGCGGTTTCGCTGATTACTGGTGGGAGACCCACAGTTCGTTCAAGGACAAGGATGGCGACCTGAAGTTTGACAAGGACGGCAACGTAGCCTTCACTCCCGAGCACACTGTCTTCACCACAGAGCCACAGCTTTGGTACAACGTAGGCCAGCACTTCGGCTGCGAGAACCTCAGCGTAGGTAGCGAGGTAGAGATCAGCCACAACTTCGGCAGCAATGCCGGCTGGATGGTTCGTCCTTGCCTCGGTGTGAAATGGGACTTCTAACCGTTCTCTTTTAAACCTTTTCCGAGGGCGCTTCTGACGCTTTTCAAATGTTAAATACCGTAAATTCGGGATTCTTGTGAGAAGAAAAAAAGAAAACAAGAAAAAAAGAAAAGAAAAAAGCGACAAGAAGAAGTAGCAAGAAGAAAAGAGAAAAAAGAAAATAAATAAAAGAAAAAATAGAAAAAAATAAGAGGTTTTAGCCGAAGCCGAATTGCTCAATTCTTCGCAATTTGGCTTCGGCATATTCCCCCTTCCGTTTTTTATTTTGATTTTCAATAACTTACGTTATTTTCTTACCGTCAATCCGCTATCAGAAATTCCTCCAACGCCGTCTTTCTTCTTGCTGTATTGACGGGTGACGCCACTCAGATTGATTCCGCCTACTCCTACCGATGTTGCATGGACAGACTGGCAATCAACCTTGGCTTTCACGCTTCCTACACCTTCGTTCAGGATATTCAGGCTGCCACCCTTGAAGAATCCCAGGTTCACAGAGCCAACGCCCTCGTTGTCTACCTTCAGACTTTCCATGGAAACGTTCTTGATCTTCACAGAGCCTACGCCTTCATTATCAACCGTCATGTTATCTCCAGCCACGTCATCGATATTCACGGAGCCTACACCCTCGTTGTCTACAGTCACCTTGTTGGCAAGAATCTTTCCGATATAGACAGAGCCTACGCCTTCGTTATCAATGGCGAAACGGTCGCTGTTGATGGTCTTGGCATGGAAGCTTCCCGTACCCTCCTGTGTCACCTTCACCAGGTCAGGACTGGTGATATAAATCTTCAGTCGCTTGTTTTCAGAGTTGCAGGAAGCAGGCACGGTCAGTCTGCCGTTGTATCCGATAATCACCTCGTCGTTGCGATACACCACCTTCAGCTTCTCCTTCAGTTGCTGCAGGAATTTCGCATCCTTGATGGCAGAGAAGTCCAGTCGGACATCGCATTGATCGCCATCATTCTGGGTATAATAGACATCAGCCACAGCCTCCACATCAATCGCCTTGAAAGGCTTCTCGCGCAAATCATCCTGCACGTAATTCAAATCTCCCTTCACGGTAGAACCCGTAGACTCAAAGCTGCAGGCAGTAAGTCCGGCTGCAGCCAAGAACATAGCGGCACCAGCCACCATCAAACCAATACTTTTCATAATCCTTCAATTTTAAATTGTTCGTATTTCTGGCATTTAGACGAAAGAAAGGAGCAAAAGGTTGCAGGAAATTTCAAAAAAATATTTTCCCCAGACTTCCAAGAAAGCCCTAATTCAATTTTAAAGAAGCCTCTTTCCAGTTTCATTTAAGCCTTAAACGGAGTTGGTTTAAGGCTCATTTAACTGTTACGTTAGGCTTAAACAAACCTTACGTAAGCCTTATTCCAAATCTATTCTTATAAAAAATCCCGGAAAAAGCTTGCAGGTTAGGGAATAAAGCCGTATCTTTGCGGTAGAATTTTAGAACAGATTGGCTTAGAGCAATCATTGTGTTATCGCTCACAGCCATCTATTCATTAAACTTTGCTAATATTAGACATCTTTAACAGAAAAATCTGCTTCGTTTGAAATAATTACACTATATTTGCACCGTCTAATTGATGGCTAAAGCCCGAAGAGCTAACTAGTTAACTCCTAAAAGTAAGCAAAAACTACTTTGTTAGGCAAATTTAGTAAAAGATTTTAGGCAAAATGTTGATTAATTGAACAAAAAGAATCATAAAGTAAGAAATTACAATTTAAACTTAAATAGATATGAAAGTATTCAATTCTAAACTTGCTGCTATAGGTTTGGCAGCATTCGTTTTCGCATCATGTAGCGACAGCTCTTCGGATCCTGCCACTCCTATCACCCCTGGTACTGTCCCTTCTGAGATTACCAAGATTGGACTTACACAGACTGATGCTGCACAGTTGGCAGCTAGCGTTACCAACTACAAGCGCAGCAGCTCTAACAAGGCAAGAACTCGTGCCTTTAACGAGACTTTGTTCGATGGACTTACTGAAAGCACCAAACCAACAGCTCCTTCTGCTGATGGTGCTAAGCAGCTGAATGCTGCAGCCGATTTGTCAAACGACAAATACAAGACAAGAAGCGGAAAGACTTACGACTTCTCTAACAATAAAATTGAGAACACAACTCTCTTTGTTGTCGGTAACAGTACTGTAAAATACAGCAACTTGGGATCTGGCAATACCATCGTCGTCCAGAAGGGCGGTAAGCTGGAGTATACTGGTTCTGGTAGCGCTATTCCTCAGAACAATACCATTTATGTTCTGGGGTCTGGTTCATACAGCATCGACAATGAAAACATCACCATTGATGGTACTTTGTATTCTTCAAGAGCTCTCGGAAAGATTGAGGGACATACCACAGGCGACAAGAAATCAGAAGGTACTCCAACACAAAACATTACCATCAATGGTTATGTATACCTCAGTGGTTACAGCCATATTGTAACAGATCCAGAAAGCGAGAATTACAATAAAGAAATAACAGAATATGCATCTCTTCGTGCAAAGACTTTGACTATCAATGCTGGTGCAAAAGTCAACACTTTGGACCGTGTTACCTTTACCAACGACGTTGTTATTGCCGGTGCATTGCACGTAGGTAAGGCAGCCATTGTCAAGAACATGACTATCAAGAATGGCGGTAAGTTCTATTCTGAGTACTCTGCTAAGATTAAGAACAAGCTCACTATGGAGGCTGGTTCATACATGGATCTTAGATACCTGAACGTAACTGATAACAAATACGACAAGAATGGCACAGAAGAAAAGCCTACCAAGACTGTAGGAGATGCTGTAGCAGACTTGCAGGGCAACTGTCAGATTGTAATCGGCAACCACGGTGTAATGTCTTTCAATACTTTGAAGACTGACAACACTTCCGGTCAGATAGTAATGGGCAATGATGCCGACAACGTGGCTGTCATCAAGGCAGACAAGTTTATCTATGCAGGAAGCGACGAAAACGTCAATTTCGTCAGCACTCCACACACAAACAACCAGACAATCCTGGCTCAGCTCAAGGAGTGCTATAAGAATGGTTCAGAGACTGAAGGTAACAAGGTAGACTTTGACTATTTAGTTTGGAATTCTGATGTACAGAGCTACGACTACATCACTGGCGGTGGAGCCTTGACTGCAGGACCAAACTTCAGCTATGTACTGAAGGATGAATACAAGGTAGCAGACCAGAAGAAGCTCATGCTGTTGTCTTCTATCGCAAACTACGATAGAGACACACAGTCAGCAACAGCCATCGTACCTACTGCCGACAACAAGGTATACGTTTCATACCATACCAATGGTAAAGAATTCGGTGGAAGCATTGATGTTGCAGAAATGAATGGCGAACAGCTTACATTGAAGCAGAGAGTACAGCAGGCTGAAGCAAAAGCTACATACGACTTCAACCACTTGAACGTCATCAACAGCAAACTGTACTTGGCAGGAAGTGCCAAGGGCAAGGATGGCAACCAGTTAGGTGGTGCTGCTATTAGCTATGCAGCCATCGGCAGTGATGGTTTGTTAAACGTAACAGAGGGTTTGACTTCTCAGTCGTTAGACAACACTGTTAAGGGCGATGCTAACTGCGTTGTACCATTCGGCAACAACATTGCTGTAGCAAGCACTCTTGGTTACTCTGTTTACGACCCAACATTAGTAAAAGGTGAGTTAACAAAAACTACAGGCAAAGCTAAGTTCGTGGCAGTAAATGGTACATCACTCGTTGGCTTGAACTACACATCTGAGATTACTGCAGGTGATGCAGAAGTACAGGGTGAGGTACAGGTATTCGACAATTCTATGAAGCAAACAAGTAGCTTCAATGTTGGTTCAATTGCACCTAACAACGGTAAGAACATGATTGCCATTGACAGCAACGGCAGAATCTACGTCTGCAAGAGCGCTAAGGGTTTGATGTGTTACGAGAATGGTAGTCCTGCTTGGGCATCAGAATGGACAACACCAACTTCTAAGAGTGATAAAAACGTTAGCGTTGACAAGCGTCAGGGTTACATCAATGGTGTAGCAGTAGACGACAACTACGTATACGTAGCAGCTGGTGCTTATGGTCTCGTAGTCCTCACCAAGGATGGTAAGGAAGTTACTCACAAGAGAATTGGAACATCTGGCAACTCTGCCAACTATGTAGCAGTTAAGAATGGTCTTATCTATGTTGCATACGGTAAGGGACGTATCCAGGTATTCAAGCTCACTAGTGGAGCTGCTCAATAATAGAGAATCATAACAATTCCCTCTGCTCTCCCATCCTATCGATGGATGGGAGAGCAAACCTTATTAAAAACTTAACCAGCCCATCAAAAACAAACTGGCTAAGCCTTTATTAAGGCAAAACACAAAATATCAATCAAGAAATAACATCAAAACAGAAAGCTAAAATGAAAGCATTAAATATAAAACTTGCAACATTCAGCTTTGCAGCATTGCTTCTCGCATCTTGTAGCGATAGCAATAGCGACGCCCCAAATAACAACAATGGAGATAAAAGCATTGTTGGTAAAGAGGTCGTATCTATTACTAATGCAGAAGAGTTGGCGGCAAGAGTTATTAATTATAACACCAATTTTTCAACAAGAGCCAGAACAAGAGCAAATATTAGTGAGCCTCAGGTTACCCAATTAACAATGCCTGCTGCTCCAACGGCTAATGGTACTACAGTAAATGGAAACATAGACAAGCCAGGTGACTATATTGTTAAAAGCAACGTATCAATAGCACTTGGAAACATCAGCAACACAAATATTTACGTTACAAACGAAGGTGAGCTTACTATAACTAATCATTGGGGTATTGGCGAGAATGTGAATATTTATGTTCTTAATGGTGGCAAATTGCACTATCAGTCGAACGATAGCAATATTGGCTATAACATCTATGTATACGCTAAGGCTACATTCGATACAAATAAATCCAGCATTTGTATACTAGCAAACAAAGGATTATACATCGAAGGTGATTGGACTACTAGCACAGATATAGAGAATAGAGGTAATTTCTACATCGGTGGAAATTATAATGGATCAAAATTTTCTCCTAAATGGGGAAGCAATTCTACATTTAAGGGTAGCTTGACTTTGAAAAATGATTTCCAAACCGAAAGTTCAAATTCTGTCTACATAGAAAAAAATCTTAAGGCACAAAACTTGGAATTTGGTTCAGAAGTTTATATTGGAGGAAATGTTGACATTTCAAACAATAAATATAGCACTAACACAGAAAGCGCTAATGTTTACATTGGTGGAGATTTAAAATGTGGGGACTTCAAAAACAATCAAGGAAGTACTACAAATGTGCAAGGAGAGAATGGACTCGACTTAAGCAAAAAAGACATTACAATAAATGGTACAGTTAATTTTGCTGGTGCATTCAAAGCAAACACATTAACACTAGCAGGCACCACAGATTTCTATGCATGTGGAATTGTAACCAAAGGTTTGTTCAAAATTGACAGCAATTCAGCTAAAGCACATGTCAATTATATTGAAGCTCCAAACATTTACCAATGCGCTGATAGCCACATTTTCCTAGCAGATCATGGCTATATCAATTGTACTGGAACTTATGAAAATCAAAACAATGGACTGGGTTCTATAGACTTAATTGGTACAAATGCCAGTGGCTTGTTTAAGGCAAACAAGGTCAAATATAATGGCAACAACGATTACGATTTGGGAAACAACCAAAGATTCTCCACTTGCCGATTATTCAATGCAGAATCAGAAGGTAGTACCATATACCTTGCGGTTAAAGAGTTCGAGAACAATGGTATAACCCTAACTGATTTTAGCAAAGTTCCTCGAGGAGGAAGAAATGCGAATTGGGAAGATGCATCACAGGACTACAATGTTACAGCTACTAATTGTGGCTACAGCGTAGTTCCAAAAGGCGAAGATAATAATCCATCAGAGCCAACTAAGCCAAGCAAGCCAACAGAGCCTGGTGGTAAAAAATTGACGCCTATAAGTGATATCATATATGATCATGATCATGACATCTCGGCAACATGTATACAGCCATACAATGGCAAACTTTACATGTCATATCATACCAATGTAGAAAACCAAGAGGATAAGACAAACACCCATGGTGGATGTATTGAGGTTTTCCAAACCCAGAATGATCAGACTACCCTATTACAATTCCTACAAGACAAGGAAAAAGCGATAGATTTCAATCATTTGATGATTGATTCTGAAGATGCAACAAAACAAGTCTATGTTGTTGGAAATTCAAGTAAGGTAGGCGGTATGTTTGCAAGAATTGATCTTGATGGAAATGGCTTCTTAAACACAGATGTTAAAGACATCGATGAAACAACGGCTATTTATCCATTAACAGTTGTGCCACTGATTAGAAATCTTAAGAAAGGTGATCCACAAGGAAAAAATGATGAGAACTGTATTGTTCGAGACGGTAACAAACTTCTCATTATGAGTACTAGAGGATATGAGGTATATGATCCTGAAACATTGAAGAGCTTAGGTAATAAAGCTACAGATGGAAAGGCTAAACATATAGCTAAATCAGGAAACAAGATTGCTACACTCTACTATAATGAGCGCCCAAGCAGTGATGCAACTGCAGTTTCTGGAACAGTAGAAATTTACAATACAGGAGCTGATATTTTAAGCGGAAATCCGAGCCAGAAAATTAACGTAGAGAGTATTGCTCCAAATGATGGTAAGAATACAATTGCCATTGATGGAAACAATGTCTATGTTTGTCGAAGCGGAAAAGGTCTTTCTTGTTATGACATAAATTCTGGTAATGAAGTCTGGAATTGGAGTGCTCCTCTTACCGCAAACACCAAGGTGCCACAAGGATATGCTAACGGAGTTACGTTTGATTCAAACTACGTATATTTAGCATGTGGTTCTTACGGTCTCGTCGTATTAGACAAGAACAAGATTGAAGATGGCAAACCGGTTATTGTAGCAAAGAAACGATGTGCAACAACTAATTCTGCCAACTATGTAACAGTAGATAATGGCTTAATCTATGTTGCATATGGCAAAAGCCGTTTGCAAGTCTTTAAACTGATTGATAAATAAGTATTGCCCCAAAAAGCAATATTGATATTTAATAAACTAAGAACATAGTGAATGCAGCTGCAACAGCTTGCAGCTGCATTCATCGTGTTTAAATAAGATAAAGAATGAAGCGTAAATTAATACTATACACAACAACGGCTCTTCTGACGATGATCGGAGGACAGCAGGCATGGGCACAAACTCAAGGCAAAAAACAGCAGAAGAGTTTCAGCCCTAAGATGCTCGTCTACGAAAATCTCAAGAACGAAAACGTATTGAGACACTTCAACCAACGCTTCGCACAACTCGACACACTCATCAATAACCCAATCTGGGTGAAATCACCAGTCATCGAACTGGGACTCAACAAACAACATACTGCTGACATTAAAACCACTGACTCATTATACTGGGCTAAAACTGCATACGAACAGTTGGCTATCAACAGACATAACGGACTGGAAGTAACTGGTCAGATATACGCCAGACCAGACGCATATTTCGATGCCGACAACGACGATGCAGAACAGGTCTCCAAGTACAAAGCCAAAGTACAGGCTGAACTGGGATGGAACATCATCAACAGCAAGTTCTACCAGGGAAAGGAAAAGAGAAACAAAGTGGCCCTAGCTAACGAACTCTCACGTCTACAAGACAAAAAGAGACAGACTGCAGACATCTATGAAAAGGCAGCAGATGAGCTGACCGAACAATATAACTTCTATATCGGTACCGTCATAGCACACAAGCTGGACAACCTCGACATCATGAACGAGGCTTACCAGTATATGCTGGAGAAAGACCGAATCAGCAACGACAAGATGCTCAAGGTGATGAACGACAAGCTGGAGGCGGAATACGACATCTCCATCCTCTGCTCCGACAGAGACATCACCAACAAACCGATTTACCGCATCAAGCCTACCCGCGTGGTGGTAGACACAGCAGCCCTCTGGGAACACGTAGACAAGGAAAGCCTGGATGCAAGAATCGTAATGACAAAGCTGGAGATAGCCAACAACGAAAGCAAGCTGAACAACTATCTCAGCACTACCCGACTCACCCCATTCGCCAGATGGTCAACCTACTGGCAGAGCAACGACAAGTTCTCGCACAATGGTGATGTAGGAATCAGATTCACCGTGCCAATCTACAACGAAAACCCAAGAAAGAGAAAGGCACTGGAGACACAGAAAGAGATTATCATGAACAGCAGAAGCACCGACGTGAAGGAAATCAGACAGTCGGTTAACATCCTGCTGAAAAAGATAGAAAACCTCAACCAGGCTATAGCCACTGAGGCTTACCACATACAGCAGACAGGAAAATACATCGACATGCGACGGTTCGCATATAAAAACCAGAAAAACGGGTACAACTACCTGATGAGAATGGAAGAATATACCGGACTGCTCGAGAGCATGGAAAGAATGTACAAGCTGATGTTGAACCGCGGACTCGCCATCATCAATATCGAGAAGGCAGTAAGCATCTATAACAACAACAATATTTTCAACGAGATCGAACTATGAATGAGTTTCAATATGACAGCACGCCACAGGAACAGGCGATGGCCGACTTGCTGAAATCGCAAAGCCACCGACTGGCAAGACAGCAGATTATATTCGCGCTGATCTTCCTCATCATCATCGTACTGGCAGCATACTATATCGTTACCCGAATGATCTGGGCCATCTATGACGGATATGTCACACTCGATGAAAACCATATCTGTGCGGTTGACGACATCTACGTTCTGAAGGTGAACAAGGAGGTGGGAGAAACCGTACACAAAGGGGATACGCTCTACTCCTACGTACTGCTGGGAAATATCGTAAACCAATACGACCCAAACATCATTCCTTCGGCGGTAAAGGAAACCCACGACATGGAAGTGCAGGCTAAACTGGCTAGAGAAGAGATACCTGTGCTGCGTACACGACTGGCTGAACTGAAGAAGCAGAAAGCTTCGGAAAGCTCGGACATCTACTACGGACTGACCAACAACACCAAACGCAACCAGCTGGATGCTGAGATTGCAGAGGTGGAGGAAGAAATAAGAAAGCAGATGAACAAGGTGACCATCTACTCACAGGCCAAGAACACCACCTATAACTTCATGAGCAGAAGAGGTGCAGGTATGGCGGGTGCTGACATGCCATACTCCAGCAATACCAGCATCTACAACCACGGTCTGATACACTACTGCTGTGCACCTGCCGATGCCTACGTCACAAAGGTGAACGTGAGCGACAAGACTCTGGTGTTCAAGAGCGATGAAGTGCTCACCATCCAGCATACCGACTATGCAGCCTGCCACCTGGGCATCATCACATACGTGCCTAGCGAGAAGATCAAGTATATGGAAAGTCCTGACGATGCTGACGTCATCGTGAACAAGGACCTGGTACTGAAGGCTAAGCTGCAGATGGTGGGTCTGCGGGTGGAGGAAATTCCAAAGCACCTGCAGAGCAACTTCTCGCACGACGCCAATGCCGTAGTGGCAGTATTCACCTTCAAACCCAACCAGCGAGTGCCGGCTTGGGTGATGAGCAACAAACTGCCGGTGAGAATCAGGGTGAACAAGATCAGTGCGATGTTGGACCCTAAGCCACTGCCGATGTATACCATCCCAGTGGACAAGAATCAAAATGTGATGAGAAGTTCAAAGCTTGTCACACCTGACCAAAACAAAGACAACGTGAAGAAATGATTGGACTAAGAAGAAACAAAAGAGGAGACATGGTGCTGACCATCGATACCTACATCGATATCGACTCAACACCAGATATCCAGTCAGACTACTTCGACTGCATATACATCAATACGACGAGTGAACGTGCGTTCCATGCAATCCTGTTTGGAGCCAGCCCTATCCTATCGTATAAATGTAGCTATAAGCCGCTGTTCGTCAATACGGCGGTATCGGGAAAGGAACAGATCACTGACTACATCGTAGACGCCTACGTCAGCGATATGAGCAATGAGAAAGTTTACGAGATTATCGACAGAATAAAAAAGGCGAAGGAAAAGTACGGCATCAAGCAGGAAACAACAAGACCTACACAGCCGAACCAACTCTTTGCCAATATCCTGAGATACCTCCTCTCGCGCGACCAGCGAATCATGGGCCACCGACTCATGGAGAAATCATCACTGGGATACATCAATCCTATCTTTGAGCACTATCACAGCATGGGTCTGTTCCATCTTGCCGAGATGTTCACCTTCATTGATACGATGGAGGAATATGGCGCACTGCGCAAGCACAAATATCTCATCAAGGAACACCTCTGCCCGAAGTGCAACCACTCGCACCTGCTCTATACGGAGTGCTGCCCGAAGTGTGGAAGTTCCAACCTGAAGATTCAGAACATCATCCACCACTTCAGCTGCGCCAACGTATCGCCGGAGAGTTCATACAACATCGGCGGTATGCTGGTCTGTCCGAAATGTCACAAGAAATTGCGCCACATCGGTGTAGACTATGACCGACCTGCAGTGGTATATACCTGCAACGACTGTGAGAACTCGTTCACCACCCCACTGACCAAGGCAACCTGCTGCTACTGCGAGAGTACCTTCCCGGTGAATGCACTGGTGCCACGAGACGTAGTAGACTATGAGATAACAGAGGAAGGTGTGCGCGCCCTGACACAGGACAGCCTCATACTCAACAACATGACCAACCTCTATGACAACTTCATGGAATATCAGCTGCTGGTAAACCGCCTGCGCCGACTCCTGATGGAGACCTACCGCAAGGAACAGGTATCAGTACTGGTAGGAAAGATATGGATACTGAATGCCGAACAGGACACGGTGAAGATCAAGGACAGTCTGCAAGCCAACTTCTGCCGCCTCTTCTCCAACCACAAGGTGTCGTACAACAACAACATCTTCTACATCACGTATTCCGTATTCAGCGACATTACCGTAGAGGATGCACAGCGGGAACTGAGCAAGCAGATGTCACAGGCTATCAGAAAGGTGGCCGACAAGATAGAACCGGACGAGCTGATATGCTGCGTTCTCGATACCAAGACCAAGGAGGTGACCGGCAACTACGAGGAATTCTTCAACAAGATGAACTACGTAGAGCTGACTCCAGACGACTACTGCAGTTATTCTGAGGAAGAAATGACCGAAGAAGAAGAAAACAAGACCGCAGAGACCCCACTGGAAATAAAGCCGAAGGAAGATGAGAACGACAAGATCATGAAGCGCGTCAAGCTATACAAGCAGCTGGTAGCCGTGCTGATTACCATTGCCGGTATACTGATACTGCTAGCCGTGCTGGCGCTCACGATATTGAGATAAGAAACAACTAGTAAAGAAAGGAGATGAGTAGGTATGTTTGAAATCGTAGAAACTCTGAACCACTTCATGGACTGGTTGAGTACACTCTCACTGAGCAGCATCCTGAGTACCTACTGGTTTCTGTTCTTCATTGAGATGCCGAGATATTACCTGCTGGAATATCTGGTAATATTCAACCGACTGACCAATAAGAACAAGATAGAAAAGGAAAAGGAAGTGGCAAGATTCTATCTCTACAGAGAGAATCCCCTCGTTTCGATACTCGTACCGGGAAAGAATGAGGGAAAACATATATACAAGATGGTGAAATCGCTCGCCGAACAGACCTACAGAAACTATGAAATCATAGTGGTAGACGACGGCAGCGATGACTACACCAAACTGATATGCACCGACCTCTATCGGGCTGGTTACATCACCCATTATCTGAGACTGGAAAACCGAGGAGGCAAGGCTGCGGCAAGCAACTATGGTGCACAGATGGCTAAAGGAAAATACATCGTCTGCCTGGATGCCGACTCATCACTGGACCGTGATGCGCTGGAGAAGATTCTCCTCCCCTTCTACATCGACGGTATGGTAAAGGGTGTGGGCGGATGCGTGAAGGTACGCAACAACAAGGAGACCATCTGCTCATCGCTGCAGGCGTTCGAATACCTGAAACGCATACAGGTGGGACGTATCGTGACGAGTGAGCTGGGCATCTACCACATCATATCGGGTGCCTTCGGCGCCTTTGACAGAGCAACACTGAAAGAGGTAGGATTCTGGGACATCGGACCAGGACTGGATGGTGACCTCACACAAAAGATAAGAAAGGCAGGATACAAGGTGAAATTCGCAGAAGATGCCATCTGCATGACCAATGTGCCGACAAAATGGTTTAAACTGTATCACCAGCGTATCAGATGGTCGCGTTCGCTCGTAAGATTCCGCTTGCGCAAACACCGCGACATCCTGCTGCCAACCAAGAACTGGTCTATATTGAACTGGATCTCCAATATGGAGAGCGTAACGTACGACTGCTTCCTCAACTTCCTGTGGTTGTGGTATATCGTGAAACTCGCCATCACCTTCAATAGCCACATCGTAGAGATATTGGCGCTGGGCTACTTCATCCGAGTATGCTTCTCCCAATTCGCCTTCCTGCTGGTGATGATGGTGACAGAGAGAAGAAAAGAGGAAATGTTCCTCTACCGATTCTTGCCGCTGATGTCGCCGTATACAGGTTACTTCCTGCGTATCGCCCGACTTTCAGCCCATCTGCAGGAGCTCTTCTTCCATCGCTCGTATGCCGATGCATGGAATCCGGAGAAGACTTCCCGATACGCTCAGCTGGAGGGAATGTAAAGAATGTATAAACAATAATATAAACTTAATATATATAGTATATGAATAACAAATCTTTTGAGTTTAAGATAGGCGTGATTGGACTAGGCTATGTAGGTACACCGCTTGCATGCTTATTCTCAAAGAAATACGATACTTGGGGTTACGACATCAATGCTGCCAAGGTAGCTAAATTAGCCAGGAAACAGGGAGCGGAAGACAGAATGCTGTCTAAAGCTCTCGAAAGGGGACTAAAGCTGACCTGCGACATCAGCGACTTGAAAGGCTGCAATGTATACATCATAGCTGTACCGACACCGGTAAACAAGTCGAACAAACCTGATATCAGCTGCGTCAGAAATGCTACTACAGCAGTAGGCAAAATCCTGAAACCGGGAGACATCGTGGTATATGAATCTACAGTCTATCCCGGACTGACAGAAGAAGTATGCGCTCCGTTGCTGGCATCAACATCGGGACTCAAGCTGAACGATAACTTCTTCGTAGGTTTCTCACCTGAGAGAATCAACCCGGGAGATACCGTCCACACCATAGAGAACATCGTAAAGGTGACCAGTGGTTCTACACCCGAAGCGGCAGAAATCATCGACAACCTCTACAGCTCGGTTCTCACACATGGCACTCACAAGGCGAAGAGCATCAAAATAGCCGAAGCCTGCAAGCTGATGGAGAACTGCCAGCGAGATGTTCAGATAGCATTCTTCAACGAGATGGAAAAAATCTTCGACAAGATGAACATCAGCATCGAAGATGTGACGGAAGCTGCCAGCACAAAATGGAACTTCGTTCCTGCTACCCCAGGACTTGTTGGCGGTCACTGTATCGCTGTAGATCCATACTATCTCATCAACAAGGCACAGGAGGTGGACGTGGTTCCTTCGCTCCTCTCTACGGCACGCGAGGTGAACGAGCAGATGGCGGTCTGGATGGCAGGCAAGATCAAGAGTGCATGCGACTTCAGAAAGTTCAAGGCTCCCGAGACCAAGGTGCTCATCCTGGGCTTCTCGTTCAAGCCTGACAGCGATGACATCAGAAACACCAAGGTGGCTGACCTCTACATCAACCTGGTGGGAACAGGATACAAGACTACCCTCTACGACCCGCTGGTAGACAAGGAGGAAGTGAAGAATGAATACGGCATCCATGTAGAGGATGACGCTAAAGTACTGGATAAAGTCTACGATATCGTGGTGATAGGTACACATCACAAGATATTCGATAACATCAATATGAACAAGTTGCTCTCAGCCAAAGGCTTCATGTGCGACATATACGGAGTACACAAGGCAAGAAAAGCTTAGAGCAGCGACGTCCAAGACCTAACTGTACAATAAAAGAAAATCCAAAGAAAAAGTAAATGATTATGAACAAATATAAAGTGCTGATCGTTGACGATATCCCTGAGAATATCCAGACTCTCGGAGAAATGATCAAGGATTTTGACCTGGATGTGAAAATTGCAGAAGGTGGTCAGGAAGCCATCGACATCATTGATTCATACACACCAGACATCATCTTGCTCGACTTGATGATGCCTCATGTGAATGGATGGGACGTGATAGATTACGTCAGAGAAAAATATAGCAAGAACGAGATGGTCATCATCGTTGTTTCCCTGTTAAACAACAAGGACAACATCGATGAATGCTATGAACTGGGAGTCAACGACTATATCACCAAACCGGTGATCAAAGCCCGACTCACCAGTTCAATAGAATCTCATCTCAGGAATCTCAGCAGAAATTAAGATATAGCCTTCTGCAAGATGTCGTTGGCATGAGCCACACGGTCACTTGTAGGAGGTTCTATCCCTGACAACGGGTAAGGTATACCCAATTTTTCATACTTGTAGATGCCCATCGTATGATAAGGCAATACATCAATGCGCTCTATATTAGAGAGCGTAGAGAGGAAGTCGCGCAATTCTTCCAGGTATTCATCCTTGTCGGTAATACCTGGAATGAGGACGTGACGAATCCATACCGGTTTGCGAATCTCGCTCAGATAGCGAGCACAATCCAGTATGTTCTTATTGCTATGGAGCGTCAACTTGCGATGCTCTTCATCATTGATATGCTTGATATCAAGAAGAACGGTATCTGTGACGGTCATCAGACGCTCGAATTTATCGAAGAAAGCACCCTCTTTTCGGAAGGGTTGCGCTGATGTATCAAGACAGGTATTGATGCCACGCTGATGCGCTTTCTCAAACAGTTCAATGAGAAAGTCTATCTGCATCAATGCCTCGCCACCGCTCACGGTAATTCCTCCTTTATCTCCCCAATAACTCTTGAATCGCTCTGCCTTATCCAAAAGGTCATCGGCAGTCCACTCCTCTCCTACTCCCGCCTTCCAGGAATCCGGATTGTGGCAGAACTGGCAGCGCATGGGACAACCTTGCAGAAAGATCAAAAATCTGATGCCTGGTCCATCTACTGAACCAAAGCTCTCTATGCTGTGAACAAATCCTTTAGTCATTATAATTAAGCCTTCATTTTACGATAATCATTATAAGCCCATAAGGTAAATATACCTGCTAACAAAGCAAAAAAGCCCATAAATATCAATAGTTCCATAACTTATTTTTTTAGACTATAATGTTAAGCTGAAATGCCCGCTAAATATCCTCGGAAAGAAAATCTAGCGGGCAATCTATATGTTACAAAGAGACAAGAGAATTCTTCACTCTTCCCTCTTCATTCTTCACTTCCTTAGAGTCTCTCGTGAGCCTGACGAGCGATTACGTCGAGCTGCTGCTCGCGTGTCAAGTCGATGAACTTAACTGCGTAACCACTCACACGGATGGTGAAGTTCTGGTACTCTTCCTTCTCTGGGTGCTCCATCGCATCCTTGAGCTTGTCGATACCGAATAC
>OIXL01000592.1_pt1 | contig 17320 bp, 12 predicted proteins | sample 1587761 | NCBI WGS metagenome assembly OIXL01 (sample SAMN03283246) | human gut metagenome | biome: human-associated habitat; material: feces | host: Homo sapiens | place: Peru | collected 2012 | reverse complement strand
TGGAGTTTTAAAGCTTTTGCCCTTACAGGGCGACAGGTTTGCGTCCGTAATTACCCAGGGCGATGCCCTGGGCTAGGAGCTTCTGCCCTTTCAGGGCGTGTGGAGCGATACTTGAGTAACTATTTACTTTCTATTTATATAAGTATAAGATAAAAGATGATGTAAAATACGATCTGTTTTCAGCGGATTGTGCCAATATGTGCGAAACTTAATTTTGAGAACAAGAATTAATTAAATATATTGTATAACTTTTTTTGTATTAAGTAAAAAGATTATGAAAAAAATGAATTTGCTCGTAATGAGCTTGGTTTCAGCCGCAGCTTTGTCTTTCACTAGCTGCAGCGACAGTGAGGATTTGGCTAATGACAAAGCAGGTCAGGCTAAGGCAGATGGTTTCTACATGACTTTGACTGTACAGTCTCCAAATGCTAGCGGTACAAGAACTTCTGTTCTTGATCCTACTGAGAATGCTACAAAAGATGAAGCAGCTATCAAGACTGGTACTTTGTATTTGGTAGATGCCAATGGCGATATTGCTTTCCAGGAAGGCTTATCTGGGTTGGATTGGTCTGGTGCCGTTGGAGAAGGAGAATCAGCAACTCAGAAGGACGGCCAGAAGACTTTCAAGATTGAGGTTAAGAATGTTCATGCTGACAATACATACAAAGTATATTTCAAGGCTGGTGACCAAAAGCCAACAGAAGCAATGAACTTCAAACCAACTCTTAGCAACATATTTAAAACTACAGATAAGTTTGCTACTCCATTCGCTAAAGCAGAGGACTTTGCTATGTTCAACCAGAACGATTCACAGGTAGATGGTAACGGTTATACAGTAACCTTCATCAAGGCTAACAATAATGAAGCTAACCCAGCAAAGGTTTATTATAAAGGAGAAGTATCTCCTATCAAGGTTGAGCGTGTAGTAGCTCGTATCGATGCTCCTAAAAATGAGTCAACACAAGTCCTTGCAAAGTACCCAGAAAATGCTTCAGAAGCATTGAAGGTAGCAATAGATGATGCAAAAGATAAGGTTGCAAATATTGAACTGGTAGACTATGCTGTAGCTAACTTGGCAAATCAGTCTTACGTGATGCAGACATGGAGTGAAAACCAGCTTAGTCTTCCAGCTAACACCGACTATACACAGAAGGCTACTGATTTCGGTACTAAGTATTATTACAAGGATAATGAATTCTTCAACAACGAACCAGTAAACTACGTATTTGAGAACAATTCAACAGATAAACCAACAACCATGTATTTCGAGTACAAGGTTACTTTGAAGAACGAGAAGTTTGAAAGTGATGCTGATTTCAAGGATGATGCTACCAATGCAGGTACATTCTATCGTTACAACAACGTAATCTACACCTCTTTCGATCAGATCTTCAAAGATTACAAGGATGTAGCAACAACCCTCTTCGGCGGAGGCAAGGACGCAGCTAAAATGAAGACAGAATTGGCTGATGCCATCAATGACGATACAAAGTTGGCAAAGTTCCGTGAGGATTACAACATTGAAGTATTCAAGGGAGGTAAGACATACTACAAGCATGTTATCAAGGACAATCACATCAATGGCATTATCCAGCGTAACAGCATCTATCGCCTCAACATTAACAATATCTTCAACGTAGGTGCTCAGGTTCCTAATGGTGAGCCAACAGAGAACGATTACTACTATATCAACGTTACCGTTACTGTTAACCCTTGGGTTCTCAACACAGAAAACGTTGACTTGCAGTAATATTCCGCCAAACCAGACAGATAAAATATAAATACTTATATATATACCAAGACTCTCGGGGGAGCAATCCTCCTCCGAGAGTTTATCAATCAAACGTTCGTTGTGCAAAGCAACGAAACATTCTTAAAAGATAACTAACATTGCCGCCCATGTATAAAAGGCGGGAGATACAAAGACGTGCCGTCATACCCCAACCCGAAAGACAGGCACATTTCATCCTTAGATAATAACGATGCTGAAGGCAACGAAACAGAGAGCTGATAAAGCAAAAATATTCGCTACCTACGGCACTCTCTATATAAAATAAGTAAAAGTAAAAGATTATAAAATATAAAGAATATGGCACATTTCCTCAACAACAAATGTTGCAAGCTGGTTTGCATCTCAGCCATCGCACTCACTTCTCTTTCATCATGTATGAAAGACGAAATCACGAGCTGCCCTACAGCTAAGTTGTCGCTCAAATTCGACTATACTTATAATGTGAAAGAGGCAGATGCTTTCTCTGCTGAGGTGAAGAACCTCAACGTTTATGTATTCGACAAGAACGGTAAGTTCGTAGATAACTATACCGAGTCGGCTGACAAGTTTGAAACAGGTCATAAGATGGAAATCACAGACCTGCAAGCAGGCAAGTATACCTTCGTCTGCCTGGCTCGTGACAAGCAACCTGCCGCAATGGGAACAAGAGCCGAAGGTGATGATGAGACCGAGTTTAGCTTTACTAAACTTACCCCAGGTATCTCTACCATCAACGACCTGCAAGAGGAAATGGGCAAAAAAAACGAAAAAGAATCCGTTAACGACAAGCACTTCACCGCACTCTATACCGCACAGGACTCCCTCAACTTTGATGGAGAAAACGATGTGCAGGGAAAATTGAGTCTGATGAAGTGTACCAAAACATACCGAGTGGTGATGCTTCCATTCGAACCCGATCAGGAAGGATTCACAGCCGAAAACTTCGATGTAGAAATCAAAGGTTCCGCTGCCCTACTCGACTATAAGGGCGACAAGGTAAAGCCAAAGGCAATCACCTATCTTCCTTATGAGAAGAAACTGGTAGAAAACCACAGCGGTAAGACTGAGGTAGAAGGCGAAGACGTAGAAAAGGCGCTGGTTTACGACCTTTCATCATCACGTATGTTCGAAACCAAAGATGACAACAAGAGTCGCGCTGCCGACGGATCCAGCCAATATGATGACAAGCGCATCGTCATCACCGACAAGCGCATCAACAAAGTCATCTTCAACCACTCCCTGCCTTGGTTCCTCTCACTCTGTGCCAGCGACCGCTACGGCAAAGACTGGAGCGACCAGCAGTATCTGGACCGCCAGGATCATTACACTCTGGTATTCTACGTGCCAGCTCCAAGTTCTACCTACAGCATGGATGCAAGAATCAAGGTAAACAACTGGGTTCTGAATCTTCAGAATACCGACCTGGGAAAATAAGAAAAGAAAGAAGTATAAGTAAAAGAAAGAAAACATGAAACGCTATCAATCTACTCTGACCAAGATGACACGCCCAGTGTGTATGGCACTCGCTGCTTTGCTCATGGTAGGCGCAATGGCATCCTGTTCAGAGAACGAAAATACAGAAACAGCTCAAAGCGACAATGCCTATCTGAGCCTCAGTTTCTCTACCGGCACCGGAAACAGTACCAGAGCCGGAGAAACTAGCGGAAAGGATCTTGCCGACAATGAGACTGATGCGAATCCTACTCAGGAGAGCGACATCCACAACATCAAGGTGTGGGTGTTCAAATCAAATACCGGCGATGAAGCCACTCCTATCTCTTATAAAGCAGAAACGCTGAACGAAGTGAAGAATGGTAACTATACCCTGAACCTCCGATTCCTGAGAAAGATTGGCGGCGAAGAAGTAAAGAACATCGACCTTTACATCCTGGCAAACTCTGAGAGCATCAACATGCTGGACAAGATAAAAGGCAAAGACCTCAGTTCTGTTACCCGCAAAGATCTGAAAGAAGTCAGCTTTACCTCACCTTTCGGTATCAATAGCGATGGTACTGCAGAAACAAAAGAAGTGCCAGCCGGAAAGGGACTCCCTATCTCCCGTGCCATCACTCAAATCTCTGTAGATAATCATGTGGCTGATACAGAAGAAGGAGCCAAAGACAAAGGCATCAAAATTCCTCTGGTTCGCGCCGTTTCGAAACTCCATTTTTACTTTGCCCGCAAATCGGGTTCTGATGCCAATACCAGTCAGGTAAAGGTAAAAAGAATTGAAGTAGAAGGCTACACCATTCCTACTGCCAGCTATGTTTTTCCCGACGAAGCGACATATAACGAGAATGGTTACAACCAGAACGTAACCAGCCAGAAATACGACAACGCAGGTACAGCTTACGTACCAACCACTCTGAAACTGGCTGGTGTAGAGAACAAGGATATCAAGGAAGTGGAGGATCCTAAGAGTTTCATCAAAAAGAGTGATCAGTCTGCCCAGGAATATTTAGATGCTTTTAATAAGGAAGAAATCAAATCTCATGATCTCTGTTATCTCCGTGAGACCAACAAAGCCATCAAAGGCACCATCTACTATTCATTAGATGGTGGAGTAACCGAGAATCACGTGACCTTCAATATTCCTTCTGAAGGAAATGCCATCATAAACAGAGAACTGGTAGTTTATGGTTATTTCCTCAACGGACAGATGGGCAAACTCACTGTTACTCCTACCATTCAGGAATGGAAGGATGGAGGAACATTCGATTTCATCGATGCCTCTACCAACGTGGTTATCCCTGACAAAGATCAGACCGCCTGGGGCTACAAGGTATATTACGGTTTCCCAAAACTCGGACCGATGATTACGCTCGAGGATATCGATACCAAAGGTAAGCCTTGGATTCTCCAGACAGACAACCCGATGTTCGGATTCGTACAATGCGATAAGGATGGCAACTATGATGATCATAAAGATCCGGTTTACGATCCAATCATTTCAGACCAAAACGATGGAAACAAAATAATTGGATATACTTATCATATAGATGATTTCATCATCAATAAAAGTGGTAAGAAGGATACGCTTTACTTCTATGTGGTTCCGAAAAGCAGACTGGATCTGGCAAAGCCACACAATGTAAAGGCGCATGTCTTCCTGACGAAATATCCAAACGATAAGTTTATCCTGAATCCAGGTTTCAAATATAATGGATGTAAGGAGGGCAAATTCGCCGGTAAAGATATTCACTTTGAACAAGTATTATAAAGACAACAGAAAATAACATTCATCATGAAGAAGTTATATATAGACATAAGATTCGCAAAATGCATCTTGGCTCTTACGGCAGGATGGCTCATGGCAGGATGCTCAGCTGAAGACGAACTGGGAAACGGTTCGGCTGCACAACAGCTGAGCATGACTCCCATGATCAACGACCTGCAGCAAACCAGAGTAAAAGAAGAGGAGAATCTTAACGAGAAAAATCTGTTATCTCTCGACTTCAAGATGTTCGAACCAACATCCAGCGAACTCAGAATAGACCGTCAGTTCTCTACACCTGAAGAGAACAAAGCAAAGGAACTGGGTTCGGGCAACTGGAAATCGGCACTCCATCTTGATGTGGATAAAACTTATCCGTACTACGCAGTAGCCAATGCCAAGGAAGAGCTCAAGGGTAAGAATCTGAAAGACCTCCTTGCCAGCACCCAGCAGGATGATGACATCTGGAAGCCAGCTACCATGGTAAACGACAAGAAATTCCTGATGAGCAGCCAAGATGAGTATACCATCACCCAAGATCCTGAACAGGATATTCCGGTAAAACTGGTGAGAGCGGCAGCCAAAATCAAGCTGAACATCTCTTCTACGGTGAAGGATTACCATATTTCAGACGTTCAGTGGAAACTCATCAATTACAATACCAATACTACCATCTTTGCTGGTCAAACCGCAGATCCGTCTATCATACCAGACAACAATACCTGGAGCCCGGCAGCATCTGCAGAAGATAAGAAGGGAAATAAGGTCTTCACGGTAACCACCTACAGTTATTCCACCCAATGGGAAACTCAGGAAACAATGCCACAGATTGTAGCAAAGGTCAACTTTAAATATAAGGACGATTCTAAAAAGGATACCCTGAAGGTATTGAATATACCGGTTCGTGACCCTCAGGGTGACAAGAAGTTAGACCGCAACTATATCTATACCGTCAATGCAGTCATCAAGTATCTGGATACCAAGACAGATATTGATTACGATGACGACCTTGGTTATCTCAAGTGGCAAATTACGAAATGGACGCAAGGAGAAGAAACTAAGGTAAAAGGCGACAAGGCTGACTATCTGATAGTTTATCCTACCACAATCAGTATGAAAGGAATGGACGACGACAACAGCCAGACAGATGAAAGTATAAGATGGATGGCATCAGCAGAATGTAATATACAAGATTACGTATACTATTCGTTCGACTCAAACGGAACAATACACAAAAATGAGAACAATATCAACCAACCAGGAGGTGCAGAATCACAACGAAACACTACGACTGGTGACGGATATTGCGGCTACATAAAAATCAGCGCTGGGCATCCAGCGCACAACACCGTTGTATACTGCACTTTCAATCTCTGTGTAAACGGATCAAACAAGAAACAAAAAATCATTGTAAAAAAATACCCTAGTATCTACTCACTCAATGTAGAAAGTACGGGTACTTTGAATCCATGGCAAAATAAACACCTATACACGATTCAACACTCAGTGACAAAGAGTAGTAACACCTATAGCGTGGCAAAGCCATCAGATAAAAATGACAATACGGTATCACCTGCTTTCATCATTGCCTCAACCAGCAATAGTAAGTTGCAATCAATAGGCAGCAACGACGAAGCCAAGAAATACTGTAAACAGTACAAAGAAAAGGCTAAGACAAAGAAAGGCGAGGACCTTGATCTAAGCGGTTGGCGTTTGCCTACAAAAGAAGAGGTTAAAAAAATTATTAGTTTACAATCAGGCAATAACGCTATTCCTAATGATCTGTTACAAGGTGAATCCTACTGGACATTCGATGGCGATAAGTCTGAAAAACAAAGTAACGCTAATTACAAGGGAGCCTATGTTCGTTGCGTACATGACTTGACACCAGATGAAATCGAGAAAATAGAGGATCAAGGTATAGAATAAAAAAGGTAAGCAAGATGAAAAAATATAAATTACATATCGGAATCATGACGGTTCTGTTAACAGCAATGTTGACAGGCTGTTCCGACAATATACCCGACAATATCACTTCTCCTACCGAAGCAAACGAAGCAGAAGAAGGTTACTATACGGCAAACTTCAATGTATCCATCCCCAGCTTCGAACAGCAGGTTACCCGAAGCACCCTGTTTACTAATGAAGGCATCGGGAAAAACTGCGTCAAGCTGTTCTGCTTCGATGAGGAAGGGCAGTTCGTGGGTTTCGGAAAAGTCGGGGAATTCGGTGAAATCAAAGGTTTCAGAAGAGACGCAAAAGGCAATATCATACAAAACGGCGACAAAGACATCGACAATAATGGACAAACCACCCCTCGAAATTTTTCTGCCCAGATTCCCAATAAGACGGCTCGCATCCATCTGGTGGCAAATACAGAAAGCCAGTACAAGACCATCGACTGGGAAAACCAGTCAAAATGGGTGGGTATGCACGAGAATATACTGATGACCACCTTCGAGACAGAGTATGGTGAGGATCAGGCTGCGCTGACCCGATACTGGGGCTACATCAAGGAAGATTCGCCAGAGAAGCTCAAGGAATATCTCCGCCAGGATAATACCAAGCAGGATTACATTATCCATCTTATCAGAGACAGAGCCAAGATTTCGGCAGAATGGAGTAAGCAAGCCAAAGAAGCTCCCAATTCAAACCTCAAAGACGAGGACTTGACGATGACTGTGGTGAATGGTATGGCATACGGAACCCTCGCTCCTTTCGACCGCAATAACCTCCAATTCGATAAGACAACAGGTGGAAAGGACTGGGAATGGACCGTGGATTATGTAACTCCTGCCATCAGTAACAAAAAGATGAAAGGTGATAGAGAACAGATGTATAATCCTACCGCAGCATTCGAAGATAGAAACCTGCCTACTGATCCGGCAAAGGTATTGCTGAAATATAATAATAAAATTTACCTGATATACTTGCAGAATCAGGACAACGTTCCTTATGCCATCAAGCGAAATTACGAATATAAAATCATCATCGACAAACTGGACGAAAGCTGGGGTAAGGGAAGTTTGGAGGAAGCGCTGAAAGGTGCACCGGTCAATAACCCTTGGATTAGAGTAGAACAGATTGTACCGGGAGTTTCTGATGGATATTACGAACTGGCTATCGTCGGAGGTACTTATAAGACTGTAAATACAGGTGAAAAGACAGAACAGATTGTACAGTTCACTTATAAGGGTAGCGATGCCAAAACGAAGCCAACTTCCGATTTCGAGGCTTTATGGACCCAGAATCTGACATACGCAACAGCAGATGCCCCAGTGGTTACCGACTATAAATATAATGAAACTTCAAAGACCGGTACCGGTACCATCACCTATAAGCTGGACAAGATAGACAAGACGTGGCGAGAAGGCATCATCTACCTCACCGACAAGAAGCATGGACTCAATAGAAACATCCATCTCTATAGTGTGAGTGAGGCTAGTTATGACATCCAAGACAAAATCAATATTGGCGCAGCATTGAACAGCGAAGGAGATTTCACCATCACCATTCCTAAGGATTATCCTGACGGACTGGTGCCTGTGAATTTCAAAATCGCATCCAATGATATCAATCCAAAGGACTGGAAGGTAGAAATAGGTAATACTGAAACCGAAACGGACAACGACTGCAAAACAGGCAGCTGGTTTACCTATAAGGCTGAAGTAATCCAGAGGAATTCAGGAACTCTTCTGGAGGAGGGAGAAAGAACCTATACATATACCTTTAAGTTGAGGAATGTACGCAAGAATGCCAAAAAAGGTGACAAGGGATACTTCTGGCTGAAGGCTGATAACTTCAACCAAGGAAAGGCCAAGAAGTTTGAATTCACCTATCAGTAACTGAACTTTCGCATGTGGTTCAAGAACGGGCTGAAGGCCCAAAAGCTCCTAGCCCAGGGCATCGCCCTGGGTATAATAGCAATCAGCAAGACGCCCTGTAAGGGCAAAAGCCTTATGTTTTGTTTGGAGTTTTAAAGCTTTTGCCCTTACAGGGCGACAGGTTTGCGTCCGTAATAACCCAGGGCGATGCCCTGGGCTAGGGGCTTCTGCCCTTTCAGGGCGTATGGAGCTTACATGCGAAACTTGAGTCAGTAATAAGTTTTAGAAAAGTTTAGTTCATATATCTGTATCGGGGCGCATATCGTTTCAAAATTTAAATGCCCCCAAATATCAATGAAATAGGTAATAAAATAATTATCATTTACTATACAAATAGAATGCGGGAACCAATAAATTAAACTAGACTGGTCGTTGGAACTGTAGTTGCCGAGGTGATCTCACCTTCTATAGTTCCGCGGCTTTTTTTTATATAAAATAACGCCTAAAAAAGCAAAAAATAGCAGAATGATGCTTTTATTTTGAGTTTCAAGTGGTTGTGGCAGCCGTTTGCTTTTAGTGGCATAGACGAGGAAATGCAAAAAACGCAGATTGATGAAATAGAAACGCTTTCAAATCATTACCTCGCAGAAACGCCCTAATAAGCATTTTTTAACGGTGGTGGTTCATATTTCCCCATTCTGCGTAAGTTTTGGTTTTGCCATGCAACTCTCATAGTTTAATTTTGCACCGAACAAAAAAGTAAGAATTATGAGATGCACTTTCAAGACAGTCTTCTATGTAAATGGAAGCAAGGAGAGAAACGGAATTGTCCCTATCATGGGACGAGTGACAATCAACGGAACTATCGCACAGTTCAGTTGCAAGCAGAGCGTGACCAAGGCTATCTGGGATGCCAAAGGCAAAAGAGCCATCGGCAAAAGCAAGGAAGCCAAGGAAGTGAATTTTGCGCTTGACAACATCAAAGCTCAAATCGCCAAGCATTACCAACGACTTTCCGACCGTGAGGCGTTCGTTACCGCAGAAATGGTGAGAAACGCATACCAAGGCATAGGTACGGAGTACGAGACTTTGCTTAGAGCTTTTGACAAGGAGAACGCTGCGTTTGCCAAGCGTGTAGGCAAGGACAGAGCCAAGAACACGTACAACAAGTATCTTGTGGTGAGAAAGTACGTTGCCGAGTTCATCAAGTATCAGTACAAGCGAAGCGATATGTCCATGAATGAGCTTACCGAGGAGTTCATCCGTGACTATTGCTTGTACTTAAAGAATATTGTCGGACTTGCGCAGTCCTCCATCTGGATTTACTCCATACCTCTGAAACATATTGTCACAGCAGCACACTACAATGGCAAGATACCGAGAAACCCTTTTGCCATGTACCATGTTGACCCAGACCACAAGGAACGTGAGTTCTTGACCTTGGACGAGCTTACCGCCATGACTGAAATAAAGTTGGAAGACCCCAACATGGCATTTGCAAGAGACCTCTTCGTCTTTGGCTGTTGGACAGGTATATCTTTTATCGACATCAAGAATCTTACAGAGGACAACATCAGCATGGTAAACGGTTCTCCTTGGATTGTGTCCAAGCGTCAGAAGACAGGTGTGCCGTTCCAAATCAAGCTGATGGATATTCCCATGCAGATAGTTGAGAGATACAAATCTTTCAGAAAGGGTAATTACTTGTTCAACATTGGCAACCTTGACAGCATCAACAAGCGCATCAAGAAAGTTGCTGCAATGTGTGGTATAAAGAAGCGTGTATCATTTCATGTCTCACGTCATAGTTGGGCTGTTTTAGCCTTGGAGTATGGTATGCCGATAGAGAGCGTGAGCAAGATTCTTGGTCACACGAATATCACCACAACACAGATATACGCCAAGGTGACAAGCACAAAACTTGACCATGACATATCTGTCTTTGAAAGTCGAATCAAGGGGCATTTGCCTGTAATGAGAGGAATGGCATGAAACGGACTGTAATCATCGTGGATGGCAATGGAAGGCTTTCCATTCCGTCCAACTTGGAGGACTTGTGGATGAGTGAGAGTGAGTTGATTGATATGCTTTATATCACTGCCCCGAAACTCAATGCTGTGATACGAGCTATATATAAAGAGGGTATGTTGTCTATGTCGGAAGTCCAACGAAGGGAAGAACTTTCCAAGGGTATTTGGCAAACGTTGTATGGATTCCCTATGGTTGTTGCCATTTGCTTCCGTCTAAACTCTAATGGTGCGGCACAACTTCGTGATGCCATCATCAAGAGATTGTACGGAGCAAAAGAGAAAACAAACATTGTCTTGCAACTCTATGGAGGGACTAATTCCTTTAGTTGAGAATGGTCGCTTTTTTGACGCTTCGATGATTCGCTGTCGTATTGACTTATTGACGTACTGATTCATTGCCGTATGGAAGTGCAGTTGCAATTTGATAAAGAAGTATCCATGCAAAGAAGTGTGTAAGCATATATGCATTGATGCCATACGTTTTACATTTTTATCGTATGACATATAAAACGTATGACATGCAGGAATACATTTTTGTTCATCCCGAGGAATGGCATTCAAGGAAAACTCATTCTTCGGGATTTTTTTCGTTTTCATCCTTTAGCATAAAGAAAATGAGCCGTTCCTTGGAGGCTTTGCGCCTCCAGCCACTGGGCGAACCTCCGCAGTGTTTTCAATGGTATTAGATTTACTCTTGCCAAAACATGGTGTCCATAAAGACACAGCAAGGTATGTTTTGAGTTACTCGAAACCTTTTGGGTTACTCCCAAAGACCTTGCCATAAATGGATGTATTTCTCTCCAAAGTTGAGAAATAATAAAAACTTTATTTTACAACACCTGTTTTGTTAGGTTTACATTGTTAGTTTTACAGTGCAGACACACTCTCTTCCCCTCAGTAGATAGTTATACGTGAAGGTATTGACGGAATTATAGATAGTGTATGCATATTGGCGTTGATTCAAAATGTTCCTGATGTCAAGAGAAATCTTCATGGCTTTCTTCCTATATGACAACCCCATATCGAGCAAACTCATTGTCTTTGACACATCTTTCGTCAATTCATTCTTTACAATGTCAGCAGAAGTGTCGAATGTAAAGCCATCGAATGGCATGAGTTTCAATGACACTTTGTGTTGTTGGCTCAGATAGCTGTTGTTCTGATACTCCGTGGAAAGATAAGTTTTGGCAAACATTCCGTTATAAGCCAACTCCACATACTTGCAAGGCTGTGAAGTCAGATATGGGGAGAATGCCCAACTCTTCCAAGTGTATTCCTGCTGAAAATCATTCTGCAAAGTCGTTTGTCGCTTCCATTGGTAGCCACCATTCAAGGAAATCTTTGTCTTGATGGGTTCTATAAATTTAGTGACACCAACTTGCCCCATAAAACTTCTACCTGTATTTGGGGCATATATCTTCGACATCGTGATGAGAGTAGAACTTGCATCTTGACTCATCAGTAAGTTGTTCTTTTCCTGATTATATAGAAAGTCTGCATTGAAGAACCACATTTTCAGTGGTATCTTATAGTCGTAATGCAATGAGGCGTTCAAACTCTTGTTGTCCGCCAAGATACCAGAGCCAACCTTCAGCGAGGTATCATTGAATCTGACGGGTGTTTTCAAGAAATCCAAAATGTCCCCAAAGGTGCGAGCATAGAATATGTTGGTGCGAAGTACCGAGCGAGAAGTTACCTTATAGTTGCAATATACGCTAGGACAAACAGAATAATACCAAGAACCAGACGATGCGCTTTCCAAGTTGTCCTTATGGATTATATAGTCTATGCGCATAGGTATTTCCAATCGGAAGACATATTTATATTGAGGATGTGAGTACTCATATTGTGGTACCAGAGCCATTCTGAGATTCTGCATATTCACATCATTGCTCTCGTCTGTAGGGTGCAGGCTTGTTTGCACCTTATCCATATAATAATTCAGCAATATTGGTAAATAAATACGAGAATAGAGATGCTTCTTAGACATTGAGAGAGTATTCTCTGTACGAAAACTTCTTCCATTGGCATTTTGTACCACATTATCGGTAGTTTCCTTGTTAAGAGTTATCTTTCCCATAGGAGAACCTTGATACGACATGATAGACGTAACCGCCCAACACAAATCCTTGTGATGCCACAAGGTAGAGAACTTGTTGTTCACATAAAACTCTCTCATGGTCTGCTTCTGGTTAAAGAGAGAACCGTTCTCTTTAGTAGGCAATTCTGATGTCAGAAAAGAACCTGTGCTCGACAGTGTGTTGTTAAGATAAGTCTTTTCTGAGTTGTCCTTGTATTCCAACTGGATGCTTGGGCGATGTATGGTTGATAGGGGAGAATACTCTTGGGCGATAATGACATTGTTATCCGCATCCGAATAACTTCTCGTCAAGCTATAGTCGTACTGACTTTTGGCATAGCTATACCCGATATTACCTTTTAGGGTAACATCCTTTCTTATCTTTCTCAATATGTTGAATGACAATAATCTATCTGTTGGTGAGGCATATCTGTCAACTTCAATAGGAGGAGTGGTAGCGGAAATGTTCTCTAATAAATTAGACAACGTAGATAATGTCTCTTTGTTGTCAAAGTGATTCGTCCCATCAGCCAATGCAAACTGATTGATATTGCCAGCTTTTAGCGAAGCCAACATTTGAAAATTGGATTTGAAGAGCATACCGGCACCATTGATTTCATATAAGGTGTGTTTGCCTGCCCCTAATGACACTCCATAAGAGCCTACAGGCTTAAACTTTGCCTTGTTGCTCATGTTCACATTGATAGCCACGTTGTCTGAGAATACATCTTTGTTGGCTTTTACGGCTTGGTGGTTACTCAACACTTGGACTGAGTTGACAAAAGAAGCGGGTATATTGGTAGTGGCAATGTTGTATCGTCCACCCAACAAATCCATACCATTGATATAGAAGTTAGAAATCTCCTTGCCCAGATATTTGATAGAACCTTTGTCGCCTACTTCAATGCCAGGGAGTTTCTTCATGGCATCTTTCAGCGTATAGTCATTCTTTCCGATATACGAGGCTAAGTTATATGACAAAGTATCCCCTCGTTGGTAGATGGCTGGAGCTTTTACAACAACCTCTTTTAGGTATGTGGTCTTTTCCTTTAGATTGAAGTTGCACTCTTGTGAGACATTCTTGATTTCTCTTTTGGTTTTCTCGTATCCGATGGCTTCGGCAGTGACGATTAGCTGCTTGGCATCTGACTTTAGTGTTATCTTATAAGTTCCATTTTCTGATGTTCTCGCAAAGCCAAGAGTAGCCTTATCGGCATTTACTCTTACGATGACACCTTCCAAAGCCGTGCCAATGGTGTCACGCACTATTCCTGTAACTACACTTTGGGCAAAAGTGCAGTTACAGAGACAAGCTAACATCATCAAAATTAGAAACCTTCTCATATTTATCAATCTCTTTGTTTACTTCAATTCGAGAGGAACATATCCATTAGGGCGCACTCTCAGTACCACACCATTGACCAAGGCACTATGCCCACCATCCTCATATTTCTGAATAGTCATCTCGCTGATGGATTCTGCAGGAATGTTGCCCATAGGATTTTGCTCAAACTTATTCTTCGCCTTGACAAACTGTTCCCTCGAAGTCTTGATGATATTGGTGTAAGGCTTGAAGTTCATAGGGGTGCTTGATTTACGGAAAGTTATAGCTTTGAACTTATGTATGCCTTCTGAATCCTTTGCTGCCAATACCAAGCCTGGCAAACCACAAAGTTTCCATGGTCCAAAGGATGCTGGTATGTCCGTGGAATACCAAACAGTCCAAGTTCTTCCACCATATTCTCCAACAGCTTTCTGACAGGTGTAACCACAGATAGTGTCAATGCCCTCGCTCAGATTCCAATTTATGGGATTGGCACTTTCCGTATAGCTGTAGTAGTTTGGCGTGATTACGCTATAAACGGTCAGTTTGCCCTTAGGCACATTTTGAGAGACTGATTGGTCGAAAAGCAAATCATTTCTCTTTTCCCGTGTCTTGAACTTTTGAATCTCTGATTCTGGCGCTTTGCAAGCAATGGCTGAGTCTGCTTGAAACGCAGTGTAATCAGAGAACATAGCTGAGTTTCTGCCAATTTGAAGAATGGTAGAAGTGACATCAGAAGAGCCTTTGTCATTCTTCATTTGGTACTCGTAGATGCATTCGTATTCATCTACGGAAGAGGAACTCGTTTTCTGCCCGAATGTCTCTGATGTTAGGCAGATGGCGGTTATCAATAAAACAATCTTTTTCATATCCTTTGTCTTTATTGTTGATACTAATGTTATTTCTCTTGGCTTATTGGGCAATTCATAAATGCGGAAGAGTCAACTTTGGGATTAGAATTATACTTCACGAATAAAAGTGACTCGCAGTTTACAAATGCTCTATATCCGATTTTCTGCAAACTGTCCGGCAAGACGCTAAGCTCTAATTGATGGTCCATATTGAATGCACTATTGCCGATATACCTCACTGTGTTTGGCATCTTTACGGTTTGAAGATTCTCACAAGTATTGAAAGCTCGTTTTTCTATAATCAGCAAATTGTCGGGAAGGATGACTTGCTTGATGTACTTATTCATTTCAAAAGCCATTTCTCCTATTACTTTTACATCCTTAAGCTCTTGGATGTTATTAAAATCCACAACAGAGTCTTTTCCTTCCCATTTCACAAGGCGAGTTCCATATTGTGAATTCTCCAACGTAAAATGTCTCTTTCCCTTTGCCAATGCAAGTGTAGGTAAGCTGCAAAGGTATAGTAGAAACAACACCGTAATAATAATCTTACTTCTTATCATAATCTTCAATTTTTAGCGTCCTTTATAACCAAAGACGAAAGAATGATAAAAGGGTAAACTACTTTTTCTGCTTTCTGTCATTGATAGCAATTCCTTTCATGGTAAATATACTTTAGCACCTACTCATTTTTGTTCCATTCATCCAATATATAGCGGTATTTCTTTCGCTCTGTATTGTTTATCTCAAGATTAGCACCGAAATAGGAATTGTCAAAACTTGCATCATAGTTCCAGTCGCCAAGGGTAAATTTAAACAATGCGGGCAGATGTAAGTCGATGTCTATGGCACGAACAGAATCATTGACATGTTTCAACTTGATTGAGCCAGGGTTCCACATACCCAATGCTTTCTGATTTCCAGCGATGTAAACATCTTGTTTCGCATCTTTTACGACAATCTCTATATGCTTGCGATATACTTTCTTAGAAAGTATCGTCGAATCTTTGTCAGCTAAGGAGTTGATGGAGTCCAAATACTCAAAATAGCCTTGATAGGCATCATGAAGAGCAAAAGGCAACGATGAGAGATGACTCCAATCCATATAAGATTTTCGCTTCCATGTGATATTGCTTGGCAACTGTTTGGCATCAAGATACTGGTAGACTATATCTCTTGCTGGTTTCCAATATTTCCAATTTCCACCAATTCTTTCCTCACCAGCATCGCTAAAGAAGAGATAGCGATTTTTGTTCGTATCGAACTTATAATTGCAGAATTGTGCAGCAAGCAACTTTCTGTCCTTGCCGAAAGTCATGTTGGGAGAGAGGAAGAAGTAATCTGTGAATGGGGCGCAATTGATGAGACTTTGCATCATAAACGATGCTCCCAAAGAGTGACCAATACCTAAGCTCCTCTCCGTTACCCGATAATGATTGCGGATATAAGGCATTAACTCTTCCTTTACGAATTTCATCAGATTCTCAGCCTGGCCTCCATGTCCCTGATAACTTTTTATTGTGGCGCTATCGTTTGGTAAGAAATCATCTTGTCGGCTATAGGCTTCTGTTTGTGGGCTACAGATACCAACGACAATGTACCATTTGGGCTCTTTTTGAAACAAAGGCCAAGCGCATGCCATGAAAAACTCTTCCATGGTTTGGGCATCTGTTGTATAGATAACATCAAAGTCTTGTGCATCGTAATATGGGTATGAAGGCGGTAAACGTACAAACACTTTTCGCTTGAAGTTAAAATACTTCGATTTTAGCATAAGGGTGTCTATTCTTCCTGTAGTATAAATGTCTTTCTCTTGGAAAAGAGTAATGTTGCTATTTGTGCTCTCAGATGATTTGCAAGAGCACAATAGTAGGATGATGGAGAATATAAATGCAATTTGTTTCATAACTATCTGTTTTAATATTAATATTTTTTCCAGTATTTTTCAGCCATAGGCTGCAACCTTTCTCGTATAACCTCCATTACGGTCTCGAAATCAAGAGTCTCTTTCCATTGAATCTTTTTCAAGAATGCTTTCCAGCGAACTATACGTGCTGCGTCTGTCGCAAAACCTTTTGTGAACAACTGCAATTCGGGATTGTATGTAAGCCCTCTATTATCGAAAGTCGCCTTAATCGCATCATATAAAGTGTCATCAGACAAGTCTCTCTTTGTCAGGAGTTGGTAACAGTCGAAGAAATCTTTCATGCGACTGTTGAGCACATC
>OIXL01000589.1_pt1 | contig 17378 bp, 16 predicted proteins | sample 1587761 | NCBI WGS metagenome assembly OIXL01 (sample SAMN03283246) | human gut metagenome | biome: human-associated habitat; material: feces | host: Homo sapiens | place: Peru | collected 2012 | reverse complement strand
GAGGATGCTTCAATTCAAGCCAGAAAAATCACACACGCAGAGATTTCCACACTTCCGCGCAGATTCTGGCCACTTGCCAACAATAGTTTTCTTCTGCATGGCTGTCATAATTATCATCACCTTCTCCTGATCAAAGAAAAGGATCATCTTTGGCTTGGCGTTCCCGGCCTTTACGATCCCAGAGAAGCACATATGGCTAACTTGTTCGGCTTTCCTCAATTTACCAGTTCTTACATCTCGATTCTGGAACTTACCGAAGATGAATGTGAAAACTCTGAATCTTTCGGTCACTGGTGTCGATACTTAATGTGATTCTTAAAAAGAAAGGAAAAAGATAGAGAAAGGAAGCGTTCACAGCGGATGCACTTCTTTTCTCTATCAATTTTAATTTTAATCCAGATAAATTGGCGGTTCGTAATCCTCTCCAAGAAGTACTTTCTTGCGTTCCTGATATCCGAGGAATGCCCATTCTGTCATATCTGTCCATTTATGGTTTGCACGGTCATAAACCTGCACATACCCAATTCTTTTCGGATGCATACGTACACTGTTGGATTCATATTCTCTTCCTGTGTATGGATTAATGTCTCCAACTTCTTCCTGTACAGGCTCTTCGTATGTTGCCTCTTCCTGCACCGGCTCTACCGGCTGTGTCTCATAGGATGTAACTTCTGCTTCTTCATATGGTTCTGCTTCTTCCTCTGCCGGCTGATCATAATCTTCCGTATAGGAAACTTCTGGTTCCACAGAGTTTTCTTCTTCCTGATCTGATTCCGGCACTTCCTGAAGCTCTTCCTTATATTCCTCTTCTTCTGTCTGAAGATCTTCTCTGACATCTTCAGTTGGCTCTGCTTCTACTGCATTCTTTTCAAGTTCAGCAAGTTCTTCATCAATGTCAAAGTTAGCCATGTTATTTATTACATCTTCGCTAAAAACGCCGTTTAGTTCATCAGCAATTTTGCGAGCAGTCTTGAACTCAAATTTATCTTTATCTGTTTTACTTGCCATAAATACCCTCTACACCTATAACTTAGTAACATTTAAATTTTAAATAGAATCTCTTATTTTATAAAATTAAATTCTAAGTTACATAACTTACATACAATATTTCCTATAAATAAAATCAATTTAATTGTTTCTTGAATATAGTTGAAGCAAAAGCCCCACCACCTACAACTTCAATAGAATTTGGTGTAGTAATAGATTTTAAATTATGACAATTAGAAAAAGCCTCATCACATATAACTTTTACACTTGGAGGGACGGAAACACTTTCTAGATATTCCAAATTTCTACATGCACAGTACCCGATTATTTCTACAGTTTCAGGAATTACAATATTTATAAGTGACGTATCTACACAATATAAAACGCAATTATCTCTTATTGCTAATCCATTTTCAATTTTTAGCAAAGGATGATTAAGTTCCTTTATATCACAACCGCAGAAACATTCATAACCCATTTGTTTTACCGAGTTTGGAATGGATATTTCTTTTAATGAACTACAACCATAAAATGCCCTACATCCTATAGCTAATAAACCTTCTGAAATTATCACTTTTTTTAAGTTATCACAGTTCATAAAAGCTTGTGAATCTATATATAAACAGCCCTTTGGAATTATAACTTCTTCTATTTTGTACCCACTCAAAATAAATGCATCAGTTCCTATGGCTTTTACACCTTCTGGAATTATCAGTTTGCTATCATTGCCGGAATAATTTTCAAGCACTCCATCTTCGATTGTAAATCTCTCAGAATCGTAAGATTCAGTTTCTTTTTTTTCATCATCCAAGTTAAAATCTAATTTTTCCATATTTTTATATCTCCTTTTATATAAAATTTCCAAAATTAATTTTCTAAAAATGACTTTTTTACATCTTCGTTAATAACGTTGTTCAGTTCATCGGCAATTTTTGAGAATGCTTTTTTTTGTGTTTGATTTAAGGAAAAACCTGCCGTTTTTGACCATTTTTTTTCAAAAGAATAGAATTTGCGTGTTCCCGCCGAATTCAATAATTCAATAGAAAGTTCTGGGTAAACAAAATAAATTTCGTTTTCAAGTTTTTCATTTGATTTTATATCCACGCAAAGTAAATATGAATTTTTCTTCGTACTGTCTGAATCAATAAAAAATCCAGCCATTTTAAATTCATTTACAATCAGATTTTTTATGATGTTTTCGCAGTCACCATTGATTTTTAACTTTACAGGCACAATAATTTGAGAATTTTCTTCGATTTTTAGGTTTATTTCTGTAATTTTTGGCTTATAGAATTTCCGTTTTGCAGGATTTATTATAAAACCTTTATAAACTTCATTTAAAAATTCCTCGCCTGTATTGCTGGCTTTTTTTGAATACTTATATTTTGTAATCAAATCTGCGGATTTTTCTGCCATATCCTGAAATGTTTCATATTTTTCAAATAAAACATTCAATCTGTCTTCAAGATTTTTCCAAGCTTCTTCCCGGTTCAAATAAGCAACAATATAATATTTCTTTTCTTTTTTATTGAAGAAAGAATTTGAATATTCAACACCAACAAGACTTGTTTCTGAAACAATATTTACTTTTTGGTTGATATTCTGTTCTTTTGAAACATTATTGTCTTTGTTGTTCATAATATTTGTTGCTTCTGTATCAACAACGATTTGAGCGTTAAAATATCCTGCAAGTTGTCCAAGTGCATCCGCACGAGCATTTTCAAGAGTTGTACCAGTTCCAAGCCGTGCCAAATATGTGTCCTTTGGATATTCAGAATCAACATCCAAAACCCAATTTGGAACTTTAGCGGCAAAAACAAAGCATGAATTAATTAAAACTGCAAAAATAAGTATAATCTTTTTCATAAGCTATCTTCGTTGGAATTCCGCCTTTATTTTTTTTGCATTATCATTGGAATTTACAGGAATCATAAGGTAAAAAGTGTTGTATCCATTTTTGAAAGTAACCATACTTTTCCAATCGATTTTCTGAACGTGCTTAACTTTGTCGTTTTTCATTCGGGCAGAAATAGAAAGCATTTGATTTTGATAGACATAACTTCCATTAGTTGTAAATTCAGCCTTAACACCTTGAGAATTTTCCGAAATTACAGTTATTGAACATTCGTTTTGGGAAACGAACTTGACGATGTACTTGTCATAACGCGAACCATTTTCAAATTCGGCAATATAAGTTTCCTTAAAAAACGGATTTTGCTGTTTTGCCTTTGCTGCTGCAGCGGCTTCTTTAGCTTTTTTTTCTGCAATTGCTTTTTGATTTGCTTCATATTCAGCTTTTTCAGCAGCAAGTTTCCGCGCTTTTTCTTCCGCAGCGATTTTTGCCTGCTTTTCAGCCAGTTCTGTTCGTTCCGCCTCCAGTTTTGCATTCGCCACTGCAACAGTTTTATTTTCAATAACTTGATTTTTTGCAGTCTGAATTTCTTCCTGAAGAGTTCTTTTTCCTTCCGAAGTTTGCTTTACACCAAGCTGGTTCAATAAAAACGGAATACAATCGTAGTGTGCCAAAATTGCAAAACTTTCTGTTGAATCAAAAGTTTTTGGAGACGTATACATTCCAAGTATAACGCCGCTTTCTACATTCAATAAAGACACATTGATAGAATAAGCCCCGCTTGCAAGGCGTGTTGAAGTGATATTGACAATCTCTTTTGCACGAACAAGTTTTCCTATTTCAATCGACTGTTTTTCATCGTAAAGCCCAGATTCCAGCTCTTTTTGAACCTTAATAATGTTTTTTGTAGAAGCCATGTCCACGCAACTAAAACCGCCGAATCTATTGAGCGCGGAAATCAGATTTGTTTTTACTTTTGCGCAAATCCATTCGTCCGAATTGTCAAAAATTCCGTTTTCCAGAACAGAATTTGCAAACATAATCGTATGATTTTTACCACCGTTTCCTTCAAAAAAAGAATCTTCCGCAAAAATTACACTCAATGAAAAAATAAGACAAAAAAATGATATAAGTTTTTTCACAATTTCCTCATAAAAATTTGAGCCTGTAAAAAACAGGCTCAAAAGTCAGCTTTTATTTTACGACATTTATGCCGTCATCAAGTTCTTCCACTTTTGCGTTCTTAAAATCAACGATTTCCGGGTCTTTGTTTGTAATAATTGACTCCTTTAGTTTTCTTGTAAGAACTTCCTTTAGGAATTTAGTCTGATCATCGTTATCTGGAACATCATCCATTGCGGCAGTCACCTGACGGTCAAAATTTGTCTTAGAAATGCTGAAAACAACGTAATATGTGTATTCAACATCATAATCAGAAGCTTTTTCTGGAGTTTTTACATCTGTTTTTGGAGTACGAGTTTTTATCCAGTAGTCAGCTTCTTTCATAAGACCGTTAAGAGTTAGGTTCGTCATGCTTGCAGAATAAATTTTAGCTTTTCGCTCTTTTTCTTCTTGAGAAGTAGATTTTACAGCCTTTAATTCAGATTCAACAGTTTGGGCTACTGTCTGTTCAATAGAAGAAGCAACTTCCGCACGAGCGTCAACTTGGTCTGTCCAAGTCTTTAAAAAATCCAAATCGTTTCCTTTATTGTAAAGAACGAAAATTTTATCTTCCGCCATATCAAGCTCCAGCGACCTATAAACCTTGCGGACAGCACCATCACTAACAGCCTTTACCCAAGCAGGAATTTCTGAGCCAAGAGCCTTACCCTTGTAGTCAATAACTTCTGGCGTTCCTGTGTTCATAACAGGGTCTTTTCCTTTAAGCGACTGAGCAAAAATTGAAGAACTCAAAGTTCCCAAAACAAGTACAGCACCAACTAATTTTTTTAATAATTTCACGATTATCCTCCGTTTAAATTTATTGTTTTACCATCTGCAAATAATAATTAACAAATGCCTTTTCTAGCTCTACAGAACCAAGCCGCAAATAATACTCGCGGTTGTTGTCTGTGAATACATCAAATTTTTCATAACCGCCGTCAGTTTTTACAGTCAGAACTCCAATTTTTCCATCTGTGTAGAAGTTATATCCGTTTCGTTCAATGAAAATTTCATTTGCTTCAAATGTGTACGAATAAGACTTAGTTTCGTTCCCCAAATCCAATTCAAGTTCACCCAAACCGTCAAATTTAATTGAAGAAGCGTTCGCAAATTCTGTCTTAGGAGTGTTCACATCAAATTCAGATGTTTGAACTTTTTTAACCGCTCCTAAAGGTGAAACAATTTTCATATCCTTTTTCTGAACAGTTCTGATTACATTTTGAGTTTTTAAGTAAAGTTCATCATCAAAAGAATCATTTTTGGTAGAAATTGGAGTAAAATCCCTGAACGAAATTTGAGAAACTACTTCCGGAGTAACAATCTTTTTCTTTGGGTTTTTGTAAGCAACAACAAACGAACTAGACTGCATTGTATTTACATCAACGAATTTTGCCTCGAAGCGATACTGACCAGAACCTGCATCAACATAAGTAAATTTATCCAGGAACAAAAGAATGTTAGCGTTCAAAGCCTTACCGACTTCCGCAGTTTTTTTGTTGTTAGACCAGTCGCCAAGCTGAAACTTATGCTCTTTTTCAATCTGGGAAATTTTAGAGCGGTCAAGGAAAGAAACTCCTGTAAGTTCATCAACCTTGTTTTCAAAATCAGTAATGCAGGTTTCAAGAATTCCAAGACGTTCAACAGAATTATCAACAGTTTTAAAGCCAAACATCGCAGAATCATGCGAATTGTCCTGCGAAAATTTCTTTGTGTCATAAGACATTGGCGCAATAACATACATTGTAGGTTCTGCTGTCTGAACAAGAAGTTCCTGCTTAGAAAGTTTCTTTGCAGAAAGTTTTTCAAGCTGCTGCAAATCATAATGTTGAGCTTTTTTTATATCTTTTGTCTTTTTGACCTTAACTCGCTCTATGCGCTGCGCTTCTTTTTTTGCCATACGAGCATTTTTTGTAACAGCACGATTTATGGTAAAAGCACCAACAAGAATTAGAATTAGTGCAGTGCCTGTAATTATGCCGATTTTTTTAAGGCGAGGGATTAAAATTGCTTTGTCAAGATTTTCTAAAGCTTCTTTATTTGTTACCTTGCTTCTTATTTTTTGATAACGCTTATATTCAATAGAATCTTTAGGAGATTGAGAAAGTTTTATAATAGATTTAATTCTTAAATTATACCCCCGAACCCCTGTAGCAAGAAGATTTCTATCGAGATCACAAACAAAACCTAAATCAGCAGCTTCTTCTTTCTTTAAAAGAGATAATAAAATTGACTCTAAAGTATTTTTATCAGCACTAACAAAACCAGATTCAAATGTAACACAGTTAAAGTATAAATTAAATTCTTCAGAAAGATTCCATAAGTAATCAATTAAATCGCCAGTTTTTCTATGTTCCTCAAATATTTTTTTATATATACCTTTTAATACTTCTTGAACATTTTCTTCATTAATAACAAATTCATATCTTCCATTATCATTTTTCTTTAAATTTAATACCCACTGATCCAAATCATTTTCTATTATGTGATTTTCTATAAGTTTTCTTATATGAGATCTTATCTCTTTATAATATTCATTATGTTCTTGCTCTGTAGCAAATGTATCAATAACATAAAAAATGTCTTTATTATTATCACGTTCTTCTAACCAAAATTGTATTAAATCGCCCAACTTTCTATGTTGTTCTACAAGATTTTCATACTCTTCAGCTTTTTCATCAAATAATTTAATTATTTTACCATCAATTGAAATATTCAATTCATATTTTTTAATAAATTCTTCTCGTGTCATTGTTCTTCCTCTAGCAATTTTTTATAAAACCAATAATTTCATTAATTTTTTCATTTGAAAAATCTCTATCTGTTCCCAAAGGCATATAGCAATAGAATTTAGGTTCATCAAAATCAGTAATTTTTAATTTATGTAAACAACCTTCTTTATATAAGAAATCTATTAATTTGTTATTATTCAATTGTTCTTTATAAAGAAATAAAATTGTTTCATTTTGAAATTTATTCCCAAGTTCTTTTGAAAAGAAATCTTTATAATCTTTTTTTTCTTGACATATAATGCCTAACTCTCTTAAGAATAAAATGATAATAGAATCCCTGTTTGAAGCTTGTTCCTCAATAGATTTTGAAAAACACCCTGTAATACCATATTTTCTTAAATAGTATTCCATCTTTTTTTCATCTATTGTCGGTTGAGTAGAAATTGAATCAAATAGATTGTGAAATTCTTTTTCATCAGTAACATCCTCATCATCAATAAATAACTTATTAGAGTTTTCATCAAATAATAACTTTCGATTTTTGTGATTTACATCAATCCCACTTATTTCAAATTTCAATTGCATTTCCTCCTATGAAATTACAATTTCCAACTCCGATATGGAATCTTTGTGTATTCAACAAAATTCATATCTGAGTTCAATTTAAAATTATTATCAAATAAAAATTTAAAAGTCCAATTCACAACAACATCTTTATCAAAACATGAGCCAATTAAGACTTTGGTAAAACATGTGTGTTTAATTTCAAATTTAAAAAATGGTATATCGCAAAGCAAACCTTCTCTTATACTTAAAAGTTGTTCATCTAGTTTTACAAAACCTTTTATGTTTTCACATTCATCCTCAAGAGATTCTTTAGACGCTCTTTGGGATTCGTTGGGTTCATCCGCATCTTCAATTTCATCATCAACCTTTTTTTTCTTTGTATAATCAAAAGTTTTTTCATATAAAATTATTACACGCCATTCAGCCTCACATTCAAACGATTCATTCTTTATAAGAGGACAATAAAACACAAATCTTTTTGCAATTTCTTTTGCAAGATCTTTTTCAGACTTTTCATTATCTGAATATTCAATTTTTTTGTATGAATCTGTCAAAACTTCATTGATTAGTTTTATTTGCTCAGAATGATTATAAATACAAGGCAATAAATAAAATTTCTGTTTCTTTTCATCTGTACTTAGAAAATCAAAAACATTTTCATTCAATTCAGAATAATCAGTAATGTCAGAAATTCGAAAACTGTCTTTATTTTTTATATTTTCATTTTTAAGTTCACTAACAAAAGAAGATTTAAATTTGTCTGTATCCAATTCAAGACAAAAACTTGGCATTAAACTTCCATACCCACGCCATTGACCTAAATCATCCTTTTTTTCAGAAAATGATAATATATAAATACCTTTTCGGAGCATCTCTAAAAATACAAAGTGTTCAATATTTTTTTGTAACTTTTCAATATTGACATTCTTTTTGGCAAAAATATCTGGAACTTGTTTTTTTAATAAATCAAGTGCTAATTTTTGTTCCTCTGTATCGTTCATGAATCGAATATGTGTTGCCCACATTTCCTGATTTGAAATTATGCCTTTAAAAGCATTTTTATTTGTATAATGATATAGTTTTTTAGGACATGGCTTTTTAAAAAGTTCCTTTAATTCTTTCATTGTATCTATCATTTCTTTACTCCCAAATCTAGTAGTAAAATTATAACACAACCATTTTTAGTTGTGAATACGCATTTAATTGCCAGATGTAGTAGTTTTATGTTATGGATTTCCATTCACGACTTAAAGAAGAAATTGAATTTGCGGATATGCGGTACAAGGAACTTGCGGAAAAATCTGGTGTTCCGGAGCGGGCTTTGTATAATTATGTAGCCAGCAAAAAGCCTTCTATGCCGCCTGCCGATGTCGCTGTAAAAATTGCAAATGCCCTGGGCGTTACCGTAGAATATTTGGTTACAGGAAAAGACAGCAAACCGGTAATAAAGCAAAAAAACCTGAACAATGCAAAACTTTGCCGGATTGCAGAAATCCTAAACCTTTCAGAAAATTTTCCATCACTTTCAAGTCGTGACAAAAAACTTATAGCAGGTTTTGTCCAGCTGTTAAAAGAATTTTGATGGATTTTAGCAAAAAATTTTATCTTACAAAAAAGTTGCTTCCATTTTAAAATTATCTTATAGTTCCCATTCGGTAATCTTTTGAACCAGATTCGATTTTTCAATAATTAATTCCAACAGAATAAAGGATATTTAGGCAGTATTGTTTTGCAATTTCAGCCAATATTCTTCAATGTAGACTGAAATCTTTCTTTAAATTGAAAAGTCGAATTTAAAACTAAATGAGAATTCCTATTTTTTCTTTTTTTGTGATTTATTTTCAGGCTCTTGTTTGCCCAAAAGGTTTTCTCGTAATTTAATATATTCATCATATTCATCAGAATATTTAAACGACATAATTCTATCACGTACGTCATTTACATTAACATCTGCTCGTCCTTTATATTCAAAAATTTTTGAAATCAGAACTGAAAATACTGATAAAATAATTACAGACGAAATCATACTAACAAGAAGAATATAAGTATTTAAAGTTGCAAAATAAATTATATATGGTATCACATACGCAACAATACCAAATAAGATAGATAATATTCCGGAAAAATCAAAAAACGATTTTAATGAGAGCCAATTAAAAGTGAGACAGATTATAATTGAATAAATTAAAAATATAAAACATATTCCAATAGAATGAAAGAAAAGATATATAATAAATGGAATTAATAAACATAAAATTGATAAAAATATAGTTCTATAAGCAAACCCACAACATTGTATTCGTAAAGCGAAATGAAAAATAATGTTAAAAACAATTACTAATATAATTGCTATCAATAAGTCTTTTTTCGTGACTTTAGATTTTGTCTCATCTATCTTAGTTTCTTCTATACTTCCGTTCAAAATTTCAGATAAATTGCCACTCAAAACATCTTCTAACGTTTTAGATGTATCAGTCCAATTTTCATCGCCATATTTAGATAATATAGAAAATTCAGCATTAGATTTTTTTTCATCACCCATCATCTTATAAACACAAGCGAGAGCATACACAAGTTGTTTTTGAGAATCTGTTGGTGCTTTTTTAATCTGAACATTTATTTTATTTATACATTCATTTATTGACGTATTATACTTTTCCCTATCAAGTTTAATAAATATGTCTATCATTGATAAATAAACCTGAGAAGAAATTTCATCATAATTTAATACCATCTCATCGTTCAAAATTGCATCATATTTTTCATAAGATTTTAAGGCCTCTTCATATTTTCCATTTTTATGCTTAGCATAGCCCAATGCAAACCAATATGGAGGAAACATCTCAAATGATTCATCCAACATCTGTAATGTATGTTCCCTTGTTTCTGTTGCATCAATGCTTAACGCTTTTGCAAAAGATTCCATCAATGATTCTGAAATTAATAAATTAGTATCATCTCTAAATGAAAATGACCTAGCCGTTTTATCATGAAGATCAATTCTTGCATCATCAACGGCAATTAATAAATCTTGAGAGATTCTAAAATCATCATCTTCTTTTGAAGCTTCAGCTTGTTTTATAGCTCCGGCATAGTTTAAGCCAGCATTAACAGATGCATAAGCCAATGATAATAATGGATTTTGACCAGGAACAAAAACAGAACCAGCACTATTGAATATATTATAGATTGCGTTCTTTCTTTCCCTTGCAGCCAATACTTCAGCATATTTTTTTTCGTTTGCAGTTAATTTTAAGCTTGTAAGCGATTTTAACATATTACTATAAGCATCGATTATATATGGATCTTTTAATGTTGAAGTATTTATATTGTTTATTATTAAATCAAATTCATGATTGGCTACAATCTTATTATCAGGATGTTCCTTTATTTGAGCTAAAGAATATTGCAAATAATTTACTAAAATAATTGCTCTCTTATCAGATATGTCTTGAACTTCTTTTGCAAAACTAAAAAAACAAAAAGCAAATATAAATAATCCAAATAAAGTCTTCTTTTTCATTTCAATCCCTTGTATTTATAGTGTCTTAATATTCAACAATTATCATTATTGGAAGATGATCCGAAACATCATCCATAAACGAAACTGAACTTGTATATAAGTTTTTTCCTATTTGAATTTTATCACAACTTCGACTATTTGAACTAAGATTTGTAAAAACACGTTTCATATCTTTCTTTATCACAAAATAATTATTAACAATGAAATGATCATAGTCACTTGCTAATTTTATTCCTTTCGCATTTCCAGAAGTAGACACTGTAGTCAACAGACCTTGTTCATCATAAAAAAAAGAACCATTTCCATCTATGGTATATCTACCATTCGAAAATTGAGATTCTCTTATAAGTTCTCTTCTTGTCATATTAAAATCGCCACCAAAAATCATTGGGAATCGTCTATCATAAACTAACTTTTTGATAGCATTTAATTCTTGTCTCATTTCATTTGAAGGATGATTCATATTACTTCTATCAAAAGGCAAGTGAAGGTTTATTACATAAAATTTCTTCTCTTTTTCTTTTCTAAGACTAAATTCAACCATTTGAACATTTTTATATTTCAAATCAAATTCCGAATTATTTATTTCTCTTAAAATAAGAACAGAAGAATCTTTATATAAAATTGCGTTATTTAAATTATAACTACAATTTGAATACATAGCACTAGTTCTATAATGCCATTGACTTCCTAAAGAAGTTGTCAAAACATCAGCAAAACTATTTTTTTCAATTTCTTCAGAATATCTTTGAGGGGCTTCTTGAAGTAGTACAATATCAGCTTTTGAAGTAGTAATAATTTCTGTTAGATTATTAATCCATTCTAGATTCTCTTTTGTGTGTCCTCTTTTTGCCCCCAGCAAATTAAAAGACATTATTGTAAATGATTCTGCAAATATTGAAAAAGAAAAAATAAAGCAAAATATCAAGTATAAAAAATATTTTTTCATTATAAAACCTAATCGTCATTAGTACACAAAGTAATACTTTTCTATTGTAACATATTAAAAAAGAAATATTCTAGGCATAAAAAAATATATTATAAACATTGCGGAAATCCTGAACCTTTCAGAAAATTTTCCATCACTTTCAAGTCGTGACAAAAAACTTATAGCAGGTTTTGTCCAGCTGTTAAAAGAATTTTAGGCATAATATTTTTCAGGTGATTTATCTGCTTCCAAATGAAATTACAACAATGAAATCATATTAGCGATGCTATTTTCAATGACTTCTTTTCCTCTTAGTTCATCAATCCATTCTTTAGGAATCTCACCGTAAAAAATACCGGCAAGACCACCTGCAATTGCGGCAATTGTATCTGTGTCTTCACCAAGGTTTACAGCTTTTAAAGTACATTCACAATAGTTGTTTGTGTTAAGGAAACACCAGATTGCAGCTTCCAATGAATGAACCACATAACCTGAACTTTGGATTTCTTCATCAGGAACTATGTCAAAGCCTGAATCATATAACCTGTCAAATACGTTTTTTAATTCAGCCTTATCATTTTTTAATTCAGGGGCTTTCCAGATTTTCAGCATTACATTTTTGACATTCTGGAAAATCTCTTTTTTGGATAATTCAGGATTTTCCAGCATCTGATAAATCATATTACAGAAAAATTCACAGGCAAACTGACTGACAGGATGAGCATGGGTAAGTTTAGAAACATTACGAACAATATCTCCGTGCAAGTAAGATTTTTTTCCATACTTTGCATATATATAGAAGGCAATTGGTAATATACGCATTAGACTGCCATTACCGTTATCTTTAAACTTTGTAAGCCCACAATCAACGGCTTTTTCTGGCCAGCCAAGTTCTTTTCTGTTTAGCCATTTTTCTATTGCGGTCAAACATGTATAACCTTGATCAAAAGCTTTTCCATCTGGAGTAAACTTACCGCAATTATTCCATTTTACAAAATTGTCCATGATATCTTCATAATTAATATCATTAACTCGTCCAAGACTTTCAGCCAATGCAAGAGACATGCTTGTGTCATCACTCCAGGTTCCCGCCGGAAGCCGATAAGTTCCATCATCCTTCATTCCTGTTATAGGGTATTTGCGCAATTCCTCTCGGCTGCAAAACTGAACAGGCGTACCCAAGGCATCTCCTGTTGCAACTCCATAAATACCGTTTCTAAATTTTGTCTGTAATTCTGTCATTTTTGTTTTACCTTTTTCTATTTAGCCCAAACTTTGAGTTTTTTATAAATTGTGAAGAAAACGCTTTCAGCAAATTTGCAAGGTTAGTTTACTAACCCATGCTACAGATGGTTGTGCCCGCACTTCGTTTGAATTGGTTCGAGCTATTTAAAATTATCTTATAGTTCCCATTCGGTAATCTTTTGAACCAGATTCGACTTGTCAACAATCAATCTGGAAACTTCTGTTTTGTCTTCCAAAAGGAGTATCACAAATGAAACGTCATAGTCATCGCCAAAATCGGTTATTTTCCAGTCATAATTGGTATTCTTAAACTTTTCAGATAACAAGGACTTGATTGTAGCAATTAAAAGCTGCGTCATTTTTTGTTTTTTACGAAATTCCATCAGCGCAGAATCAAACTTTTCATTGCAATCTTTTAAGGAATCCAGGAGCATTTCCAGTTCCGCATAAGGAAGATTCTGAAAGAACATATTTGTAAGGAACTCTTTGTTATTCTGATGTAGTTTACTAAGCTCCACATAAACGATTCTTATTTTTGTGTTCTTATCAAATCTAATATCGGCGTTGATGTCAATTTGGAATTTTTTGCCAGCTCCATAGTCAACCGTCATTTTTGCCCTAATGTCGCCCAATGTTCCGCCATGATGTTCATTAAAGCCAAACGATGAAACTTGTTTTGCTACGGCAATTTCATCTAATCTGCTGATAAAATTATCAGGTGTTTCCGCGACATCCGGCATAGTTCTATTGTACATATTAAGTTCATTGAATACATTGTTCCAAAAATAACGGATAAAATGCTCTTCAGTTTGCATTAAACACTTCCTTTTTTAAGGCAATGGAATATAGGTCGCATTATTCCCCGGAATTTCTTCAACCCATTTAATTCCCTTATCGTAATAAGATTTTGTTGTAAAAATCCATAATACATTAGGAGCCAGCCGTTTTTTAAATTCAGGATGAGGTCCAAATCCATCGGTAAAGTAAATCATACCGTCATATTCTTTGTGATTGCAATAAAAATCTGCCGCAGGCTGAAAATCTGTTCCGCCTCGCCCATTAATCTGAATATAGTTCATGGCACGATTCATTTCTGTAACTTCACCTTGCACCTGGGTGTCAAACTGAATTACATCAATTTTTTCCACACCATAACGAAAAAACTGATTAACAACAGAAAAAACATATTCAAGGTTTTCTTTAGTTATAGAAGAACTTATATCAACAGCGATAAGCAAATTTGAAGTAAGATTATACTTACTGCCCAGGCGGTCAAATCCAAAACGGCGATTTGGCTTCATCCGGGTAAGGTTTCGTTTGCTCGATATGATTGAAGTGCTAAAATGGCGAAGTATGTCAATATAATTCATGTCAACTTTTTTATTGGCCAAAATCAGGTCTTTGATATTACCGCTTACGCTGCCCCACTGTTTAGCTTTTTCAGCATCATCAATCATACTGTTGATTTTTTCTTGTGTCTGGTCATCTTCTTCCCATAAGCCTGAAAGTTCAGAAAGATTTTCAAATGGTTTTGTTTTTTCCTTTTTTTGTTTATCTTTAGAGTTTTCTGCCCCTGTGTTTCCATCCTTAAAGTCTTCATCGCCTTCTTCTGCCATAAAATTCATAACAGCAAGAATTTTTGAATACCATTCTTCAAAACAAAGGTCTTTTGGAATTTCAAAAACGCCTCCATTTTGCCACACGCGTTCTTTCCAAAATTGAAAAATGCCTGTGCCCTGAACTATTTCATATCTGTGAAGAATAGAGTTATATTTTAAAACAATATAATATTCCCCTTCCAGCTGGAAAAGCAGTTTTTCATCATTAATATATGCAGAAAATCCGTCATCTTCTTTTTTTATTCTTTTTGCATTGTTGCGCTCAAGATAATGATGTAAAGCGCTTGCGGGTATTCGCACTTGATAGTTGGCGCTGTTTGGCTCCGGGATTTTCTTTCCGTTGGCATACAGAATTTTTAGATTGTTGATTTCGTCCTTTATTACTTGGTATTGAACTCCGTTTACCGTAAGTTTAAGGTTGTCGGGGTCTTTTTGAAGAAAATCACCTGCTCCTTTTTGATTTTCGTTCTCAATCAGAATCTTTTCACGCTCATTCCAATATTTTGAAACAATGTTTCTGTATGCAAAATCCGTTGACTGTGATGCCCGGTTCATATAATTCGGCATTCCATGGTTCATCATTATATATCTTATGAGCAGTTCTCTTATGGTTTCAACACCATTTAATTTTACATCAGTCTGATAGTTTGCCTGTAAAGTAATATCACTGGCAATGGCTAAATAGACTTTATTTGCTCCAGTCGGCTGCCTTTGATACGGGTGTTTCAAAAGGATGCGAAAAACTTCAATTTTTAGATATTCTGCAATTTCGTGTTCGGTAAGTTGTTCTACAATTTGCGGAGAATACTCAATCCGCATTTTTCCAGTTCTAAATGGAATATGAAGTTTTTCATTGGCAATAAATTCATGGCTGCAAAAAACTGAAAACAACAGCGGTTCTGTCAAAAACCATGTTTGAGTAATTTTATTAAGAATTTCTGTAAGATTCTTTTTCATTAAAAAACTCCTTAGTTTCTGCCAATATCTGAAATAAACTCCTGAATATGATTATAAATTGTCTTTTCACACTTAGTTGCAATTGTAACTACCGCATGAGGATAATTTGCAGCCGTAAAAAGATTAACAAAATGAGCCATAGGTTCTTTGCTTTTCATTGCTTTTATTGTATAAAAATACGCTTCCAAGTTTGTAAGAATTTTGTCCTCATTTGATGAATCATAATTTTCCACATCCAGATAACGGAATATTGATTCATTTATAATAGCAACTTCCGGCACTTTGTATTCCATAAGAGACTGTTTAATAGAAGAAAACTTATTAGTATTAAGAATTTCTGCAGCATTTATAATTTTATGTTCAGAAATTGATGAAAAGAATCTGCTTGCAGCGGCAGTTCCAATAATTCCAGAAATAACTTCCAGTTCCTGTTGCCCCATGCCTGTCATATTTTTCATTACATTAGAAAGTCGCTCCCAACTTCTGCGGTCAGGACTGCGTTCTAATCCCATTACAGATTTATCATATTCCGTTCCATCCAGCATATTCTGATTTTCAGAAATAAACTCTATAATCCGTTTATCAATTCCAGTTCCTTCTGCCCAGAGCAGCCATTCAGAAACAGTCGGAACAAATTCATACACATTGAATCTACTGACCAAAGCCGGATCTAATTCTGTAAGAGTGTATTGGTCACCGTTATTTACCGCAGAAATAATTCGGCTTCCTTTTGGAAGTGATTTTCCAGCAAGTTTGCGGTTCAACGTTAAATCCATGATTGTCTGAAGAACCTCTGGACGAGCCCGGTTCAATTCATCAAGAAACAAGACGATGGGCGTATTGTCTGTTGGAAACCAATATGGAAGTAAAAAATCAGTCTGCCCTGTCTTTTCATTTTTTTGAGGAAGCCCAATCAAATCACCAGGGTCAGACATTTGCCCAAGAAACAAAGTAACAACTTTTATATTTTGTTTTGTATAATAATCTTCCAGAATCTTTGACTTTCCAATACCATGCCGCCCTACCAACATTACATTCTGCTCCGGAGGAGTAACCTTTAAAATATATTCCAAAGATTTAGCATTAATTTTTATCATTTTGAACCTCGAATTTTGTAAAACTATTTCAAATTTTCTAGATAATTTTTAACAACAGGGTAAACAACTTTTTTATATTTTTCTAAATCAATATACCAATCTGAAAATTGAGTTGAATACCATTTTTTATTATCAGTTTTTATAGCATAGTATTCTTCAATTGCTCTGGCAAATATTTCACATGTTCTTCCTCGATAATTTGTTCTTTTTTTAGGAAATGGAACCATAAGGCTGCGAAACAACTCTATAATAGCACGTTCTTTTGTTCCATTCACAGAAGATGCAAAGTTAGCTCGTGAATATTTTTCTGCTCGCACATGATCTATAAAATGTGCAAGTTCATGAACAAAGACACAATCTAAAGTTCCTTTATCCAATAATTCGTCTACATAATACAATTCTATTATAGAGGTAGAATAACATCTACCTAAAACTTTACCACCAAAACTTTTTTTATAGACAGGTCGTAAATCTAATTTTTTGCTTATTATACAATTTGAAACATAACTTCCATAAAAATCGACAACTTTTTGCAAAGTATCAAATAATTCTTTAATTTTTAAATTATTGACAAAATAATTTTGAATTGTTTCCATTTTGAACCTCGAAAAACAGCATTTATCTCTCTATTTAATATGTTGGAGAAATAAACCGTTTTTTTGAGAAAATTATTTTATATCTTCCCATTTAATAACTTTAATCCCATTAAA
>OIXL01000587.1_pt1 | contig 17411 bp, 15 predicted proteins | sample 1587761 | NCBI WGS metagenome assembly OIXL01 (sample SAMN03283246) | human gut metagenome | biome: human-associated habitat; material: feces | host: Homo sapiens | place: Peru | collected 2012 | reverse complement strand
TGCGACGGGGATGGATGTGACGCTGTACTGGCTGATGGGATCTGTTTCCTTCGCGAAACTCCTGCCGACGCTCTCTGGCACAGCATCTTTGCCGGAAGCATTTTCGAATACGCCTTCACCATCGTTGACGATCGACTGACGCGTAAGCGCAACTCTAACATCATCGGTCGTGTAATCTACATCCACCAGGAATACCTCAAGAGTCTCTACACCCAGCAGGGAGAGAACAAGAGCAAGACGATGGCGCAGATTCAGCAGGAGGTGTTCAGCGACATCAACACTTGGCTTTCCAATCCCGACAACGCAGGTCAGGCTCTCATCTCGGCTGTGTTCACCGGTTTGGACGGTAAGGAGCATAAGGCGTGGGAAATTGTCGAAATTGAAAGCAAGGCAAATTCTCAGGCTCAAGCCGAGAAGACCGAGCTCCAGGAGATTTCTTCTATCATCTTCTTCGCCATGGGACTCGACTCGAAGCTTATCGGCAACACCCCAGGTGACGCTACATCATCGGGAGGCACCGACCTGCGCGAGCGCTTCCTCGTAAAGCAGATTCAGTTTGCTCCGCTACAGCAGCTCATGCTTCGACCGTTGGAGGTAATTACGAGAGTAAACAAATGGGACTCGCACCTCGTCTGGCAGATAGACCGCGAAGTACTCACGACGCTGGATAACTCGAAGACGGGAGTGGCGAAGCAGGAATAAGAACTTTGGATGTAAAAAATAAAAACTTAAAACTCGTATAGCGTATGATTATTTCGGCAACTAAGGAACTTCGGCTCCACATCCCCAGTAATGCCATTGACGAGATAAGTTCTCTTCAGGGCATTCTTGACAATAGCGAGAAAGATTTTCTGCGCGACAAGTTGGGCGACTCGCTTTACAACCGGTTGTGCGAGTACTACAAAACCGTCTCGCCCGATGACTTCTACTTGTCCGTCTGCAATGGCGAACACATACACCAGCCATGGCAGCAGCTTTTGCTTATGGCGCAGCGCGTGGTGGCTTATGATGCAATGGCACGTTTCGCTTATCCGCAAGCCCTATCAATCAACGGTACAGGCGTCAATGTGGCTTCGAGTGAAGACTACGGCGCTGCATCCAAGGACCTTATTGACAAAGGCGTGCAGGGCTACAAGCGCGAGGCGATGGTGTCGCTCAACCAAATGCTCGTGATGCTTGAAGGTTGGGCAAAGGATTGTGTTAAGAAACAGGCTTCTGACGTACAGGAAACAGCCGAAAGCGTACCGAATACCGACAATAGTGTACCGAAAACGGGCGAAAGTGTACAAACGACCGAGATTAAGGAAATCACGAATTTCTGGAAAGAGAGCACCTACTACTACCTTCACCACGACCTCCTCATTGCTACATGTGCCGACCTTCAGCACTACCTCGACATCTACGAGAGCCGTGAGAAGTTCATCCGGCTTCTGCCCGACCTCCATTTCATTCAAGACGAATACATCAGCGAGGCTATAGGCGAACCGATGGTGCAGCAACTTCTCATCTCTACTGATCCCGAAGACAAGCCTCTCCTTCGCAAGGTGCGTCGCCTGATGGTGGCTCATCTGGAAGAGCGCACTACAATTCTCACTATTGACAAGGCGCGCCGATCTGCGGCTCATAATGAAGCCGTCGCTCTGCGTTCTTCGGTTTTGAGACTTATAGAAATGCGCAAGGCAGTTGGCAAGGCCAATGCTGAAGTTAATTCTGCCGATTCTGAAAATCATTCCGACAACCAGAAAGGCTACGAAAACAATCAACCCGGTAGTAAGATTTTCGTCTCACCATTGTTGTATTAAAACCCAATGATATATGGAAGATATAATCCGCATACTTACACCTGCCCTATCCGCCCGCATCCTCACGTCCGACCAACGTGAGGCTTTCGAGCGCGGCCTGACACTCCTCGAAGGCACGCCCGGCGCCGCCGCATTTGTTCGCGACAGCCGGCGTTTCCGCGACTACCACCGCCGTGTGCGTCAGCTTCTGACCTACCTTCAGACGATGCAAACATCACGTTCGGAAATAAAACGGCACGTGGGACGCCCCACTCGCGAGGAGCAGGCAGCCTATGCTCAAGCGCAAAAAGAGAAAGCTCTTGAGGAAGCGCGCCGCTCGCTTTTCCCCGACCTGCAGCCCGACCTCACCTTGCAGCCTCTCACCTACGGCGGTATCGTGGCCAACCCTAACGGCGAGACCATTGCGTCCACCATGCCCAACCTTATGCAACTTCGCCCTTTCCTCTCCGAGCGTTTGCAGGAGCAAGTCAACTCCGTGCGCTCACTGCGTAACGAGATGGCTGCAAAGTCGGAACAAGCCAAGACGATGGTGGAAGCCAATGAGAAGGCTGGCAGACCTATTTACACCGAAGAAGAGATTGCCCTTCTCGCCACCCGTGCCGTGAAGATAGAGAGCGACATCTTGCCGCGTATCTACATCAACGTAGACCGCGAAATTGGCGAGGCATACCTTCGCCTATCCCCACGCACCGGCGACCCCGAATACATCGCCCGAATAGAGAAAGCGTGTAACGTTCCACCGCAGAACCTACGCGCCCAGTTCCGTCCGTTCTACGACAAGGCTCTTGCCCGCGACCCTCTCTTCGCCCAGTCGGTAGCCGACAAGATAGCCGCCGACCGTCCCGAAGTAAAAGCGGAGCGCGACCGCCAAGCTAAGCACAAGGCAGAAGCTGACGCCCTCATCAAATACATCTGCCGTAAGGACAAACCGAACACTAAGGCGAGAGTGAAAGGCTTGACAGAACGTATAGCAAAGCTCCATAAAGACTACGCCGACATTGTGACTGAAGACGAACTGAAAGGCTACGAGGCAATCTTAGAGAAAACCAAAAGCGAAGTCTCACCAAAGGCTTAGAAAGGCATAAAAAGGCCCGGTAAGGCTTTTTCCATAACCCAACATTTATGACTTCTTTTGAACAACTAAAAAACATCTGTACCGCCGCTTGCCATTCTCGCCACGCTTGTGCCGAGGGTTTTCGCGCTATGCTCGCCGCAGAGAATGTCAGTCAGCTCATGGCTGTGTGGCGTAATAACTGGGAAGACCTCGTAGAGAGCAAGTATGCCGACATCATCAACGAACAACTTCCTGCTATTTATCCTTCATTGAAGGAAGAAATGAACGCCGCCGGAATCTATGTCAACGAGTGCCCGAAGACCGCACCAGAGTACGTTCTTGTGATAGTGACCGATTGTGACATCCTCGTTGACGTGTACGACTACGCCAAATGCTACCTTTTAGGTTCGGCCTCCGTTCAAGCATGGGGGCACAGCCAGGTGTATAATGAAAAGAAAGACAAGACTTTCGTTTCTCTAAACGATTACGCCTATGGGCACATCAGTAAAGGTTTTGTGTGGGCATCCGACCATTCCCGGTTATGGACTTCTGCCGAAGCCCTGCTTTATGGCAGCGTGAAATGCGAGGCTCACGGTGGCAAGGTAAGCGCACAAAGTTATCTGAAGATTGACGCCTACGGCGACACCAAGGTGTTCAGTAATACCGACCGCAACATCACGCTATATGGCAATGCCAAAATAATAGTATAACAGTTAAAGCCCCAGTAAGGCCCAGTAAGGCTTATTAAAAAAAATCTAACATGAATAGCAAACTTACTATACTTGCCGACGGCAAGCCGCTCGCCCTAAAAGAAGACGCATCCATCAGCATCGAGTTGAGCAATCCCTTGTTCAACGACGTTGAGATGTTCTCCTATCCCGTGGAGCTGCCTGTCGAAGGCAACCGACATGTCTTAAAGAACGTGGATGATGTCAGCTCCGACATCCGCCCCGTGAGCTACGAGCACATGCCGATGCAGATTATCGCCGAGGGTGTGCCCCTCGCATCGGGCACGTCCATCATTCAGGAAGACGAGCGACTGGAAGACTCGCTTGCTCTTAACATTGACGCTGCAACACAATCGTTCTCCGACCTTATTAGCGACATCAAGTGTAACGAAGTGCCCATACCTTCTAAATATAAAGACCAGCTCCTTATAGGCGAGAAGATTGACGAAGTGAGCGTGAGTGTCAACTATAAGACTGAGGTAGAGATCAAATACGAAGGCAAGAAAGGCGATAAGAGATACGCTTCGGTGGGCGACGACAATACTACGGAATCCACCTTCTCCCCTCAAGCCCTTGGTTTCTCTTATCCGGCCCAATGTGTCGAAACTGGCAACTTACACGAAGCTGAAGTATTGAGAGTAGATGCTTACCCCAACGGCAACAACGTAAAAGTGCCGAAGGTGCAAACGTCCTACATAAACGTGAATGATGCCTACCCCCATAAGCCCTTCTGCAATGCCCGTGTGTGCTATGCCCACCACGATTTGAACGACGATGGCACTACGTCCGACAGTCTTGTGCAGGAAGTGAACTCCCGCAAGGACGAAGACCCGAACAACAAAAATCACGAGAAAGAAATGTACGAAGACCGCGGACCGATATGGGTGTTGGATGCCAACCGTCCGCAATCGGGCATTTGTTTCTACATACTCTTCTTTCTCGACTGCCTCTTTGAGCACCTTGGTGTCCAGTTCGACAATTCTGCTCTTACAGCCATCGGCGACATAAACCGTCTCTGCTTCTTCACCACAAAATGCTCCTACGACATAAAACCGCTTTACGCTCGGTCGTATTACACGAAGAACGACGAAGCTGTGAAAGCTGGACTAAAGCAGGTAGATGATGTAAAGGAGGGTTTCTTTCAGAAGCAAGTCAATGGCGAGAAGAACGTAAAGGACCTTTTTGAAGACGTGAACAAATGGCTCGACTCTCGCGGTTGTGGCGGCAAACTGAAACTCGAAAATCCGAAAGACAAGAGTGTGCAGGAGGTTACTTATCGTGCGGTTACATATAAGATAGTAGATAAGAAGTATAACGGTAGTTTTTACAACCAAGGAGCTTTTAAGGACACTGAAGTGGTGACAGCGAAAGGCGACTGGATTACCGTGCGTGTAGGCGAAGACAAGATTGCAAGCATCACCTGCAAGAACTCCATCAATTCGGCTCAGATGAGTGCAAGCATTTTCCGTATGTATGCCAATGAGAAGAATTTTCCCAATGAGTCGGTGTCGGACGTGATTGATTCGCTTGAACAGCAGTTCGGCATTAAGTTTCATTACGACTACGAACAGCGCAAGGTAACGGCCTATCTCATTCGCGACGTGTTCCGTAAGCAGAACCCCGACCCTCGCACATTCCATGCCCAGGTGCTCAGTATGCTCCCCATCACGGAGAAGATAACCGGTGTGCGTGCCGGATATGCAGCCGAGAGCGAAGCTAAGGAGCAGCGCGACAACGTGAAGAACAAGGTGAAGGACTTCAACACCGACTACGACTATATCGAATATCCTAAGAACTCTACTGTAACGAGTCTTACCTACAAGGACATTATTCACGAGGTTTACAACGGACCGATGAACGTGTTTGTTGACCTTCAGACAGGCAATAAATATCGTGTGAAGATCGACAAAGAGTTTACAGACGCAAACAATATGAGGCCTCGCTTGTTTGAGGTGGCTGCTATGAAGGGTGTGGAGATAGGCGATTGTTCTACTCTTAACGAAGACTTCATTCAGGAGTTTAAGTCGAGCTTTGTCCCTGTGGGTATGGTGGATGCCAATTACCGTATAGCCTTATCGTCAAGCACGGGTAGTACTTGCGCTTCCGATAATCCTAAACAGCCCAACGAAGTGGGCAAGCAATATGATGGCGTAGAGATTCAAAAGCTAAACGGCTCTTACGCCAAAACTCAGATGGCGGCTCTCGTTGATGAGGATATGGAACATGAGTTTGTGAAGCAGTACGTCAAGAACACCATGTCGTCGATGATTGCTGATTTCTACGTCACCGAAGAGCTCTCGCTACGTGAGAGCTACGATCCTTCTTCTACAGATGACGGCAACTCTCCTCTTCAGTCATACGACTGGGGTTTGTCTATCGCTATCATGCGTGGTGGCGGTATCGACGCGACACATGAAACCTACGGCTACAACTATGACGGCTTCGGCAACTCGAAGTGGCGCACAAAGGCTGGCGACTATGCCCTGACAACCGACTCTATCGACCCCTACGGCAACGAGTACGACTACAACGGCGTTGAGCCAGGCATCGGCAACGAGGAGCGTTTTTCTCTGAAGCCTCGTGCTTGGGTGCAGCCCGAATGGGCAGACGCTCCACTCGTGGTGAATACTCCGTCGGTCAAGAACCGCGGCTACGTAGACGTATTCCTCGTCGATTACATCTATTTCCTCCTTCATCGCAAGAAGTATTACGTCAAGTGCCTCGCCTCCGTAGCGCAGGTAGCCGATATTCAGAATCACTGGAAAGAGTGGTGGAATATCGACGGCAAGAAATGCCTTATCAACAAGGTGAATGCCGAGATTACTGCACGTGACGGATTGGGCGAAGTGGAATTGGAAGTGTTTGCAATATAACACCTTTTATATATACACACATCGCCACATCAAAAAGTAATAACCAACAATTAATAATTAATAATTACTAATTAATAATTAAAGCACATGGCAGCATATTTGAAATTAGTTGAAGGATCTATATTCAACGGCAACCCGATCACGTTCGCCGTCACTCCGCTCACGCTTAGTGGTTCGCCTTCATTTCACCGAATGGTGTTTGAGGTGAAGTGTGGCGTGAGTGGCGGCAACTACGAAACCATGCGTATGACCGAACCCGTCTTGACTGAAAACGGCAAAGCAGTACAAGTAGATATTTCGTCTGCCCTGCGCTCCTTCCGCGACTCCTACGAGTATTCGCCTGAGCCAGGTGCTATGCCAGTAGTAAAATTTAACGTGTCGGCATACGACGAGTATATGACTGATGGCGAAGTAAAAAAATCGGAGCCGGTGTCTTATCTCGCCGGCAAGGACGTAAAGCAAACTATCTTCGGTGGTTTTTCTGATTACGACCGCTTGATGGGCGAGCAGGACATGAAGGTGGGCAGACTGACACGCAAACCTAACACCACACCTCAGTTGGTTTGCGTAGGCGAACAGCTCGTCTATGCCGATGCGTACAGTCCGGCTGTAAGTCTGGCAACCGCCACATGGGATGCGCCCGAGGCTAAAGTCTACAACATAACGGCAGAAGGCGCGCAGACAGTAGGCGGACAGCAGCTCTTTGCCCTACCGGTTTCCGAGGCAGTACACCGCACGGAGTTTCGCTTTATCAACTCGTTCGGTGTGCTTGAGAGCATCAGCATACCCAAGAGTTATGCGCAGGAGGTAGACATCAAAACCACCAACTATACCGTAACACGCAAAGAAACCTTGCACTCCTTCTCTCGGTCGGCAGTACGCAAGCATGGCAACAAGGAAGGTTGGAACTACAAGACAGATCCTTTGGATGAAACATGGCTCGCTTGGTATCTTCACGAATTGCTTATGTCGGAGCACGTTTGGCTGAAGATTAACGGTAAGTTCCTGCCATGTAGCATCGAGTCGGAAGATACCATAAAATATGCCGACGATACCAAGACCGATATGTACAGCGTATCGTTCACGGCACGACTCAGTTTCTGCGGCAGTACGAAGATATAAGTCTCTCAGTTCTCATCTCTACATTTCTTGCGACCTCAAGAGTCACCATACTCTTGCGGTCGTTTGCGTTTAGGTATGTCCGTATAATACTAACGCTTTTTTCTAAATTCGTAACAGAAAATCAACACAATATATGACACAAGCGACAACCAAAGACTATTGGATTTCGCCTTCGGCATTGCATATCGAACTGAATGCCCTTGGCAATCCTGACTATATTCAGGCATCGTGTATGAGCGGTGCTCAGATACTTGTGTACGTCAAGGACATTATCGGCTTCGATGCCGGACACAACTACCGACGCTGGCCCTTGCAGGCAGTCCCAACGGTATTCAACACCCACACCGAAAAATACGTCTATGCCGCCATCCCTCGCGACATGACGCTCGATGCTTCGGCATGGATAGTATTCCCGTCTGAACAGATAGACATCTACGGCAAGAACGAAAAAGAAGAGCAGATAGGCGACGAGAAGTACTACTACGTCTTTCTGCAAGGCATCATAACCTCGTCGGGCGATAATGGCACGGTGCAGCGCGATTGGAAAGAAGGTGGCAGAATTGTATATGGCTATTTGTCCTCGGACGAAGCAATCAGTGCCATTCCCTACGAAAGCGAGTGGTATAATTATTCTTCGGTAGACAATATCGTGACCTTCCTCAAGGACATTACGATGAAGGCTGGCACTAAATTCCGCCAACTTTTCGCAAAGACTCTCACTATTGTGTCCGGAGGAAAAATAACCTTTGAGGACCAAGGTGAGGTGAATGGAGTAGCCACAACGGGTACGCAGTTTGAGTCTACTGACAAGATAGTAACTCCGAAGTTTCTCGACGATAATGCGCTGTCAAAAGTAAAGCAGGATGCTGCGCAAGAGATCATTCGTTTCATAAAAGGATTGACTTTTGGAGAGAACACCAGAGGTAATAACTTCGGCATCTCCTCCGACGGCATCGCGACCCTCAAAGAGGTTGTGTCGGCGGCGTTCCGTTCGGGTGCGCTCGGTTCGGGTTTCAAACTCGGCAATTATTCTGACAGCGAAGACAGCTATCTGGAGGTAGACCACCTGCTTGTGCGCAAGGCCGCAGAGTTCGTGAAGCTCGTAATTAGAGAGCTGCAAAGTGTCGGCGGCGAGATTGTTCTGTCACCTGCGTCGATGAAGATCAGTAAGGTGGACTTCTTGAAAAAGGGCACGTTGCTACCCGAATACGGACCGACGCCCTTGCGATACGATGTCTACCGTTGTTCGTTTTTAACGAAGCGAGGCGACGAGGAGATAACAAACCCGTTTGCTGTCAACGACCTTGTGCGCTGCCAGACGTTCAACATAAAGGAGGACACGACGGCGAATGCAAAGAACAAATACTACTGGCGCAGAGTGCTGCTGGTCGGCACGGACTACATCGACATCCTCGCTTTGTCGGGAGGCAACTACGGCGATTCGCAGCCCGAAGTGGGCGACGAGCTTGTTCAGATGGGCAATACAACCGATGTGGCGCGTCAGTCGGTGCTCTACCTCTCGGCTTACGGCTCTGATTCTCCGTCAATCAAGCTGTACAAGGGCGTGAACGACTACACGCTTGACGGCAAGGAGATATTCGTGGTGTCACGCGACGAGATATATGCGCTTGCGTCAATGTTCAAACTAAAGGTGAAAGACGGCGACACAACAAAGGAAACGACGCTTGCGGAGATTGTGGCGAGCGTTGACGGACTGAGTTCTACAGTGTCTGCGAACAAGCAGGAGGTAGATGGGCAGATAGGCAAGATAAACACAACGCTTACGCAGAACGCCGAGAGTATTACTTCACTTGCACAGAAGCAGACGAATACTGAGAATAAGGTATCGAAGATAGAGCAGACGACGGACAAAATCTCTCTACAGGTGGAAACGACCACGAACCTAAAGAATAGCATCGTCGGCTCTGCGCTGCGTCCGTGGGATGACATCACAAAGATAGCGGCGGCGCACTCGCAAAAGGTAGAGATAACAAGCGGTGGCGGCGTCGGCGGTTCAAACTACGCAACATTCAGTGCGTCGGGCGCCACAGCGGACACATACACAGGTCTGTACTTTAAGGATGTGCGTGTGTCGGCTGGCAAGACGTATGTATTCAGTGTATGGGCGAAGATTGTCAGCCTGTTTGATAATGGCGCTTACTACTCTATCAAGCGCTTTGACGGCGGTACGGAAGGCGCTGTTGTCAAGTCGGGCAATATCTTTCTGAGTATAGGTGGCTGGAAGCTCTTTACTGCGACGTTTACCGTACCCGACGGCTGCACGAAGCTGTTGCTTGAACTTGCCGTGCGCAGAAACGGTGCAATCGACGTGTGCCGACCGATGATAATGGAGGGCACGGAATACGGTGGCTGGAGCTTATCGCCCTACGACAAGACGGAGGCAGGCAAGCTGGAGTCGGGATTGAAAAGAGCAGGCATTGACCTCGAAGAGGACACTATCACGGCGACGGCTAACAAGTTCATGGTCAAGAACAACAGCGGCGAAGTGACGGCGAGCGTGAACGAGGACGGCTTGCTGGAGGTGGGTGCAGGTCTCTTCTCTGGACTGATACGTAAGAAGAAGACTATTATTACCCCCGACAAGTTGGAAGGCTACACAGAAGAAAACTCGATCAATGGATATATCCGACTAAACTTTGCAAAGACAGGTAGCTTTGTTGAGCTTTCGGGCGACATCGGCAAAAAGACAGGAGGTAACTACCCGACAATAATTCTGCCATTTCACAATCCAAACGCAAGCAATGCCAGCCTTGGTGTGACAAGCGAAGAAGCGGCGACGTACCTCGGGCAGGTGTTCGTTATAAGAAACAACACAAGTCCGACGACAACAATCAATATCGTTGGCTATACGTCGCTCGTTGGAGGTAGCAACACAGCTCGCCCCTACTGGCTTGAAAGCGGATGGATGGCAGTTCTCACCTGCGAATTGGTGTATGTCTCAAACGCTAATACGTATGCGATTGTGTGGAACGGCTACAACGTACCATTTACAGCTCCAATAGCGCACAGCGACGAAGGAGGAGGAGCGGTTGCGGACGAAGGAGGAGAACCTACAGCCGACGACCCGACAACAACAGAAGAAGAACAACCAAAAGAATAAGATATGAAGAAAATAGTTAGAGGTAACGACTTTACCCTGCGCATACCAGTGCGCAAGGTGGTGAATGGCGAGCAGGTGGCTTTTCCGCTGCCTGCCTGCACGGACATCGTTGTGAACATCGTGAACCAATATCGGCGTGTGTCTCTGAGTTACACTATCGACACAGCGGAGGACAACATCATCAATGCGCGTGTGGAAGGCGACGCCGTATCGGTGGGCACATACGCTCTCGAAGTTCGCGGAAAGATTTTCGGTAACGACTGGCGCAGCAAGGAGTACGAGCAGTTCAGCATCGTAGACAACAACGCTTCGGGCGACACGGTGTTCAACGGCGAGCTTATCGAGGGTGAGGACTCGGTAGAGATGAACACGGCGCTTGTCATCCTGCCTCCGACGGCAGAACTGACGCAGCTCATAACCGACGCAAACACTGCTATTGAAACGGCAAAGCAGACGGACGCAACGCTCAAGGCTAATGAGAGCGAGCGCACGGAGGCTGAGCAGCAACGAGCGTCGGCTGAAGCCGCTCGCGTGTCAGCAGAAAATAAGCGCAGTGAGAGTGAGGGTGCTCGCCATGCAGCAGAGAATGAGCGCGTGAGCAACGAAGAAGCGCGAAAGACAGCCGAAGCACAGCGCACCGAAGCCGAGACCGAGCGTGTCGAAGCTGAAAAGACACGCACGACGAACGAAACCGCTCGTGTCGCAGCGGAAAAGCAGAGAGCAGCGACCTTCGCCGAACTTTCAGAAAACGTTGATGCCGCCGTCAACAAGGCGAATACCGCAGCAAGTGCGGCAAACACGGCTACTGACAAGGCAAATGCAGAGGAAGGCAAGCGCGCCGAAGCCGAAGAACAGCGTGCCGAAGCCGAGGCTACACGCGAGCAGAACGAAAACATGCGCCAGGGGGCTGAAACCGAGCGTGTACGTCAAGAAGCAGCGAGAGAAACTGCGGAGACAGCTCGTCAGAGCGCAGAGGTGGAGCGAGAAAAAGCTGATACCGAGCGTGAGAAACGTGTGTCCGAAGCAATATCCAGCACGTCTTCTGCCGCAAAAGCCGCCACTGACGCAGCAGCTATGGCAACAGAAGCAGGTAACAACGCGGACAGCAAAGCAGCGGAAGCGGAGAGAGTGAACGCCGAGCTTAACGGCAACGTGCTAACCGTCACCAATCGGCAGGGAACAGCGAAAAGCGTGAATCTGACCGATGCGGACGAGCATGTGACGGTGAACGTGACCACAACCTTAGCGTCTGTCAGCGTGGAAGGTATCATTCTGAACGTCTATATCAACAACGGAGCAGATCCGCAGCAATATACAACCGATAGTAACGGACAAGCCGTGTTTACGGTGACGAAAGGTTCTACCTATAAGGTAGTGTTTCCCTACATAAAGGGATGCGCGATACTGAACCCCGTGCAACATGTCGCTGCCGTGGGCAACCGCATCATTGACGCTGTGTATGCCGAAGAGACGTTGAAGTTTGAGCATGTCACGGTGAGGATACAGAAAGCCAACGAAGATGACGTTTTGCAGCCTTGGGAGGGAGCGCCAGTGCATGTGACAATAGACGGCAAGAAAACAGACTATATCACGGACGCGCAGGGCGTGGTGAGCTTTGACGTGAAGATAGGCACGTCCTATACTGTCGCCGTGGATAAGGTGGACGGCATGTATGAGCAATATGATAACTACAGCAGAACACGCAAAGCCATGGCAGATTCTTATCGTTTCAACTATGCCTATCACTATTACGAGAGTGGCGTGTGGCTTGTTGATGACGAGGGCAAAAAATGGACGTGGGACGCATGGGAAGCGAGCGGAAAAGACAAGACTCATCTTGTCTTCGTATGTATAAAAACTCTCGACACGCAGCGCTACGGCGGCGACATCTATATCAGCATTGATCTGCTTGCCAACTTCACACAAATTCCAGAAAAGAAATGGGCAAACCAAAACGTCCAGTTTAAAAATATACCATTGAACGGTATAGACAACAACGACCCACAGTATTACAAGTTTGTCTATAACGGTCTTGTCGTGACAATAATAATTATTGCTGAGGGTGACGAGCGGAGCATCGAAACACCGTTCTGTGACTACTGCTACTCCCAAACCGTTGATTGTGCCGGCGAGGCATGGCAGGGCTACGGGCCGACACTCGAACAATGGGAATTGGCATGGGCAAACATCGATTATGTCGTTGATGCCGTTAACCTTAAATTCCCCGAACTCGGCGTGAACGTTAATAATTATAAAGGAATCAAGTGGACCGTTACACAGTACGACACGCGGTACAACAATCAATTCAGTACGAGGCAAAGCATCAGTTTCAAGACAACTGCGTTGCTGGCGATTCCCTTCTTCGCTTGTCCCTCTCCCTCTTTATCTCTTTCTCTCTCAAGCGAGGAAGACGCAAGCGTTGACGCCGAGCGCGTGGCGTGAGGCGTGTGTGCGAGTGGTTGTTATAAAAAATTATGAACAAATTAAAAATAAGAAGAAACAATGAGAAAAATAAATTTTGTAAAAACGTTTGTGGCGAAAGACCAGTACAAGGAAAAAGAAGAGAGAGAAGGTGTATGTATCGTGCATCTTGACGGCGTGCTCAACGAGGAGTTGGGTGCATACGAGTGCGTCGAGTGCTCAATGCCCGCCAGCGAGTATTCGGAGGCAGCAGTCAACGAGGCTTATGCTGCATGGAAAGTGGCAACGGCAAACAGAAGACTTGCCCGGGCGAAGCGTGAGGTTTTGAAGAAGATTGAGGACTACGACACATCTTCTGCTGTCAACGGCTTTGCGCTCAACGGTACGGTGGTGTGGCTCGACAAGGCGACACGTGTCGGACTGATGAACTCCACAAGTATCACAAAGGCTATGGGGCAGCCGACGACGACGCTGTGGCTTGGCGAGAGCAAGATGGAGGTGCCCTGCGGCACGGCGATACAGCTGCTTTCGGCGCTGGAGATGTACGCCCTGGAGTGCTTCAACGTGACAGCAGCACACAAGAAAGCAGTGAGCGAGCTGAACAGCATCGAGGAGGTTGAGAAATACGACATCACGGCAGGCTATCCTGCGCAGCTTAGAATGGAGGTGTAGTATGACATTAGCTATCATTATACTCCTCGCTCTTGCGCTGTATGTTTTAAGCTGCTGCGTGGCAAAACGAGTGCCGACCATGCTCTCGGAGGTATATTACCTCGCAGATAAGGACTGGCTCTTCCCGGCGCTCATGGCGACGCTCGGCGCATCGTTCCTGCCGCTCATGCTTTCAAAGGGCGGAATCGAGTGCATGGCGTTTCTCTCCTGCGTGGGCATCATCTTTGTCGGCGCAGCTCCTGCGTACCTCGACGAGAGTCAGCGCACGATACACAAGTGCGGAGCTATCACGTCGGCAATAGCAAGCGTGGCGTGGGCGTGTAGCATCAACGCTCTGCCTACGGTGCTGTTTGCCGTACTCGCTGCTGTGCTCTGCGTCTGGAAACGTCCGTACTGGCTGTTCATCGTCGAGTGCTGCGCGATACTCAACATCGTAACAACATTATTCATCTAAATCTTAAATAACATGGAAATCAAGGTAAAACGAATAGCAAAGAAGGAGGCGTACACAATCGGTAAGATGTACGTTGACGGCGCATACATCTGCGACACACTCGAAGACAAGGACAGAGGACTGACATCTAATATGTCAGTTGCGCAGATATGCGGAGTTAAAATCAAGGGCGAAACCGCCATACCTACGGGCAGATACCTCGTCGATATGAAGACGGTATCACCTCGCTTCGGAGGTCGGGCGCAGTATCAGTTCTGCAAGGGCCAACTACCAAGGTTGTGCAATACACCTGGCTACCAAGGCGTACTTATTCACTGCGGTAACACAGCGAAGGACACGGAGGGCTGCATCCTTGTCGGCGAGAATAAGGAGAAGGGCAAGGTGCTCAACTCAACGGCAACGTTCCGCAAGGTGTACGCAAAGCTAAAAGCTGCTGACGAGAGAGGAGAACAGATTTGGATAACAATCGAATAAGGAGGTGCAGATGGATGTAATGAAAATTCTGATGTTGCTGAACTGCATCATATTGGGAGCGACAACACTCTTTGTTTTCTACAAGGCAGCGCAGCTCGATATAATAGATGAAGGCTACGACGAGAACAAGCGAAACCGACAAGGCGCAATCGGATGGTTTATCACGTCTATATTCGTAGGCGTTCTTGCACTGCCAGTAATGGTGCTGCGTGAGGTGTATCAATGGAAGCGTTTTAAACTACCGAGCATCGAGTGGGATGACATTTGCCGCTACGGCTTTACTATTGTCATCGGCTCTATGCTGCACGTGCTCCTGCTTGTGGTGGTTACGCCGTCTTCTTGTTGACAGCGAAAGTAAAAGAGCTAAATCAAAAAACCGCTTCCATCCTCGCAGACAGAAGCGGCCCAACTTTTGTTATACTTTACAGAAGTATGGCTAAGAGCCATATTCGTGACTGCAAAGGTACAATATTTTTTTGTTTTTACATCGGATTTTGCTGATTTTAGTTCACTAACATAGGACCCGTGTCGCGGCCTGTAAACGATATATTGATATTGCGAGCATAGTCTCCGTTCTTTTCCGTCATTTCGTCAACGTGTAGCTTCACGCGAAACGTCTTTTTCCCATATTCGTCGCCCTTATCAAGAGTCCTTATCTCTACCCAGGCACCTTTTACGGGCTGATTGTTATCCCAAGTGCTTAGTTCGTTCTTCTTGTATTCGGGTTGCCATTGCTCCTTCCATCCCCACACCGAACCGTCAATCTGCTCTATCTCGTAACGACCGTCATACATATCGTCAGCAGGGGCATTGTAGACCGAAAAACATACAACGTAGTAGTAGGTCTTGTAATTGCCCCTCATCGGGTCGCTATAGAGGGCAAAGTACCCCTTGCCGTAGTTTTGGGAGTAAGACAAATGGTGTACTGGCTTTTCCTTGAGAAGTTTTGAAAAAGCCGACTCCACCGGCACATACTCCGGTTCCTCGTTGTCATCGCTGCTGCAACTGCTCACACTCACACATGCTGCTGTCATCATCGTCAACAGCAGCATCATTCTAAAGATTTTCTTCATACATTAATATTTTTATACGTTAGTACTTTCGTATTTTTGTATTCCTCACCATGCCTGATGTTTCACACGCCTTTCTTTATCTTTACCCATGTCGTTTTTAACATTTGAGCAAATAGGTATCGAATATAACACGAATAGGTATCGAATAGAGCCATTGTTGTCTTCGGCACTCATGGGGAACCTCCCTATGTTTTAACATTCACAACACTCTTTGGCATAACGGAAATTTCCACTGTAGGCACATGAGTCTTGCCGTTTTTTTGCTATGTCCGTAGGACGGAAAGCAAAAAAGCACTGCTATCCTCGCGGACGGCAGTGCTTAAAACCAAAATAGTAACATAATCATAAAAGATTATGAAACATGTCGTTTTATCACTCTGCCCTAATGCTTGCGCTGATTTTTGCGCCACACGAGGGGCAGACTGTCTGTATCTTAAATTCTGATGGAGCCTTTTGAGTTTTATCACACTCTTGCCATTGGTCTTCTTCGGGAAACAACTCGGTTATCTTCACGCCTAATGCGTCGGCTATCTCATAAAGGTTGCTCAATGAAGGATTGCCGTTGATACGCGAACTCATTGTAGCTTTCGTGATTGTGCGCTGATTGTTGTCCTTGTCGGTGCGGATTATCTTGTTGGCGAGGTCGGTCAATGTAAGACCCTTCTCCTGCATGATTTCAGCTATGCGGAGATTGTTTCTCTTTCGTTCCATAATAATGTTCTTTGATGTTTCTATTCTGTAAAGTATTAAAAGTTTGATGCAAAGTTATATAATTATATGAATATTTGCAAACTATTTTGAAGAAAAATAATACAAATACGAATATTTTAATACTTTTGTTTGGTATTGTCATATTATGGAACGCGCGTCTACCCTATCCCATTCTTCTCCTCCGCATATCGCGGAATGTTTGTTACGAGAAAAGCCGTGGCACAGTTGGGGCATACCAGCACTTTGTGTGCGTCTTGTGGGGTCTGGGCGAACAGCGGACCTAAGCGTTCACGCTCGGCATACTCCTTCAGTTTTTCAAAGCTCACCTTGGGCTCTTCGATGATTGTGCCGTCTTGAGCCATGCGATAGAAGAAGTCGCGAGGGTCAACGTCTATTGCCCAGGCTATCTTGTATATGGTGGAGAGCGTAGGATTGCCCGAAGTCATTTGCGACACGGCAGCCTTGGTCACGCCCAGGCGTTCTGCCACTTGCTGAGTGGTGAATCCCTTTCGGTGAACGGTCTCCATAATGTTCAGTTCCGTAACGGGAGCGTATGGCTGCACCACCTTGCGCCCATCTTTCTTTATCTCGATGTCTATCATATATATAGTGTTTTGTGTTGTTTATAACGCAAAGTTAAGATATTTTGCTTTTATGCGCAGGACATTGTGCGTATTTTATTCATTTGATGTAAGTTTAGCCTATAAATATTATGTTTTTAGTATAGTTATTTGTTGTTTAATCGGCTAAAAATGAGCGTTTTAATATGTTTAATCCCCAAAATAATCGTTGTATTTTGGGTTTCCTCGAAAGTGGTAGAACGTAGGTTGCTACCCATAAAACTATGTAATTTTTTAAGGATTAGAGCAAAGGTGTTGTTTTGAACGGCTCAACCTCACAAGCGAG
>OIXL01000586.1_pt1 | contig 17426 bp, 17 predicted proteins | sample 1587761 | NCBI WGS metagenome assembly OIXL01 (sample SAMN03283246) | human gut metagenome | biome: human-associated habitat; material: feces | host: Homo sapiens | place: Peru | collected 2012 | reverse complement strand
CGAGTTACTCTCGAAAGCACTTGCCTATCGGTAGATACCTCTCCAAAGTCGAGTATCTGAATCAACCTATCGGTAAGTATTGATTTGCAAATATGATGATTGAGTGACTTACTGACGTACTGATTCATTGTCGTATTGATATACAGACAGAAAGTATTGTATATATGTTTATATGTATATCATTCATTTGAACAAACGTTAGAACGTTCTAACGGTAACCCCAAAAGAACACTCACAGTCTTGTAATCGCGATGACTCTCAATACAGCGAGTAGCAAAACTGTGGCGTAGCCCATGGAATTTTAATCGCGAAATATCCAACTGCTTCAATAGCTTGTTAAAATAGTTGCGATACGTTCTTGGCTCAGTCTAGCAGGAAACTTAACTTTCCACTCTACATGATTGAGCCAACCTTGCTTCTCTCCGAAACGAACCACCATTTTTAAAACAATAAGCATGTCCTTTATACTTTTTGGCTCAATCCATGATTCAACTTGTCCAAGGCTAGTATGTTTATTAACGATTGATATTGATAAGTGAAAATTCTGTGGATGAACATCTCGGTTAATAAATCCTGAGATATTCATCACACAGAATTTGGGTGTTGCATTTTAGAGGTTGATTTGAAAACCAATACTTTTCTAAAAACGATTAATCTCATCCTCAGCAGAACCGCTTCCGTTGTATTTATCTTTGAAACTATTGAAGTTGTAACTAATGGAAGCTATGATGCAGCGATTGAAGTTATTCACCTTTCTGTTCTGCACCACAAAATTGACCCTCTTTACATCGTTCAACTTCGAGCTATCAAACAAGTCCTCTGCTTTCAATGTTATCGTCAATTTCTTTTTAAGTAACTGTTTCTGTACCATCATATTGAATGACGAATAACCGTTTTGCTCGTAGATGCCATGATGTCCCTTAATGTTCCAAAAGAAATCACATCGAAAAAGCCAATCGTTCCTTAGTGCCACTACATTTTGGAAAGCGAAGAGACCGTATGGATGATTGTAGTCTAATTGCTCTCCATTATATGATAGCGTGAAATAAGGTTTATAGACACCCACCGTCAAAGTAGGTCGCCAACAACCAAAAACAGGTGAAACAACACATTGCGCTCCTAGTTGCTGGAAATCCTTGGCGTTGGTTGACATCCAAGTTACCGTTCCAGGTTTGCCAGATACAGCAACGACAGTCGGATGGATGTAATCCTTGATATACTGATAATCCAACTTGAAGTCGAATATGCTATAATTCACACTAAGTTCTGTATCATACACGTATTGCGGTTTCAGATAAATGTTGCCTTGCTCATAATGGTATTGATTGTTGTAGCTCACACTGTTGTTCAACTGACGAAACGAAGGACGGTTGACCCTGCTACTGAAATCAAGATTCATCCCCACTCTCCCAAACATAGTGGAAAGAGAAAGGGATGGAAGTAAGTCCGAATAATTGGTCTTGTTCTTTACTTCTCCTTGGTCTGTGTTGATGGCATGAATGTACTCATAGCGAAGCCCGATGCTTCCTTTCCATTTGGAGGCAGACAAACGATAAGTGGCAAATCCTGCATACTTGGTTTCCTTATTCTTGAATTGGTCATCGGCTATCTTCCCTTCTTCGTTTACAGACATACCCCATGAACTGATTTTACTGAAATCCGTTCCGAAATCAAGCCTATTATTCTTATTCATGTTCCAAGCAAACACCCCTTTGAGTGCAGTCGCACGATTTCGCTGGTCGTTTTGCATATGCGTGATTTCTGAGACAGCATCAATTCTACTTGTCTCGCTCACTTGTTGCTTATGTTTCAGTTGAGCATAAACATAGTCGGCATCCAAGTTGAGCTGTAGGTTGTCTGTTAGTTTGCCGATATAATACAGATTGACATTGTGAAACCTTTCCTTTTCAGATTCTTCAGTCTTATTGTCTGTAGATGTCAGCAGTTCATCATTCTTGTACGTCTGCATATAGTCGAAAGGAGAGTCGAGCATCTTGTAGTTGGAGATGCTTCCCAAATATCTTCCGCCGATAGTGTGATTCTTGTTTATGGCATAATTCATACCAACATTATAGTCATGAGAGTGAGAGCGGTCGGAATATTCAGAAGCAGAAATCTCATGGAATGTATCTTGCTCGTAATTGAACTGGTTAACATCATATCTGATGTCACTTCTCGTATTGTCATATTGATATGCGAGGAATACATCCAAAGCTCCATTGTGGATGTTGAGGTTGACCTCCTCGTTGTTAGACAAATTCTTATGTTTGGAGATTTCCGCACCCACAATACCAGAAAGTCCATCCAAGGAATGGTGTACGGTAGTGATGTTTATGACACTCCTTGTTTCTGCATCGTATTCTGCCCCAGGGTTTGTTATGAGCTGTACAGACTTCACGTTGGTAGAAGAAAGGAGTGACAACCCTGAAGTATTAGTCTGCTTTCTTCCATCTATATAGATGACAGGCTCACCCTTACCAAACACCTCATACTTTCCATTTGTATAGAGCATCCCAGGAATATATTTGATAACATCTGTTGCCTTGCCAATATTTTTCAAATTGGAATTTTGAACGTCAAGCGTAAGTTTACCGTTTTCTCTTGATATGTATTTGCGATGCCCTTTAATCTCAATTTTTTGCAGATTAATTGTTGCATCCTCCAAAGTTATGGCACCAACCTCACCGGTACGATATGCATTACAATAAGTTTTGTAGCCCACACAACTCACTTTCACAATTGCCTTTTTCACCTCGCAAGGAATTACGAACTGACCATTCTCATTTGTTACACCACCCGTGATTAAACTGGAATCACTAACATTGAGCAAAGCGACATTGGCGAAATCGACTGGTTGATGGTGAGTGTCTACAATGCGCCCCATCATTCTGTTAGAAGCCTTTTGGATACATTCAACGATAATAATATTATCTACTTGTTTCATTTTGATAGGGTAAAAACCAATCAAGTTCATGATGGCATCTGGAACACTTTCATTCTTGATGTTCTTTGTCACCTTGAAATCCTCCAACTCGTCATACACAAAGTTGATGACATACTTATCCTGTTTGGCATTCAAATCCTTTAATGCCGCAGAAAATGACACATTATTATATTGTCGAGTGATACGTTGGGCAGAAACGCCCATACTTATCACCGAAAGCAAAATCAAACTTATCAGATATTTACTCATAGCCTATTCTCTGTTTTATAGTCCATATACTGTATATACAGTTGAGCCAAGCAAAAAACTAAGCAAAACAATAACTTTTTTCAAAATTTACAGAAAAAACATTCAACGACTCCTTGTCTTCCACAAAGCCATTGGATGAAATTTGATTCTATTGACCATCTCTTTATCTTCGAACAGCAATTCAGGAATATACTTCTTGTCATTGAATTCCCGCACATATTCTTTCTCTGATTCTGTCAGAACCAATAGCTTTGAGAGAAAGTCTTTCACTTCTGTCTTGGCTTTTTCAAAGTCAAAATGCTCACTGCGCCTAAGCACAGGCAAGAGTTGCGAACGAATCTGCGGAAAACGGATTTTGTCTATCTGCGGAAAGTCAGTATATTCCGTAGGCGTAGCGTTGTCTTTTCTGCTTGAGCCAACAGTCAGATAAAAGACGGTCGCTTTTCTCAGCAACGTTTTCTCTTCATCGCTTACGAATAGCTGATGCTTCACCATGTTATAGACATCATAAATGTCACGTGCAGCACTTCTACCTATCAAGGCGTTTATCTTGGTGGCAAACAATTCGACAGGTGAAAGAGAACGTACCTTCACATCGCTCAGAAACGGAATGGACACATGAGTCTCTATGGCAGGCAGGATATGGCAACGGTCGGAATAGTTGATTTCAATCTTGATGCCATCGTTGTTGCCTGCGGCATTGGTATAATGAAACACCCATGAGTCAAGCGTATGCGGTGTCTTGGAGCCAGGCGCAAGATGATAACCATCCGACTCCATATAGCGTAGAATCTCGTTATTCACTTCTTGGCGAATGGAGAGCATGGATTCTCGGTCGCAATCCACCGTAAAGTCAAGGTCTATATCTACCGAGAGTCTTGGCAGTTGGAAAACGGTGAGATTGATGGCTGTGCCACCTTTCAGCACAAGAGATTTAGACAGCAAAGGACTGTCATGGAAATAGTTGAGTATCTCCACCAATCGCATCACCTTTTCGAGGTTGTCGCGAATAAAGCCTTGCTCCTTGGCGATGATGTCAAGAGCTTGTTTGTTATATGAGTTCATATTCTTCCTTTGATGTTAGTTCTTGCGGCACATACATGCGCCATTTATTTACAAATGTATCCGACTCTTCGTTGTTAGTCAACCACTTGACGCTTTTGGTTCCCTTGGCTCGGCACAGCTCCAAGAGGGATTCTGAGATGTTGGCTTGTTCCTTGATTCGCTCCAACAGATAGCCTGTCTTCTGGTACAGGAATGCCTTGTCGTACCTTGCGAGATAATCGATGAGCCTTTCCTCATTGAGCAAGACGATACCCTCCATGCAATGCAGCAATTCCTCAATACCACCAGCTCGGTCGATGCGGTCAAAGCAATCCAACAACGTACTCTCCACATCCGTTACTCGCACATAAGGGTTTCCCTTGGGTGTCATCATACCAACGATTTCCTTTGTTTGTCGGCAATAGGTATAATCCACATCGTCGAAAGAAAAGGAATTGAAGCGAGTCATGCTTTTCACAAAAACCTCATTGAAGGGTTGATGAGCCAATCCATGAAATTCCAATGCTGTGTGATAACTGATGCAAGCTGTAGGTGATAAGTGGCTTCCTATCTCATACTTGTCGCAAACAGGTAAGCCTGATGCAATATCCTTCATGCAATAGGTATTGCGCCGTATAGCCACAATCCACCCTTGTTGCTTGTACCGGGCGAGCAACGCCTCCACCGCCTTCACCTTGTCTTTCAGAGCTTCAGAAAGTTCATCTAAGGTGAATATCCGGAGCTTGTATAATATACTTAATAGTTCTGTCATTGTTTCTAATTTTTCGCAAAGATATAAAATATAATTCATTAATGAGGAAAAGAAGAAACTTTTTATTGTTTTTTATATGTTCTTTCCTTCTTAATTGTCCGACTACGGAGGAACAAATGCTCTATTTCACTATTTTTTGCCTTTTTAGGCATTCTTTTATTATAAAAATTTGGTGATTAGAAAGAAAAAACGTATTTTTGCAACACATATATTAATATTGATAGATATGGTATAATCATAATGTAACAAGGGAAGGAATTGCCATATGGCAAGGTGACTACTTTACCTCATTAACACAACTTAAAAATACAATATCATGGGATGTTATTTAGCAATCGGGCTGAAGATAAAAGCAGCCATTGGAAAGAAAGAAGTATCGAATCATCTTGACGAGATGCCACTCGATGAATTTTTCAAGGAGATAGAAAAAGAGTATCACCTTGAAGACATTTACGTTCGCCAAGAAACAGAGGATTATTATGTTTACACACTTGACGAAAAGTTATTAGACAAAGAGTTCATCCCTTTCTTGGAGAAGTTCTATCAATTACGTTACCAAGATGGCGACAACTATGATGCTCCAAAAGTATTGGAAGAACTAAACAGTATTCCTGACACTTCATCTCGCTTAGCTTTACTAAGCCAGAAAAGCTTTCAAACTTATCAAATGGGAAGCGATAATGACTACTATCGGGTAAAGGGAAGTTGGAACAACTACCTACCAATCTATAATACTTATGCCATTTTGAGTTTGGATGGCAAGATAATAATGGAATGTTATAACGGAGTATTCAATTTCTTGCGTCGTTGCATCATAGCACAAATGCCAGAGTTCAAGCTATCTAAAGCTTTAAGCATTTGGATTGATGGATAAAATGACATAACTAATAAAAACATACTTCACCATAAGCCTTTGATATTCAATAAAATCAAAGGCTTATGGTGAGGAACAACGCCTAAATACACCTTATTCTATCATCCCGTAAATAAGGAAGGAATTGTAATAGGGTAAAGGGAGTTACAAAATTACTGCACAACAACTGTGCTACACTCGCACAACACGTGTTGTGCAAGCGCATAACAGCTGATATGCAAGCGCACAACAGCTGTTGTGCGACTGACGGAAGTGACTTTCCCGGCAACATATACTTACTGTTCCAACAACTTATCCTACTTCTTCCGACAACTTATAAAGGCTTCTTACGATGCTTATTCCTATTGATAAGCAGTTCTAACCCACATCAATAGCACCGCTCATTCGTATCAATCAAACCGCTCATCCATATTAGTGCCATTTTTATTTGGTAGTTTAAGAATAAAAGATTACCTTTGTATCGCTAAACAAAAAGAAGAAAACGATGGCTATTAAATATGAAATCCATTATCTTCCCAATGCAGGAGGAAATGAAGAGACTCGCCGATTCGCCCATATCTTTGAGCAAACAGCAATGACAGACAAACAGATGATCAGCCGAATCGCCAGACATAGCAGCCTGAGTGAAGGAGATGTAGCAGCCGTACTCATGCAACTGCGTGATATCATCGAAGAAGACCTGCAGGAGGGAAGACGTATCAACATTCCGGAAATAGGTTATCTCTCGCTCTCGGTAGATCTGGATATGGATGAACTGAAGCCAGACAATAAAGTGAGAGCTGAATATGTAAGCGTAAGAGGCATCAAGTTTCGCCCCAATGCAGACCTGCTAAAACAGGTGAAATATAATACCCATTTCGAGAAATCACAATATACTTCCCGCTCCTACCCTTTCTCTGAAGATGCATTGAAGGAGAAAATAAGAGAGTATCTGAAGCATAACCGTTCCATTAACAGAAAAGTACTGGAAGCGGAATTTCATATCCGTAAACAGACAGCACTCAACTGGCTAAAGAAACTGGAAAAATCCGGATTCCTGATAAAAGAAGGTTCCCGAAATGCACCGGTTTATTTCCTGGCAGAAGAATAGGAGCCCATCGGATGATAGGTCTCATCATGATAGAACTCTCTAGATGACTGCAAGCCATAGCCTCCGCGACCATCTAGGCTTCATTACATTAAATCTACACCCTAAAGATAAAGTAATATGCCAAATAAAGAAGAAAAGAGAATAACAGAGCAGAGTTCGCTCTACGAACATCTGGAAAAGATGAGCGTGGATGAACTCACCGCTCATATCAATGCAGAAAACAAGAAGGTGGCTGTGACAATAGAACAAGCATTACCTGCCATTAACCAACTGATTTCCGCCATTGAAGGGCAGCTGAAGAAGGGCGGAAGACTCTTCTATGCCGGTTGCGGAACGGGCGGAAGACTGGCTACGCTCGATACCATCGAAGTGCAGAACACCTATGGCATCGACGGTTCGCAGATACAAGCCATCTTCCCCGGAGGCATCGGCTGCCTTACACAAACCAGAGAATCAAGAGAAGACGACCTGGAGAATGGTTGGCACCAGCTCTGCGACAAGCATATCTCAGAGCAGGACTTCGTGCTGGGTTTCTCGGCAAGCGGCACTACTCCCTTCGTGCTTTCCATCTTGCAGCATTGCAAGGAGGCAGGTATTCCTACGGGTTGCATCGTCAACAATCCTCACGTTCCTATCGCCCAAGCTGCCGATTATCCCGTAGAAGTAATCACGGGACCGGAATTCGTAACGGGAAGTACCCGCATGAAAGCCGGTTCATCGCAGAAGATGATTTTGGATATGATCAGCACTTCCCTTCAGATAAGGCAAGGACGGGTGGAAGGTAACAAGATGGTGAACGCCAAGCTCATCAATCATAAACTCATCGACCGCGCCTGCCGCATCTTTATGGAACGCAATCCGCAATATACGGATTACGAGGAAGTGAAGCTGCTGATACTGAAAGCAGGAAGCGTGAAGAAGGCGGAAGACCTGCTGAAGAGTTAAAGCGACTTAGATGTTTAGATTGAATTAGACAAGACTTCGCCTTAATATTATAATAGCACTATCAAGACTTCACCTTATATAATAGGACAATATGGCAAAGAAAGCAATTGTAATGGGTGCCACATCGGGCATCGGAATGGAAGTGGCCAAACTGCTTGCTGCAAAAGGTTGGCAAGTGGGAATAGCCGGAAGAAGAATTGAAAGATTGCAGGCTCTGATTTCTGAAGGCAAGACAACCTTGCAAAAGGGAATCTCACCTGATAGCAAGGAGACCTCGCAGGGCGGCATTACCTGCTACCAGCAAATAGACGTGACTTCTCCCGATGCTCCTGCCCAACTTCTCGAACTCATCGATAAGTTGGGAGGCATGGACCTCTACTTCCATAGTTCCGGCATTGGCTGGCAGAATAATACGCTGGATATAGAAAAGGAGTTGAAGACCCTGGAAACCAACGGCTTAGGATTCACAAGAATGGTAGATACGGCGTTCAACTGGTTTGCTACTCATCATCAGAACAATTCAAAAGCCCGCATTGCCTGCATCACTTCCATTGCCGGAACCAAAGGTCTCGGTGCTGCACCTGCCTACTCTGCCACCAAGCGATTCCAAAACCATTATTTGGAATGCCTGTCGCAGCAGGCACGGATGCGTCATCTCCCCATCGCCATCACAGATATCCGACCAGGCTTCGTAAAGACCGACCTCATCGCAGGCAGCAGCTATCCGCTGCAGCTCAAACCGGAAGATGTGGCGAAGCATATCGTAAGTGCCATCGAAAGCGGAAAGGAAGTAAAGGTGATAGACTGGAGATATGATATCCTCGTCTTCCTCTGGCGACTCATTCCTAGATGGTTATGGACGAGATTGAGGATTACAACATAACATCTTTATTCCTTTCTGATAACAATCGTCTTAAACCAGTCTTTCAACACTCCAGCATATTGATCCTGAGAATCAGAGAGCAGGATGACAACCTGGGAACCATCTTCCAACTTGGGTCCAAGACACATACCTTCGTAATTAGCAAAGGAACGCTTGGAAAGCGATAAGCCGGTTTTCCATTCCGTAAGCAATCTCTTCTTCAAGAAAGGAGTATCTGATGAAAACTTCTCTTCCATAGAAAACCCATCAGAATTCAAAGGATTAATCAGATAGAGCTTGCACTTGCAGAAAGCCCCAATCTTAATCTTCGGGATAAAGGCCTCACGCTCCAAAACCAGAAGCTGACCATCGGGCAAGGCGCAAAGCTCACTCACACCCATCACATAGATGTCTGCTTTCTTATGGGTAGAAGGCTTGTCCATCTGATAGGCATAGGTCGTCATATAACGAGAGTCTTTCTTGCTACTCACTTGCTCGCTATACTCTTCCTTGTTACGATTTTCCTTCATCTTTCCCCTATCAAACCTCATCAAACGAAGCTGGTTGGCCAAACCGTTTTGAGGAGTAGCAGGCTGTCCGTCCTTGCGAAACGTACTCTCAGGAATCGTCCAGAGATACTGCCGGATGGAATCAAAAGCCAGAGATTCAAAATTATAATTTGGATAAAAATCAGAAGAAGGCCATCTGCTTTCCCAAAGGTTCTGCTGATAACCAACCTTGGCAGCATCTGCCGAAGTATGCAGAATAGGATACTCCTTTAAACGGCAATATCCTTCGCTTGCTATCACCAAGGTAGAATCAGAAAACTTCACGATGGCTTCGTGGTCAAAGCCTTTCTCCTTCCCCTGCCAAGGCTTTCCATCGTTCAGAGTTCCATCTGTTCTCTCGGTAAACCCAAGGTTCTCTACCTTTTCCAGTTCACCGGTCTTGGGATTCACCTGAATTCGGAAGTTGAAATACAGGGCGCTATCCGATTTGTCGCTTACCACCGCATAGATGTCATCATGCAGATGAGCAATGCCACTATAGTTGCCCGCAGCCACTGTTTTCGGAAAAGCTTTCTGAGGATTCTCTCTCACTACTTTCCAATCCTGAGCTCCAGCCAACAGACTGAATCCCAAGAAGATGGTCAAGATATTACAACGCTGCATAAGTAAGAACAAACTCCATGGTTAATTCGAAATCTACATGCGCCGTCTTCCTGCTCTTGAGATTCTCCACATCACACGACCAATCTGCCATCGTATCAAACGGCTTCACCCGCATATCCTCAAACATCAGGTTTTCCTCTGAGAATAACTTAAAGACCGTTTCCTTGGCACACCAATGCACCAGCTTGGCATCCAGATCTTCCGCCTTCTCATCCTTGCGCAGGAATTTGGAAGCGATGCGCTCTACCCTATCACTGAAATATTCGATATCTACCGCCACTTCCTGATTCTTGGAAAGAATAAGCGCAGCATAACCCTTGGTATGCGAAACGCTGATATGGTAACCACGGAACAATGGCTTTCCAGCCCCGTTGTGGGTAATGTCACCCGCATGAGAAAGCAAGCCCTTGGAAGCCCCGTTCGTCTTGAGCATCTCATACATTAATGCACGAATGGCAAGAAACTCCAGTTTCCTGCCATCGTTCTTATATTTCTCTTCCACCTGGGAGCGGTAAGCCTGCAGGTGAGGATACTGCTCGAACAACTGTTCTGCAGTTTCATCCATCTGCCATAAGCCCAGGCTCACTCCCGGATAAACTTCTCGTATATTGACTACTGCCATATTTCTATTATCTGTTTAAAATGAAACCCAGATGATTACTTAGAAGAATCCTTCTCGTTATCTCTCACAGGATGCACCGTCACCTTAATCTTGCTGATGCGACGCTCCTCTATTTGCATAACCTCGAAAGTATAGTTCTTATAATCTATCTTCTCGTGCATACTTGGGAAATCGCCTTTGATTTCCAAGAGCAGACCAGCCAGAGAATCAGCATCACCCTCAACCTCCTCGAACTCTTCGTCATCTACATTCAGGATTTTGCAGAAATCAGAAAGAAGCGTTTTACCTTCAAAGATAAAGGTGTTGTAATTTAATTTCGAGTAGAACTTCTCCTCCTCATCGTATTCATCATTGATTTCACCTACAATTTCCTCCAGAATATCTTCGAGAGTAACAATACCCGATGTTCCTCCGAACTCATCTACCACAATGGCGATATGAACCTTGTTGTCCTGGAACTCGCGAAGCAGATCATCTATCTTCTTGGTTTCAGGAACAAAGTAAGGAGGACGAATCAAACTCTGCCAACGGAAGTTGGAAGACTTCGTAAGATGAGGCAATAAGTCCTTGATATACAGTACACCACGAATATTATCTGTATTATCCTGATAAACAGGAATACGACTATAATTATTCTCTTCAATGCACTTTAATACTTCTGGATAAGAACTACGGATATCCAGGTCAACAATATTCTGCCGGCTGGTCATCACCTCCTTGGCTGTTTCATCGCCAAAGCGGATGATACCCTTCAGCATGCTCTGCTCGTCCTTGATATCATTCTTATCAGTCAGTTCCAGAGCTTGTTCCAAGTCATCAACACTCAGCACATGATTTTCCTTCTGTATAATCTTTTCTGCAAGAATTCCACTTTTCAGCAAGATAGTTTCTAAAGGCCAAAACAACTTTCTGGCAAACAGAATTCCCCCTACGCACCGGCGACAGAACTTCAGAGAATCCTGGCGGGCATACACTTTCGGCATAATCTCACCAAAAAGCAAAAGCAAGAAAGTAAGAATAACCGTAATAATCAGGAACTGAAGCCAATAAGCTTTAGGACCAAACTCTACGATTCCTGCGAATACATAATTAAGGAGCATGATGATTGTGACATTCACAAAATTATTGGTTATCAAAATAGTAGCCAACGTACGTTCGGAATCATCACGCAACATCTGTATTTTCTTATCGGCATCAGTCTTTTCATCCTCAAGTTCCGCAACATCAGTTGGTGATAAACTGAAAAAAGCAATTTCGGAACCACTGGCAAAAGCAGACATGCCTAACAATATAGCTGCAAGTACAGCAGCTACAATAACCCCGGCGGAAGGCTGCATCAGCATCACATCACCGAAGGCATCAGTTATGGTGGATATATCCAATTTCTGAGCTAAAAATTAATAATTATTGTTCTTTAGTAGCAGGGCGAGTACTCAACATCTCCATATTATCTACATAGATTTCCGTAATATATTGTCTTCTACCCTGCTTGTCATCATAGGAGCGGTAGCGGATTCTTCCTTCCACATAAAGGCGGTCACCCTTATGCACATACTTCTCTACTACCTTTGCAAGCCCACGATAAAAAACAAGATTGTGCCAATCTGTATGGTCTGGCACTTGGGTACCATTAGGCAAAGTATATCCTTTCTCTGTAGTTGCGAGAGAGACCTGAGCTACTGCCTGATCTGCTTCGAAATAATGAATGTCAGGATCTTTACCTACATTACCAATTAGCATAACCTTGTTCATGACACGAATCTTTTAAATTTCTGAATATTTTATTTCCACATTCCCAGATAGCGGAAATGGAAATTCTTACCTTTTGCAGATGGGAACTGGCTGCGTGAATCTACACAATCGCGCAGATAATCTACGATGCGATTGTAACAATCCAAACCTGATTCAGCTTTAACATCCGCAACGAAATGAGTATCACGGTACTCAAACTTTCCTGTAGCCGGTACCATCACAACACGCTTGAAATCAAGTGATCCTTCATACCAGCCTGGAGCCTCTTGAGCCAAACTGGCAACAACAGGATTCTCCATTCTCTCTGCAGGAGTAGGAGTACGCAATGCTTTCTTATCCTTAAAATCCTGCATAGTTTGCGCCGTAGTCTTTATCACAATAAAATAAACACGTGGGCGTACCTTATATCTTTTTGGATACGTCAAATCGCTAGCGGCATATTCACGAACATCTGCCTCTAGCTCCGCATCCATCTCAATCTCAGGAATACTCTTTAAAAAACCAATAGCATCATCAACACTAGTAACTAATGTCTCCTGATCAAAATATCTTAAATATAAATTCATAAATGGGTATGTTTCTCGAGTTCAAAAAAAAAGAGCGGAAAACGGGACTCGGACCCGCGACCCCAACCTTGGCAAGGTTGTGCTCTACCAACTGAGCTATTTCCGCTTATAACAATAACAGTGAAGAGGAGGAGACTCGAACTCCCACGACACAATTGTCACTACCCCCTCAAAGTAGCGCGTCTACCAATTCCGCCACCTCTCCAACATTAAGCAATTAATCATTTGTGCCCAAGACAGGACTCGAACCTGCACGTTGTGAAACACACGCACCTGAAACGTGCGCGTCTACCAATTCCGCCACTTGGGCTTAGAAGTCATCCTCCTGTTTTGGTTCATTCAGAAAGTCGAGCGGAAAACGGGACTCGAACCCGCGACCCCGACCTTGGCAAGGTCGTGCTCTACCAACTGAGCTATTTCCGCAGTAAAATCCATTTGTTAGGAGCATTTCTCTAAATGCGGTTGCAAAGGTACGGCTTTTTCTGGAACCGCCAAACTTTTTCGTAGTTTTTTTTCAAAAAAAGCACTCTTTAGTTTATTTTTTTTACAAAAACAGCCTTTTTACTGCATTTTAAAGCTAAAAAGAGCGCTTTTTCCTACTTTTTTGATGTTTGCTTAATCCATCCTGTTTTTATAATCCTCATATCCAAATTGGCGCAATATTTCCATTTCTCCGTCGGGATGAACGATGCCAATGGCGGGATGAGAGATGCCATTAAAGGTGTTTGTCTTCACTGTTGTGTAGTGAAGCATGTCCTCGAAAATCACATTCTCGCCTATCTCCAACTCATGATCGAACTGCCAGTAACCCATAAAATCACCACTCAGACAGCTGTTGCCTCCCAATCTGTAGACATGATCACCATCGGGCGCCTTCATCATATCGTCTACCTCTATCGTCTTAGCATTTCTCACAGCAGGCATATAGGGCATTTCAAGACAGTCGGGCATATGACAAGTGAAGCTCACATTCAAGATAGCAGTACGGATGCCGCTATTCTCCACCACATCAACAACCTGCGAGACCAAAGCACCGGTTTGCCAGCCAAAAGCACTTCCTGGCTCCATGATGACCTGGAGGTGAGGATAACGCTGATGAAATCCCTTTATAATATTAATAAGGTGTAACACATCGTAATCGGCACGAGTCATCAGATGCCCGCCACCAAAATTAATCCATTTCAACTGTGGGAACCACTTGGCAAACTTTTCCTCGATATGTACCAAGGTGCGCTCGAAGACATCTGCCCCACTCTCGCAATGACAATGACAATGGAAACCTTCTATATCATCGGGCAACTGATTGGGCAACTGATCGGCAGTAACACCAAAACGACTTCCGGGAGCACAGGGATTATAAAGCAACGTACCCACTTCGGAATATCCAGGATTGACACGCAAACCACAACTGATCTCAGGATTTACCTCCCTCACCCGCTCATGATAACGGGCATACTGCGACAAGGAATTGAACGAAAGATGGCTGGAGCATCGGGCTATCTCGTCGATCTCGTAGTCGGTATAGGCCGGAGAATAAGTATGAGCCTTGCTGCCAAACTCTTCGAAAGCCAGACGCGCCTCACTCAGCGAGCTGGCTGTAGTGGAATGTATATACTCACGGAATATAGGAAAAGTTTTCCATAAAGCATAAGCCTTGAAAGCAAGAATGATTTCCACATCCGCACGATCGGCTACGCTCCGGATAAGTGACAAATTGTTACGAAGACGTTCCTCTTCCAAAAGATAAATTGGAACGTGAACTTCATTAAAATTAGCTAAATTTATGGTCATAACTTGATAAATATTAATTTTCGAGTGCAAAGATAGCTTTTTATCTCTGATAAAATTGCAAGTTACCATTTTTTTTAATACTTTTGCATCACAAAAGACACAGACGATGAAATTAGTAATAATGACAAAGTCCACATTCTTCGTGGAAGAAGACAAAATATTGGCCTCATTGTTCGATGAGGGTATGGACAACTTACACCTGTTCAAACCCAACACCTCGCCCATGTATTCTGAGCGATTACTCACTCTCTTGCCGGAAGATTATTGCCGCAAGATAGTTGTACACGATCATTATTACCTGAAGGGGGAATACAACTTGGCCGGTATTCATATTGACGACCCTCTGGCACCAGTGCCGGATGGATATAAAGGTAAATTCAGCCGTTCTTGCTCCGACCTGACAATGCTCAAGGAGATGAAGAAGAAATCAAACTATGTTTTCCTGAAAAATGTATTTGACTGTATAGAATTCAAGGATGAAAAATCCACATTCTCCATGCAGCAACTCGAAATGGCAGCCGACAAGGGACTAATAGACAAAAAGGTCTATGCCCTGGGAGGTATGAGCCTCGAGAACCTGCACATAGCAAAACGCTTAGGATTCGGAGGTGTCGTTATCTGTGGTGACCTCTGGAACCGTTTCGACATTCACAACGAAAATGATTTCAAGGAACTCATCGGACATTTCGAAAAACTAAGAAAGGCTATCAGTTAAAAGAAATATTATCCACTATAACACAAGAAAAAAGAAATGAGTGACAAAAACTCTTTTTTGGTATTCTCCGGTACAAACTCGAGATACCTTGCAGAAAAAATCTGTGCAAGTTTAGGTTGCCCTCTCGGCAACTTGGTTGTTACCAAGTTCTCTGATGGTGAATTTGGCGTTTCTTTTGAGGAATCTATCCGCGGACGCGACGTATTCCTCGTACAAAGCACCTTCCCTAATTCAGACAACTTGATGGAGCTGCTCCTGATGATTGATGCTGCCAAGCGTGCATCTGCACGCCACATCATCGCAGTAGTACCTTACTTCGGTTGGGCAAGACAGGACCGCAAAGACAAACCTCGTGTAAGCATTGGCGCCAAGCTCGTTGCCGACTTGCTGAGTGTGGCTGGAATCGACCGTCTGATAACAATGGACCTCCATGCCGACCAAATTCAGGGCTTCTTCGATGTACCAGTTGACCACCTGTATGCATCTGGTGTCATCCTGCCTTATCTTCAGAGCCTGCATCTCGACGATTTGGTCATTGCTTCTCCTGACGTTGGCGGTTCTAAGCGTGCCAACACATACGCTAAGTATCTGGGCTGCCCATTGGTTCTTTGCAACAAGACCCGCGCTCGTGCAAATGTTGTGGCAAGCATGCAGATCATTGGTGATGTAAAAGACAAGAACGTCGTCATCATTGACGACATGGTTGACACAGCCGGAACCATAACAAAAGCTGCCGATATCATGAAAGAAGCTGGCGCAAAAACAGTTCGTGCCTGTGCTTCTCACTGCGTGATGAGCGGCCCTGCTTCTGAACGCGTACAGAACTCAGCACTCGAGGAGATTGTCTTCACCGACTCTATACCTTATACAAAGCGTTGCGAAAAGGTGAAGCAACTTACCATTGCCGATATGTTCGCAGAGACTATTCGCCGAGTAGAGGACAACGAAAGTATCTCTTCTCAGTATCTCGTATAAAAGAATCATCAAAATTCTTCACCATAGAGCCTTCCTTGTTTTTGCAAGGAAGGCTTTTTTATGGCAATTACAGATTAGCCTATAAGGCTATTATAGAGGTTGGTGCACGCCTATTGCAGAGGCTTACTGTCGACCAAGAGACAGTCATTATAGGCGAATGGAAAAAAGAGAATCCCATGCTTCTCATAACGAAACATGGGATTCTTAAAAAACTATTGCTATATTGCACTTATCGTATTAGTCCAACCACTTTACGTAGCAGAAGTCCTGACGATGAGGCAACTTGTCGTTCTTAGGATACATACGAATAGCTGTCTTGAAAGAACCTGCATTTACTGGCTCTATCTCAGCCTCAAAGGTAAAGTTGTTACCCTCATGACCCTTCACCTTGAATGGATAAACAGCATAAACCTGCTTGCCATCCTCTACCTGATTTTTCAGAACTACAAGCTCAAGACCTACAGCGTCGTTCAAGCCCTGCTCGTCGATAACATACTGAATCTTGTACTTCTTACCAGTCTCAACACCATTGACCAAAGCATCATTCTTTGAAACTACATGGATAGAATCCCAACGCTCGGCAACAGACTCCTTCCACAGAGCAATCTCCTTAGCGAGAGCATTGTCGTTGGCACTCAACTTCTTGAAACGAGCAGCCTGCTTGTTGTAGAACTTATCATAGTAGTCATCCAACTGACGCTTCATGGTGTAATGAGGAGCAATAGTTGCAATAGAGTTCTTCACTACCTGAATCCACTCCTTGCTGTAACCCTCCTTGCACTTGTTGTAGTACATAGGAACGATATCATTCTCCAACATATTGTAGATAGTAGCAGCATCCAACTGATCCTGATAGCCCTGATTCTGGTAAGTACGCTTTTCAGGAAGAGCCCAACCAGCACCTTCACGATAACCTTCTACCCACCAACCATCGAGTACAGAAAGGTTGACAACACCATTCATCTCAGCCTTCTCGCCAGATGTACCAGAAGCCTCCAATGGACGTGTAGGAGTATTCATCCAGATATCAACACCTGAAACCAGGCGACGAGC